>Ga0209058_1001002_pt1 | contig 24266 bp, 19 predicted proteins | sample GraSoiAngelo_147_FD_185904 | JGI IMG/M metagenome (GOLD analysis project Ga0209058, IMG submission 185904) | Grasslands soil microbial communities from the Angelo Coastal Reserve, California, USA - 14_1009_05_40cm (SPAdes) (version 2) | ecosystem: Environmental > Terrestrial > Soil > Grasslands ... | reverse complement strand
GGCCTGTTTCAGACCGAAAATAAACTGATTGTAATTCATCCCGTTCTGGCGGGCAGCAGCACCAATACGGACGATCCACAATCGCCGGAAGTCGCGCTTGCGCGCTTTCCGGTCGCGATACGCGTAGCCGAGCGCCTTTTCGACCGATTCCTTGGCAAATTTGTAGAGCTTACTCTTACCGAGATAATAGCCCTTTGCGAGGCTGAGCAGCTTTGTCCTGCGGTTATGCCGCTTCGTTCCGCGTTTTACACGAGGCACCTTTGTTCTCCTTTGGTTCGACTGTAGCGGCGGTCTATTTTTGAGGCTGCGCGACACGCGCAGCCTCAAAATAGACAGCCCCCACAATGATCCTATCCGTATGGCAACATGCGGCGAATTTTCGGCGTATCCGCATCGGTGGCGATGACGGCCTTGCTCAATTTTCTTTTTCGTCCCGCAGCCTTTTTCGTCAGGATATGACGGGCAAACGAATGCCGGCGCTTGACTTTTCCGCCCGCAGTAATTTTGAAGCGCTTGGCCGCGCCTCTATGTGTTTTTAGTTTCATGCACCTTATGTGTTTTCGTGCTCGTCGAGCCTGCCGGCCTCGGAGCAAAGATGGCGATTAAGTTCGGTCCTTCCATTTTGGGCCGCGCTTCAACGGCCCCGATCTCGCCGAGTTCTTCGACCAGACGGTCTAGAATCGCGCGGCCGATGTTCTGGTGGACAATTTCACGGCCTCTAAAAAAAACGCTCGCCTTCACTTTGTCGCCCTGTTTGAGAAACCGGATGATGTGGTTCTTCTTGAACTCGTAGTCGTGTTCATCCGTGTTGGGCCGAAACTTCACTTCCTTGACGACAATGTTTTTTTGATGTTTTTTTGCTTCGTGAAGTTTCTTGTTCATTTGGTAGAGGTACTTTCCATAATCCATGATTCTGCAAACCGGGGGATTCGCAGTGGAAGCTACCTCTACCAGGTCCAGACCGCGCTCTTCAGCGATCCTTAATGCTTGCTGCGGGGGCATAATTCCAAGTTGCTCGTTCTGATCACCGATCACTCGAACCTCCCGAGCTCGGATTCGCTGATTCACCCTTATGTTTTTATCGATGGCCTAGACCTCCCAAATTGACCCGCATGGCACAAACGCTAAAAATAACAAAATAGCTCATTCTTTTCCATGGCAACGTCCAACCGAGACTGGTCCCGAACGTGCGCGGATCACAGTATGACGTGGTACGAGTGGGTGTCTCAATATCATTCAAACAGCAGATCCAGCTTTATTCTGTTTACGGAAATGATTGGCTTTATGGGAACCATGGCGGCCTTGGTCGGTATGGCGGTCCTACTTTCACTCCTTCAATGAGCAGCCGCGGTTCCGTTTTTTAGGCTCTCTGAACCTGCATCTGTTTCAAGCTTTTTCCAACCTGCGAGGAAGGCTTCATGTTCACGGGGTTAGAGAAGCAAAAGACACGTAAAATACGTGTATGCCTAAGAATGAGAAGCTCGATACCAAACGCCACTCGCTCGCACATTTGATGGCAGCGAGCATCCTGGAAATATTTCCCGAGGCCAAATTTGGGGTCGGTCCTGTGGTGGAAGACGGTTTTTATTATGACGTTCACCTCAGACGGTCCCTCACACCGGAAGACTTACAGGTCATTGAGAAGAGAATGCGCGAGAAGGTGAAGCAAAACTTGAGATTCGAACGTTCGGAGATGCCCATCGATTCGGCCTCCGAAATGTTTCGAAAGATGTCGCAGGACTTCAAAGTCGAACTGCTCCACGACCTCAAAACGCGCGGCACCACCGCGGTGGCCGATCTCGATGATCCCAATCTCGTTGGAAGCAACGTCAGTGAGGTCGGTGTTTATAAGACCGGGTCGTTCATTGATCTCTGCCGGGGCCCTCATGTCGCGGCGACCAGCGAAATCGATCCCGAAAGTTTTCGGCTAACACGAATATCGGGCGCCTACTGGCGCGGCAATCAGGCGCGCGAGCAAATGCAGCGGGTTTATGGTGTCGCCTTCGATACGAAGCGCGAATTGGAAGACTATTTCGTGCGATTGGAAGAAGCCCGAAAGCGCGATCACCGCAAACTTGGCCGGGAACTCGGCTTGTTTACGTTTCATCAGTGGTCGCCGGGAGCGGCTTTCTGGCTGCCCAAAGGAACGACCTTGTATAACACGTTAGCCAATTACATGCGCGAGGTTCTCTTCCCGGCCGGTTATGTAGAGGTAAGAACCCCCCTCATCTACAACAAAGCGCTTTGGGAGAGGTCCGGGCATTGGAAGCACTATCGGCAAAACATGTTTCTCATCGAATCGGAGAACGAAACGATGAGTTTGAAGCCGATGAATTGCCCCGGGCACTTCCTGACTTATGCGTGCGAAGTCCGCAGCTATCGGGACTTGCCGATCCGGTTCCATGAGCAAACACCCCTGCACCGCAACGAAGCTTCAGGTGTGCTTTCGGGGCTGACGAGAGTTCGGCAATTTTCTCAAGATGATGCGCATTGCTTTCTGACGCAAGACCAGATTGGCGAAGAAGTCGAACGTCTTATCCGGCTCGTTCAGCGTGTCTACGGCGATTTCGGTTTGCGATTTTCCGCGAAGTTGTCGACGCGCCCCGATGAGTTTCTCGGGCAAATAGCAACATGGGATCACGCCGAATCACAGCTCAAGGCAGCACTCGAGAGCACCAGAATGGCATACAGCATAAACGAGAAGGACGGCGCCTTTTACGGGCCGAAGATTGACTTCGATGTGACCGACGCAATCGGACGGAACTGGCAGTGTGCAACGATCCAGCTCGATTACGCACAGCCAGAAAATTTCGACTTGAAATACATCGGCGCCGATAACTCCGAACATCGTCCGGTCGTGATCCACCGCGCAATTCTCGGCAGCTTTGAACGATTCATCGCGATCCTCATCGAGCATTATGCGGGCGCATTTCCAGTCTGGCTGTCGCCGGTACAGGCTGTTATCATTCCGATCGCCGATCGCCATGCCGATTACTGCCGGAAAGTGCGAGACCTCTTGGCGGCTGCCGGTCTTCGCATCGAGATCGATTCAAGCCTCGAGCGAATGAATGCGAAGATCCGGAATGCGCAAATGCAGAAGATTCCCTACATGCTGGTGGTTGGCGACCGTGAACAGGAGCAGGGCGCTGTGGCAGTTCGATTACGATCCGGCGAGGATTTAAAGTCGAAGCCAATCGACGAATTCCTCGGGATGGTTCGCGAAACGATCAACAAAAAGGGATAGCAGGGGCGCACACGGGGAAATTCGGGACAGACGGGTGAATTCCCTATTTTGCAGTTCAAAAATAGGGAATTCACCCGTCTGTCCCCAATTTCCCCTTTTCAGGCAGAACGGCCCCACCGCTGGCGCATTGACGAACTGAACTCCGCAACGCGCGCCGTTACGGCCTTTAAATTCTCGACTGTGCTTTGAAGCGGCCCTAGAACGTTTCGTGTGATATCCACAACCTGTTCGGCTTGGCGGCTCAACTTCGAAGAGACGAAGTAGAAGCCCACCAGAATCCCGGTTTGGATCAGTACCGCAACAGCCGTCAGCGCGACGAATATAGTCAAGAGGTTTTCGCCCGCCATGATGTTCTCCTAGAGCTCCGCCTCGTCTTCGATGGATTGATTGTACTTCCGCTTTGCGGCCTCGATCGATTCATTCACTCGCGCTTTGCCGATGTTGGCGACATTCCTGCCTCTCTCGACAACATCGCGCCAAGTCTGGCCGGCTGTTTCGCGGATACCGGATTGTTGCACCTTCTCCCGAACTTTGTTGTTCAAATCGTCGATTTTGCTCGTCAACGTGCGCCGGATTTCGTGTCCGGACTGCGGCGCAAACAACAGCCCGATAACCAGGCCGATGCCGCACCCCGCCCCCAAATAGATCAATTTGTCGTTTACACTGATGTTCATAATGAATGCTCCTTCTGTTTCACAGTCATGCCGCTCGTTCCAGATCCCGGATGCGGTCGTGGGATCGCTTGATCTCCGTGAATTGATGCTTCACAACCGGTAGCACGTTCGGCGGAAGATTCAGTTTCAGCACCCGCTGGTAGTTCTCAACTGCGGCATCCTCACCGCGTTCGCATTCTGCGACGATCGCATCATCGCTTCCGCCCATGACTATGGACTTAATATTCATCCAGCCACGATGAAACGCGGCTGAGACGCTGCCCGTTTTAGCCGGAATGCCTCCAAGCTGACGAACCTCGGATTGCAATTCAGAGGCGAATTGCGCTCGTTGGTCCGAGCTTTGCGAAAAAAATTTCTTCAGCTCTGGATCTTTGACATGCTCGGCGGCGGTTTGGAATCCGTTCTCACCATCACGGCAGGTCTCAAGCAGGTCATTGAGATACTCGATGAGCTCCTCCCGATTTACAGCCATGGTTATCCCTCCATTAAAAATTTTGCAATCCCTTTACCACTCATTGTGGCTGCAGTCTTCTGTGTTGATTGCAGAGTGATTAGCTCGAACCGACGTTCCGCGGGCATTTCGGCCTGAAGCAAATTTTCCCGTGGCAGAAGCCTTGCAATCTATAAACAAAAGGAGGGTCGAAAATGGGCACATGCGAAGTTTGCGGTAACGAGTACGATAAAACGTTTGAAATTTCGATGAGCGGAAGTACTCATACATTCGACAGTTTCGAATGCGCGATACATGCTCTGGCGCCGGCCTGTAATCACTGCGGGTGCCGGATCATTGGACATGGTGTGGAAGGAAAAACCGGCATCATATTCTGCTCTGCATTCTGCGCCCAGAAAGAAGGCGTCGGCGAGTTGCGTGATCGAATTGCATAGATGTGGGGCGCGATCAATCATCTGCAGAACGCGCTGATTCGTGATTGCCAGAACGACCATGCCTGTTCCGATCCCGCCGAGAAGCAAGCCAAGAATGCCCCGTTGTCGAATACCGGCGGCGGTCGTCACAACGCCGGCTGTGCCAGCCATCAAACGGATTGGCGGGCGACCAATTCGATTGAAGCAGGGCGAAACGGCTGCCGCGTCTGGTGTAGCCTCCTTGCAAGCTGGAGATATCGCCGGGCTCGGCATACGTCGTTAACTGGTTCTCGATTTCTTTGACGCCCTTAACCGCCGACACGGACCGGATGAGATCGTCCAGTTCTTCGGACAGAATTTCCCCGGTCAATCGGACGCGGCCATTTTGAACGTTGACATGAATGGCGTGCGGGTGCGAAACGGCGCGGCCCATTTTCGAACGGACACGTTCCATCAGCACAACGTCGCTGGGGGGTGTATCTCTAACGCGGGACCTAATACTCTGCAGAGCGCCATTCAGGCAGTTTCTCACGCCACGGGCGGTCTTGTCTGCCGCCCAGCCCGCCAGATGCCCCAGGCTCACGAGTTTGTCGCGGAGAATGGCCCTCCGGCGGTTACTTATATCCGGGTCCAGAAAGAACATCAATCCTGCTCCTAAGCCGGCTGCGCCAATGACACCCGGACCTAAATGATTGCGCATACAAATCCTCCCAGGCTGGAACTACTTGATTACATTTTTGGACCGTCGAAAGGCGCGGAGGCTATTGGCAGCATTCCTGCACACTCTTCTGTAAGGGCATTCTGAACTCAACAAGGAGAAAATAAGCATGACTCGAATCCTTTTGTCATTTGCCTGCGCTCTGGCTCTGATCCTCATTCCGGTGTCATATTCGCCAGTCTGGGCTCAACAAACGTCCCCATCAACCACCCAGCAGGATAGAGTTGACCAGAATGATGTGAATCAGAATCAGGATCAGGCCAGTCCGGATCTGAATCAACAAGACCAGAGCAACGCATCGTCGATGGATACGAATTCCTCGGGGATGCGCCAGAAACCCTCCTCATCGTCAGAAGGCGACACCAGTGTGACCCAGGACCCGAATCGTCCGCAGAATCAGGATCGCACGGATACTCAGAGAAGCCAGACTACCACTCAATCGCAGTCCAGAAGTGAATCCCAGACGACTGGATCGCAAGCCACCGATCAGAACGTTAGAGGCAATCGAAACCTGCCGAAAACAGCCGGTGAATTGCCCCTGCTTGCGTTGATCGGCCTGTTGTCCCTGAGCGCTGCAGCCGGTACTCGTGTACTGGCTCGTGCCCGTTCAACACGTTAAGACTTTGCCCTTCGGGGAGCGCCACGTGCGCTCTCCGCTTTTCATCCACGTGCAGCGTTCGGCAAGCCACCAATCAAGACAACAAGATCCAAAACAAACCTTGACTTTCTTCTCAGGACTGAGCTAAAAATTTTTGCGCTGCACGCCGTTGTGCAGCAAAAATTTCTGAAGACGACGACGTCCAGTTGGGCACTGTAGTTGGTGCAACTGGGCGTTTTTTTTTGCACTCGAGAGAAAGGCGGGTAAACACAGTGAAAAGGACCAAGGTTTTTTCAGGATTGTTTGTTGCAGTTTCGTTGGTTTTGAGCGCGCAAACCGCAATGGCACAATCGACCATCTTCAACATTCCCTCCACCGACACCGTGGACAAGGGGAAGGCTTATGCCGAATTCGATTTTCTTCCGCAAGCGCCCGGATTTCCTGCGTACCGAACGACCTTCATCAACCCACGCCTTGTGATCGGCGCACCTGGGAACATCGAAGTCGGCGTGAATTTCCCGACGTTTCACAATTCCGATTCAGTTACGTATTGCGGTAGCAGTTCCACCTGCGGCTACATCGAACCGAATTTGAAATGGAAGTTTTTCAAGAACGACGATGAAGGACTTGCCATCGTCGGAGGAGCTCTTCTCCATACGCCATTGAACCAGCGAAGCGGCAACGACACCTGGGGCCTTTTTTATGGAAACCTCAGCAAGAAGGTAAAGACGGGCAACTACGGCCCTCGCATTTCGGCTGGTCCCTATGTGGTGGCGGATAAGAATCCGGTGACTTTTACGAGTGTGGGCGCACATCGGGCGGGAGCAATCGTGGGGTACGAGCAACCGGTTCATCCGAAGGTCAGCATCGTGGCGGACTGGTATAGCGGGAAAAATTACTATGGTTACTTTACGCCCGGAATTTCGATATCTCTGCCCAAGAGCGGCTTGTTCAACGCCGGCTATAGCATTGGTAACGACAGTTGGGCCAATTCCAACGCGACAAAAAACCGTTACGTCTTTCTCTATTACGGCGTGACGTTCTGAGCTTCTGGGAAGGTACACAAAAGGCACAAAAGCAAACCGAAAGGACACGAAATTTGTGCCTTTTTGTGGTCCTTTCTTACACTCCGGACGAGATGTTGGCCGCGCTCGCGATCAGATCGCGAACTTCTCCGTCGGTAATTTGAGTGAAATCGGCGTAAGAACCGCCCACAGAAAAAAACGGCTCGGGGGTGAGCGCGCACACGACGTGGTCGGCCGATTCCTTGAGCTGTTCGCAGGTTTCGGAGGGTGCCGTCGGTACGGCGACGATCACCTGTCGAGGATCTTGAATAGCGGCTTTCATCGTGGAACCGGTTGCTAGCCCATCGTCAACGATCACTACAGTCCGGCCCTTGATTGTTGGAGCAGGCCGGTCGCCCCGGTACAGCCGTTCGCGTCTTTCAAGCTCAGCCTGCTCGCGTGCCGAGACGGCCTCGATTGTTTGCGGGGAAATGCCGATCTCGCGAATGATACCTTCGTGCAGTGTTCGAACGCCTCCGGTTGCGATTGCGCCCATTCCTAACTCTTCGTGGCCCGGAACTCCCAGCTTGCGCACAATAAAAACATCCAGCGGCGCGTTCAATTCTCGTGCAACCTCGTATGCGACGGGAACGCCTCCCCGGGGTAAACCCAAGATCAAGACATCGGGCTGGTTTTTATATTGTTGAAGACGGCGAGCAAGGACCTGGCCGGCCTCGGTCCGGTTTCGGAAATACACAACGGCCCTCCCGTAGCCCTTTCTAGATTTGGACGGTCAACAAATGCGCCCGCGAGTACAATGTTTCCGTGACAATTCTCTTATTGATTCTGGCGGCAGTTCAAGTTTCGGAGCAGGCCTCTGCTCCGGTTCGAGGTGACAGATTTCAGATTGTGGTGCCACAAGGCTGGAGGGTATTGAACGCCGGAGGCGACATTGTCCTGGAGCATTCTAGTGGCGCCTCGCTTCTCTTGCTGCGGGCCAGCTTGACGGGCCGGCTGGAAGATTTCGCCCGAAGGCAGGCAGAGCGAATTATGGCGCCGCTGGGCTTCGCAAAGCTTGGTGAACCCCAGCATTTCAAAGCGACGAACGAGGAGTGGGTGCAGTACGAAATCCACGGCAATCGTCTGAGCGAACATCGCCGTATTCTCTACCGGATTTTTCGCAGGCCTTCGGGGTTGTTTGAGCTTGTCTACGAAAACAGCGAAGACAGGTTCGATCAGCTTCTCACCGAAACGCAAGAGATCGCTTCTTCTCTCCAAACAATCCTGCAGGCGCCCGCGCCGGGACGGCGTGTCCGGGTGCGGCGCTAGCCCAGCGCTAGCGGGAGCGGGACGCTAGTTTTTCTCGAAATAAGGATGCGTGAGCAGCGCCGGCTTTTGCTGGTTCCCTGACGGCTTTTTCAATTCTATTTCTTCAAGTAAAACGGATGGCGCCACAATGCTTGTTGGTGTCGGAAGTTCTCCGCCGGAAAGGCGATTCACGACAAAGCTGTCGTCACCTACGGCCTCTATCTGGCGCAGCGATCGAATCGGAATCTCTTGAGCGAATGCCCCGCGAATCAATTCCTCTCGGCCATCGACGACGTATACCTTATAGGTGAGAACAGGCGTTCCAATCGGACTTCTCGTGTCGGTGTCCAGAGCTTTGATGAGAATGCCATATTGAAGATTTTCTTCCCGGCACATCTTGATCAGTTCTTGCTTCAGGTCTTCGTAACTCTTGCCTTCTTTCGATTGGATGAACAGATTTCCGATCTGTGCTGTCTCTCTGCCGGGAACTACGGAACGGCCGTGTCCATTCGATTGCAGCATGTCTTTGCCCGGACGGCGCGACATGAGAAAGTTTTTCAGCACCCCCTGTTCGATCAGAGAGACACGCCGCGCCGGCACACCTTGGTCATCGACCTGATAGTGTCCAAGCAATTCCTGATTTCCGATGCGTTGCGCGGTGGGATCATCAAACACCGACAGGAAGCGCGGAAGCACCGGCCGGTTCAAGCGATCCACGAGTTCGCTACGATTGGTTTGGGCTTGCTGCTGATCCGTCAAGGGCAGACGCTGGCCCGAAAGATTCGGAGCCAGCACGCGGGCAAACATTTCTGCCGAGGCCTGGCCGGTGAACAAGACCGGCCCGGAATAGTCGGCCTCCAGAACCGGAGCGGTGCGCAGCGCCGTCAAGTCCGCCGCCATTTTTGCGATCGATTTCGAGACTTCTTCCACAGAAGGAACCTGATCGAAGCTGCTCGCGTTGAAAGGAATCCAGTGACGAACGCGCATGCCATCGGGTGCTTCCGAGGCGGCTTCAATAGTGATGGCCACAAGCATAGAGGGTTGAAGCGCGCTCGTGCCTTCACTATTAACAAGATACCGATGCATGACCTGCGCTTCAAAGACGACCCTGGACTGCTGAATTTCGGGATACCGCTTAAATATGTTCGACCATTCTCGAACTTGCTTTTCCCAATGCGTCTTATCGAGATCCAGTGTGCGCCGGGTGCCTACGGCAGTGACCGCTGCCTCTTTCGAGAAGTCCGGAATCTGTTCGGCCCGAACCTTGTTCTGGACGAAAGCGCGTTTGCGCGCCAACTGCTCGACCGATTGTTTATACGCGGCGTCGGTTGCCAGCCATAAACTATGCCGGATGGCGTCGTAATCGTTTTCGATAACTGTGGCGAAGACAACACCGGACGGCGGCGGTCCCTGGAAGACCGGTCCCGTCATGAATTCCGAGTTATCGAACTCGTAGTCGCCGACGCGGACCTGCGCCTGCACGATGCGTTCCCAACTGGTATCCGAAGAAGTCAACGCGCCGAAGGTGGCTGAAGCTCGATAGCGCTCCTGGTCGAGAATCACGTATTGAATGAAGTACGGCTTGTCGAGATCCTTGAATTGTAGCTCGTTAACGGACCTTTCCAGTTCATTGACCATGGCCCGCATGACAGGATCGGAAGAAACAGCGGCAGTCTGGCTGTGGACGGCAGCCGTCGCCGCGAGGAGCAGTAAAGTACAAATGACGCCTTTCCCGACAATTCGCCGTGTCACTAGCGGCCTCCTGTGGCTCCCAAGGGTGGCGGAAGAATGGGTGGACGATCCGAAGATTTTGACTTTTTCTGAACCTCGATCTGCGTTGTGAGAATGGCCGGCGAAATCGCGGCTACCGGCACAAAGCCGGATTCTGCACCGCAAACTCCATTGAATACCTCGGGTTTGTCTCCAGCGGCCACGATCTTGCTGAATGAGGTGAGCGGCGTTCCAATCAAATCAACACCGCGCACCAGCTCATCAGGACGCCCATCGACGTAAATTCTGTAGACCATGATCGGCGTCACCTGAAACGATTGCGTGCTGGCTCGGCCCGTTAATGTGAATCCTCCCGAGATGTCCTTGAAGAGCAGGCCGAATGTTTTTCCCTGTTTCCTGGCTTCCTCGATCAGCATTGCGCGGAGCCGGTCGTCGGAGACGGTATTGGTGGCCTGCACGATGAGGTTACCTTGGCGCCCTACGGTTCGATATCCGGGGGCCTTTCGTCCGTGCCCGTTCGAATTCTCGAAGCCGGAAATGGGAGAACGCGACATCAAAAAGTTTTTGAGAATACCCTTTTCGACGACGTTCACCTTCCGCGCGGGAATCCCGTCGTCGTCGAAGGCGTAATGACCATTCAGATCGACGCCGCCGATGCGCTCTGCTGTCGGATCGTCAATTACAGAAATAAAATCGGGCAGCACCGATTGATTCACGTTCTTCGTGAAGGTTTGCCCTTCGCTTTCGTTTTTCTGCCGATGTCCCTCGATGCGATGGCCGAAAATCTCGTGAAAAAATACGCCGCTCGCCCGCCCGGAGAGAATGGCCGGCCCGGTGTACGGCTCGATAACCGGCGCCGCGCGAAGAGCCCGCAGATCTTTCACCATCGTTTCGATGGTCTGGCGCACTGTTTCAGCGCTCGGCAGGCGGTCCAGCGAATACGCATCGAATGCTTCAAAACGGTAGAGCTCCATTCCATCCTCAGCTTTCGTTCTCGCGTAAACCGACAAGCGGACGAGAGAGCCGCCGTGTTGGATGGACGTTCCTTCGCTGTTGACGATGTAATCGTTATCCGCATCCGCGGACAATGAGACCGTTCCTTCGTAAATTTCCGGGTACCTTTTGAACAAAGCCGAATATGTTTTCAGCCTGTCTTCCCAGTTCCTCACGTCGACGTCGACAGCCGCCAGTGGGAGAACGGCCGTCTGTTTGGATTCTCGCGACAGGTCGGCCGATGTGTCTTCCTCGTCGACTTTGATCGTACGGTTCGCTTTCACCTGGATGAAGCGTTCCACCGCGGCTTTGTACTTCTGGTCCGTTTCCAGCCAAATGACGCTGCGCAACGCATCAATATCGTTGTCGATCGGCATCAGGACGGGATACGTGAAGTTAGGACCGGTATTCGTGCCGCGCGGTCCACGGATTTGGTGTGTGCTGTCGAGTTGGTACTCGCCTACACGAACATCCACATCGAGAAGCCGGGAGAGTTCGCGATTGCTCGATCGCAAGGCCCCAAGAGACGACTCAATATTAAAACTGCTGTTTTCTCTGACCGAGTAGCTGATGAAATACGGAGAGGGATCGCCCTTTTGTTTCAAAACCTCGAATGCTCTTTTCATTTCACGTTCAAGGGCTTGAAGGACGGGGCCGGGCGTAGAACTTTGAGCAAACAGGGTGGACGTTGAAAAGCCGAGAACCGCAACAATCAAGAGGAGCTTTTTCATAGTTGTCATCTTCTGCTTCAGACCCGGAAATTGTAGCACCCCGGGTGGGATGAGGCGAGAATCGAAAAGACGTTAAGAAATGTTAAAACTACGCGGCCGGCATTGCCTTACTGTGCCCAACGCGAGCGAGGTGCAGACTGAGCAGGCGCCGGATCTTGCCGTTGAAATCCACTTTGCATCGCTGGATACCGCGACCAAACAGCGCGCTTGGACGTACTTCGAGCACTCTTCCCGTTAATCCAAGACAATCCGACTGTACGAGGCCTCGAATACAAACCCTGTCGCCGACCTTAATTGTTGTCATGGTTGCACACTCTCTAATCGCCGCGAAACGCAATCTCTAATTATGCTGCGGGAGAATTCAAGGGTGCAAAGAAATTCCGGCATGCGGCACTTCGAAATTGGAGTTCGTTTAATCTATTATAGCGGTGCTTCGTGTCGGTGTGAGTAAGGCCTTCTCCCAGAGGGAGGGGGTGATTTCTCCTGTTGCGGATTCATTCACAAATTCCTTCTCGTCCTTTACATCATTTAACGTTGCAGGATACGCGCCATGGTCTAAATAAAGCCGTGAGGAAATTCGGTACTAACTCTGCATCTCTGGAGAATATGGTGTTCAGTGATGAATCTGATCCCGGCCTGTTAATCGCTTTTGAAGGTATGGATGGATCCGGTAAGACCACCCAGCGGAAACTCTTACGGGCGTGGCTCGAAAACAACGGAGAAGAGATCGTTGTCAGCAAATGGAATTCGTCGCCGCTTTTTAAGGATTTAATCAAGGCCAAGAAGCGCGCCCATCTTCTGAATCCAATCCATTACGCCGTCCTGCACGCCGCAGATTTCCGGCATCGATTGGAAACTGTAATTCGGCCGTCATTGCGTGAAGGGAAGATTGTCCTTGCCGACCGCTACATTTTTACCGGCATTACGCGCGATGTGGCCCGCGGGATAGACCGGAACTGGACAATTAATCTCTATTCGTCCGCGAGACAGCCCGATCTGGTTTTTTACTTTTGTGCGCCTCCCGATCTGTTGGCAAAGCGCATTACCGCCTACCGCGAAATCAAGTTCTACGAAGCCGGCCAGGACGTCACCGGGCTTCGGGATTCCCGTGAGAGCTATTTACAATTTGCTCCAAAGGTGATGCAGGAATACGCCAAGCTGCATCGAGAATGCGGATTCATCATGGTCGATGCGCGGCGGTCCATTTGTGACCAACATCAGTTCATCCGGCAAACCTACGAAGAATACCTCACGAAACCCCAGATACCCGCAAATGCCTTTCTCTCTAAGTTGATGTATAAATGAGGCGGGGATCAGCGAAAAATGCGGTTTTGCCGTTTTGGCGATGGCCGTGTCGGTCTCGTCGAAGATTCCAATGTGCGGGATGTGACGCCGGCTCTTGATGTCTTGCCGGTATATAGGTATCCGCTGCCTACCCACGATGTATTCATTGCCAATCTCGATCGAGTGGCAGTGCGTGCTCGAGCCATAGCGGGAACATGTCCACAGCTGCCGGTCGCGGGGCTGCGATTCTGGAGCCCCGTCGCCAATCCAAGCAAAGTGATCGGCGCTCCCGTCAATTATCAGAAGCACCTCGATGAGGTCGGCAATGATGCTCAGCTTCACCAGGGTAACGAGGCGCACACCGCCCCAATTCACAAAATGGGTCTATTTCTCAAAGCCTCGAGTTCGCTCGTAGGTCCAGGAGAAGGCATTGCGTTGCGCAAGCTCGACCGGCGTAATGATCACGAAGTGGAACTTGCAGTTGTGATGGGCAAGCGCGCGAACAACGTGGTCGCCAGTGAAGCACTGAAGTATGTGGCAGGGTATGCAATCGGCCTGGACGTCACGATCCGCGGTCCGGAAGAGAGAAGTCTCCGCAAGTCAGCGGACAGCTACGCTGTGCTTGGTCCCTGGCTGGTTACTGCGGACGAGATCCCGAACCCGGACGATCTCGATCTGAAGATCGCGGTCAACGGTGAGGAGCGGCAAAACTCAAACACGAAATATATGATCCTGGGTGTTGCTCAATTGATCGAATTTGCATCCGCCTTTTACACATTGAACCCCGGCGACGTCGTCATGACCGGAACCCCGGAAGGTGTTAGTCCCATACAACCCGGAGATACCATCGTCGCTATGATCGAAAAAATTGGAACAATGGAAGTGAAGGTCCGGGCTGCCTGATGGATTCCTCGAGCTTTTATCAAAAGCCGGAAACAACCGGCGAATTTCGTGACTTCTACAAGAGGCTCGAGACGAAGAACGCCGCTCCGCTCTGGGAAAATCTTGCGGACATCGTACCTGTTCAACCGAGGCCCCAGGCTGTTCCGGCATTGTGGCGTTATGAAGAGATGCGGCCGCTTCTGATGGAATCCGGCAAACTGATCACCGCAAAAGAAGCGGATCGGCGGGTGCTGATTCTCGCGAATCCTGGAATCAAGGATAGGGCCCAGATCACAGACACTCTTCATGCCGGCCTTCAGCTCATTCTTCCAGGAGAGGTGGCGCCGACGCATCGGCATACGGCCGCTGCGCTGCGTCTGGTCATGGAGGGCGATGGTGCATATACCTCCGTTGATGGTGAGCGAACGACGATGCACCCCGGCGATTTCATTCTTACTCCATCCTGGAGCTATCACGACCACGGAAACTTGAGCGACACCCCAACCGTGTGGATGGACGGTTTGGATTTTCCGCTGGTTAATTATTTGAATACGAGTTTCGCCGAGCGGTATCCCGAAGAGGTACAGCCCGTCAGGCAAAAGGAAGGCGACGCTCATGCGCGGTACGGCAGCAACCTCATGCCGATCGACTATAACCATCCGAGCTTGTCCGCGCCGATTTTCAACTATCCTTACGCGCGCACGAGAATGGTTTTGGAGCAGCTCTATCGCAACGGCCCACTCGATTCCTGGCACGGCATCAAGATGCAATACGTTAATCCGGTCACGGGTGGATACCCGATGCCCTCCATTGGCGCATTTGTCCAACTACTGCCATCCGGTTTTCGCAGCCGGCCCTATAGATCTACGGAGGCAACCGTCTATTCGGTAGTCGAAGGCCGCGGCCGAAGCCAAATCGGCAACACAACGTTTGATTGGTCGAAACGGGATATCTTTGTTGTTCCGTCCTGGAATCCGGTTTCACACTCAGCCGACGAAGAGACCGTCCTTTTCAGTTTTTCCGATCGTCCCGTCCAGAAAGCTTTGGGACTGTGGCGGGAACAAACGGAACTGTAGAAGCGGCGGTCCGCGAAGCGCAAGCGCGATAGCGCGCAACCTCAAGAAAATGACCGCCGGCGATCTGGAAATTGCTGAACTGTCGGCGGTCATAGAACATGTGAACAAATTACGCCGGTGCGTTATTCCCCTCCTTGGCGTGATGCAAGGAGGGGAATACCCTCGAAAATACCGCCGTAATATGCTTAAGCCACTCTCTGCACATATCGCGTTTACAAGAATTTACAAAGGGAAGCTCGTGAACGTCACCGGATTGCGAGATTTCATCGTATGTTTTCCATTGGAGGCTTCGCGGTGCGTTCGTTGTTCTTTGCAGCCCTGCTTCTGATGGACACTGCTGTATTGGGAGCAATGCAAAATCCCGAAAGGGACAGTTTCATCCAAGGCATAGTCCAGTCGGGAAACACGCCGATTCCCGGAGCCACGGTCACTGCAACACACGCTGTCACGGGCGAGAGACTCGTCACTTCAACCGATCTTCGTGGTCAGTATCAGATCAAACCGCCTGGTGTTGGGGCCTACATTGTTGAAGCGTCCATGACAGCGTTCGCTCCAGCAACCAAGGAAACAGACATTAAAGATGTTTCCTCAACTGCGCGGCTGGACTTCGATCTCATGCTGCTGTCTCGTTCACAACAAACTTCCTCGGGACGTCCGGATGCTCTTGGTTTCCGAGGCCTGGGTGCGCAGGCCCTGCCCGCGAGAGACACCGCTTCCGAATCGTCTGTACCACAAGGGTCTGGCGATGTGACGGAGCAACTCAATTCCCCGGATCTACCTGTCGCGGGCACTGCCGATGCTCCGACGGAATCCGTAGCGGTATTGGGGAACACGGCGGAAACCACCTTCGGCAACAATTTCGATTTTGATCGCGAAAGAATTCAGCGGATTATCGACGAACGCTTCGGCGGCTTCCCACCGCAGGAGGCACAGGCCAACGCACCGGCCCTCACAGGACCAGGAGGACGCGCCGGCGGCAGGCCCCGCGGCGGAGGTGGGGGAAGAAGTGGCGGCGGTTTCTTCGGCATTGGAGGACGCGGCGGCTTTAACGTGAATAGGCCGCGCGGAAATATTTCGTACACAGGCGGCGATTCCGCGCTTGACGCTGCGCCGTATTCGTTGACCGGACAGCCCGCCGTCAAGCCTGCGTACAATCAGAATCGCTTGTCGGCGAGCATCGGCGGCCCATTCAAAATTCCCAAGCTCGTTTCCTTAACCAACACCAACTATATCTTCACCTACAACGCCACGCGGCTTCGCAGTCCGTATGATGCATTTTCGACCGTACCGACCCTTGCCGAACGCCGGGGCGATTTTTCCCAGACGTTGATTCGCAGCGGCATCGGCGCCGGAGATCCGGTCCGGATCTTCGATCCGGGAACCCACGTGCCGTTTCCCGCTAACAAACTGGCGAGGATCGACCCCGCGGCCGCGAGTCTGCTGGCGTTTATTCCCGAGCCCAATCTACCGGGCGACATTCAAAACTTTCATTACCTGACGGCGGTGACGAATAGGTCTGACGATATCAACGTTCGGCTGAATCATACGTTCGCCGAGAGCGGATTCGGTCAAGGCACGCCGGCCGGAGGAGGTTTCGGCCAAAGAGGCGGCGGTGGGGCGAGAAGGCGCAGACAGGGTCCTCAGCCGACCAATCTTAACTTTGGACTTCAGTACCGCAATTCCGAGAACCGCTTGACGAATCCATTCCCGAGTGTGGGTGGAACGAATTCGACGAAGGGCCTGAATACCACGATCGGTCTGGTGCACTCCTTCCGGACGGTCACCGATAATCTCAGAGTCAACTACAACATCAACCGGACGGCTTCGACGAACCTTTACGCTTTCCAACAGGACATCGCCGGCGCAGCCGGCATTACCGGCGTGTCGCGCTCTGCATTCGATTGGGGAATTCCTAGCCTCGCGTTCACGAATTTCACAGGACTCAACGATATACGTCCTTCCACACGCCGCGACCAGACCGTACAAATCCAAAACGGATTCATTTGGAGCCGCGGACGCCATGCCTTGCGTTGGGGAGGAGACTTTCGTTGGATCCAATCGAATCTCCAAACCGATCAGAACGCGCGAGGCAGTTTCACATTCACCGGTGCGCGTACCGCAGCGGAAAATCAAGGATTGTCGCCCGTCGAAGGTACTGGTTACGATTTCGCCGATTTTCTTCTCGGGCTGCCCCAGCTCACGTCCATCCAGTACGGCGGTGGCAAATATTATTTCCGGGGAACCTCCTGGGATTTATTCCTGCAGGACGATTGGCGTGTCCGCAGCAATATCACATTTAATCTTGGCATGCGGTACGAGTACGTGTCGCCTGTGCGGGAACTGAATGACCGAATGGTCAATCTCGATGTGGCGCCCGGTTTCACCGCAGTCGTTCCCGCGTTTCCCGGACAAGCCGGACTATTTACCGGGATTTTTCCGGTGGGCCTCGTCCAACCCGATCGAAACAATTTCGCGCCTCGCGTCGGCATTGCCTGGAGAGTTACAAACCGCTCGATCCTGCGCGTGGGCTACAGCATCAATTACAATACCGGCGCTTACGGCGGCCTAGCGCAACAACTGGCGTTCCAGCCGCCGTTCTCGGTAACACAAACGAATATCAATTCGGTCGTCCAGCCGCTGACTCTGCAAAATGGGTTTCCAACTCTGCCGCCGGAAACCGTTACCAACAATTTCGGCGTGAACCGCGACTACAGGATCGGGTACGTGCAAGTCTGGAACGCGGATGTGCAGCGCGAATTTCGCTCGGCAAACCTCACGTTGAATCTCGATTACACCGGCACGAAAGGAACGCACCTGGATCTCATCGAAGCGCCGAATCGGACGGCAACGGGTTTGCGTATTCCGGGCGTCCAGCCGTTTAATTGGGAAACTTCCGAAGCCAATTCCACGGCTCATTCCGGAACGATTCGAGTGCGCCGGCGCCTTCAAGGCGGAATTCAAATGGGCGGCAGCTATACTTTTTCGAAGTCTATCGACAATGCATCGAGTATTGGCGGCACAGGCGGGACCGTCGCCCAAAACGCATTTGATCTCGCCGCCGAGCGGGGCCTATCGAACTTCGATCAAACCCACCGTTTGAACATCGACTACATTTGGGAGCTGCCCTTCGGACGCGAGAGGCGATTTTTGGCAAATGTACCTTACTTTGCGGGGGTGCTCGCAGGCTGGCAATGGAGCGGAACATGGAATCTGGCTTCAGGACTGCCATTTACAGCGCGAGTCCTGGGTAGCTTTACCGATGTGAATCGCGGAACGAATGGGACATTACGGGCGAATGCGACGGGTATCTCTCCGGATTTGGCAAATCCGACGGTCGCGCAATGGTTCAACACGGCGGCCTTCGTTGTTCCGCTTCAAGGACAATTTGGCGATGTCGGAAGGAATACGCTTCGTGGGCCAAGCACATCGCTTTTCAGCATGGCATTGAGTAAGATCATGCCCTTCGCCGACGGCCGAAGTATTGAACTTCGCGCGCAGGCCTCGAATATTTTCAACACTCCTCAGTTCAGAAGCATCGATACGAATCTGAATTCATCTTCATTCGGGCGGGTAACTTCGGTAGGGTCGATGCGGAAGATTCAATTGACCGCCCGTTTCCGGTTTTGATGCTTATGAAAAGGATCTGCCTCGCACTACTGTTCACTTCATCATTGCTGCCACGTATGGCTGCATCACAAAAGTACACGTTGCGCACCGAGACAGAGCTGATCCTGGTGAACGTCTCGGTGCGCGACAAGAATGGCAACTTCGTCCGGGATTTGAAAAAGGAAGATTTCACGTTGTCCGAAGACGGGAAGCAACAAGAGATCGTTTCGCTTGATGTTGAGAACACCGACAGTGTTGTCCACTCCGAACCGGTACCTGCCAACTTACTTGGACCGCTGCGTGCCCCCAGCAGCGCGGCCGCGCCTCAGGTTCGGCAGATTACAGAAGGCGATCTCAAAGATCGGCGGCTGATCCTTCTCTTCTTTGATTTGACCTCGATGCAGCCTGAAGAAGTGGCCCGTGCGGCCAAATCGGCGCTGGAGTACGTCGACAAGCAGATGTCTCCTTCCGATGTGGTGTCCGTTGTTTCTCTGTCCAACTCCCTCACGGTAAATCTGGATTTCACTGCCGATAGAGAAGCTGTGCAGAATGCCTTACAGATTTTCGATGTGGGCGCCGGGCAGGGCTTTGAATCAGGCCCGACCGGCGACCTCGAGGCCACTCCCGACACCGCTGCCGCCTTCACGCCGGACGAAACCGAATACAACATTTTCAATGCCGACCGGCGCCTGCAAGCACTCCGGAGTATTGCGGAAACACTATCAGTCGTCGAGGAGCGAAAATCGCTGGTCTACTTCAGCGGCGGTCTCGAGCGTACCGGGATCGAAAATCAATCCGAACTTCGAGCCGCCGTGAATGCCGCTATTCGTGCGAATCTTGCAATATATTCCGTCGATGTCCGCGGACTCCAAGCCATAGTGCCCGGCGGAGAGGCGCGGTCCGCAAGCCTTCGGGGGACCTCCGTCTATTCGGGCCAGGCGATCATGAAGGCCTACGATTCAAACTTCGCATCACAGGAAACTCTGGTTACATTGGCGGCGGATACCGGCGGGCTGGCATTGATTGATACGAACAACTTTCAGCCGGTATTCGAGAAGTTGCGCGAGGACACATCCTTTTATTATTTAGTTGGCTATCATAGCAACAATCCCGCGCGAGATGGACGTTTCCGCCGGATCATCGTGCAGGTCAAAAGCAGGCCTGGACTGAAACTCGACTTTCGCCGCGGTTACTATGCAGCGACGGACTTCGCTCATGCGACGAAGGAAGATCGCGAGCGCCAACTGCAGGAACAGTTGCAATCCGACCTTCCTAGTGCGGATTTTCCCGTCTACCTTTCTGCCGGGTATTTCCGCTTTAGTGATAATCGATATTTCGTGCCCGTTTCCGTCGTCGTACCTGGCTCGCAGATCCCATTCGTTCGCGAGAACCAACAGGACCGCGCGACCCTCGATTTAATTGGGCTGGTGAGGGATGAGGCAAAGCGGCCGTTCGGCTCCATCCGGGACACGGTCAAACTTTCCGTGAACACCTCCCTGGAAGTTCAACGGAAGAACGTCCAATATGACGGCGGATTTCTGCTGCCGCCGGGCAAATATGTTCTTAAATACGTTGTTCGTGAGAATCAAACCGGGCGAACGGGATCCTTCGAAACCGATATCGTAGTACCGGATTTGAAGTCGGCCCCCGTCAAAGTGAGTTCCGTTATCGTTTCAAACCAGAAACAACCCGCGCGTCAGAAGAACAATCCTCTCGTGCGCGAAGGAACGGAAATCGTTCCGAACGTGACCCACGTATTCTCCTCGAACCAGCATTTGTTCTTTTACTACGAAGTGTACGACCCGGCGAAACCGGCGGAGTCTTCAGAGAAGTCTTCCATTCGAGTCCTGACGAATGTCGCGTTTTACCGGCGTGACGTGAAGGCATATGAAACTTCTTTGATCGAGGCCGATCAGATCAACGTCCCGAAGCGTAAAGCTGCGGGTTTTGAGCTGGACGTACCATTAGCCAATCTCAAACCAGGCTTCTACACATGCCAGATCAACGTGATTGATGATGCAGCCGGGAAATTCGCATTTCCACGACTCGCGCTATTGATCCGCTGAGGCCATTTCCCTGCCTTTGAGCCTGCCTCTGACTGACGAGGTTGGTAAAGCCCTGATCGACCACTTGCCGTCGGGTCGTCCCCAGACAGGGCATCGAGAGGTCTTCCTCAAAGTGAGTCCTATGCAGCGCAAAATCCCAACGGGCTCAGAACAGAATCAGAACAGAATGAAATGAAATGGTCCAATTCACGTTGATCAAGTGCCTGCCGCACTAGCCGCAGCTCCCCTCATACAACTTTAGTCGTACCTGACAATCGTGCCGCCAATGGCACCTGTGCACCTTCGGTCGATGTCCATAACCGCGCGCCTATCGTTCAATCGATACGACCGAACTGCACCGCTACGCTCCAGCAGTCGGTGAGAAGAGGTGGGCGCAGGCTGTGTCCGCAACGTCCGTAAGCAAACAACAGCCCAAGGGGGAGTATGACCGTGCCCCGAAAGGAACCAAGGAGAAACGACAATGGACAGGAATCGGAAATTATTGGCGGCTGCCGTTGAGCGCATCCGCTCGACGAGTTCGCGCGCCCGTGTTCTGGTAGTGTTGGGACTCGCAGCTCTACTGACGGCTGTAATTATTCTCGCCGATCCCGTAGATAATTTTAGCTTTTTCAAACTGGGCGATGGCCTGGATACACCAGGAAGCGCGACCATCGCGGCGACGGGCTCGTTGGCGAACGGACCGAACTGGGGAGATCTCTTTACTTCAACCGGAGCTTTGAAGGATGTACAGCCCGTCTTAGGCCGACCGGATTACAGGGATTTCGGAGGTATCGGCGCAGCGTTCACGCATGACGATCTGTCCACTGGCAGCCTTGTTGACCATACCATTTTTACTGCCGGCAAGTTTAATGACCCCGTGTCGGCGTGGACGTGGGGGACGGGCAACGTGCCGGCAAAAGACGACATCCGGAACGCTTATCTGTATGCCGTGAAGAATCCCGTTGTGTCTTCCGACGGAACCAACCACCTGATGCTTTATGCCGGACTGGAACGTGTCGTCGACAACGGCGACGCTCACATCAGCTTTCATCTCAGCCAACAATACATCACACCGAACAGCTCGGGCGGCTTCGACGGTTCCCGAACGGTTGGCGATCTTGCCGTTTCGATGGATTTTAGCAATGGAGGAACGCTGGGTTCGGTGACAGTTTACAAGTGGAATGGATCGATCTACGACCAGGTCCAGGCTGTCGGCGGCGAAGGTTGCAACACCGATCACACGGTTTGCGCATTCAACAATGGCGTCCCGATAACCGGCATCCAGGGTGACGCAATTGACGTCAACGCCTTTACGGAAATCGGTGTGGATGTGACTGCCCTTATTCCGAACGGCGGTGCGCTGCCTTGCTTCCCGGACGTGATGTTCGTATCACGTTCCTCCCAATCGACCACCGCCACGCTGAAAGATTTCGCGGCGAGCTCCATAAAGCTTTGCGGACTCGCCGTCCTCAAACAGTGCAGCGACGCGATCAGCGGCCAGAATATCAGCTTCACCGGCTCTATCAGGAACGTCGGGGCGGTACCCTTGACCGGCCTCACGGTTGGGGACGATCAGCCTGGTAGTTTGATCCTTCCCTTAGCCAAAACCACACTGCAACCTGGTGAGGCTGTTTCTTATACCGGCTCCTATGCTCCGGTCGGACTGGGTTCGGTAACCGACACCGTCACCGCGACGGCGCACGCCTATACGGTGGCGGGTGATACCGTCGTTGCCACCGGACAAGCCACATGCAAAGTTGTCGACACGGCTGCCTTGACAGTAACTAAAGCGTGTACGGCGGGAACACCGAACGACCCGGTTTATTTTGGAGGTACCATCACCAACACCGGCACCGTCATCGTCAGCGGCATCTCGATCATAGACGATCAGCCCGCCAGCGTCATCAATCCATTGTCGACGGATACGCTCGTGCCGGGCAGTTCGGTCAACTACGCGGGCTACTATCCTGCTCTCGAACCCGGCAGTCAGGCCGACACGGTCCACGTCACTGGGAACGCAACCGTCACCGGGGGCGTCAATGCATTCGCCAGCGCCAGTTGCAACGTGAATAGTCCGCCTCTCCTGACGAAAACCTTCACGGATATCTTTATTTCGCTCGGCGCCACAACGGACCTGATGTTCAACATCGTCAACCCGAATGGCGTGCCCCTGACGGGTGTCGGTTTCTCCGATACATTCCCATCCGGGATCGTCACCGATAGCCCGCTCGTCATAATCGGATCGTGCGGCGGCGGCTCGATTTCCACAACGACAAACAGCATAACGCTGTCGGGAGCCACGCTGCCGCCCCTGGGGTCGTGTACGTTCGGTGTGAAGGTGGCAGGCACGAGTCTGGGGCTCAAGCACAACGTCACTGGCAACGTGACATCGAACGAAGGAGGGGCCGGCGGCAAAGCCTCCGCCGACGTCACGGTGCAGCAGGGGGCCGTAATCATCCACAAGACCTCAAATGCGACTCCAGCGACAACGGTGGGTAGCACGATCACTTACTCTTTCACGGTCACCAACGCGGGGACTGTGACTATCACCGGGCTCTCGGTGACAGACAGCAAACTGGGCGCGGTCACATGTCCGGTGACGACTCTGTCGCCAGGCGGTTCGACGACGTGCACGAAGACATACGTCGTCACCCAAGCCGACCTGGACAACGGGTCGATCTACAATAAAGTGATCGTGACGGGCTCGACTCCAGCGGGACCGGTTCTAGGGCATGACGACCTTACCGTCACATTGGTCCAGAATCCGGGTCTCAACCTGGTGAAGTCGGCGGCGCCGGCGTTCAGTAGCCCCGCCACGGCCGGTGACCCAATCACATACACCTTCAGCATTACCAACACGGGCAACGTGACGTTGAAGAGTGTGAACCTGACCGATGCGCTCGTGGGCTACAGCAATGCAACGTGCAGTACAACAACACTTGCTTCAGGCGCTACCGCAACCTGCTCGGCTACTTACCACATCACTCAGGCCGATATCGACAGGGGGAGCGTTACCAACTCAGCCAAGGCGTGCGGCACGCCGAACGCTTGTAGCACCGATACGAAGAATGTTCAGATCCCGCAATCCCCGGCGCTGTCGGCCACGAAGCAGTGCACCGACGCTGTGGGCGAGGGCGGGCTGATCACCTTCAGCGGAACCATAACGAACACGGGCAACGTCACGCTCAACAACGTATCGGCCAGTGATGCCATGCCTTCGGGTTCGACCAACGCCAGCACGATCGCCGTTGGGGCTGCGTCGCTCGCTCCAGGCCAAAGCACGACCTACAGCGGCAGCTATGTCCCGCCGGCGTTGGGCGGGGACCAGCAGGACACGATCACGGCCAGCGCCACTGCTCCAAATGGCGGAGCCGTGACCGCTCAAGCCACGGCTAAGTGCAAGGTCGTAACGGCGCCAGCCATCCAGGTGACCAAACAATGTACCGATGCCCCGAAACCTGGACAACCTATCTTGTTCAGCGGAACCATTACGAACAGCGGCAATGTG
>Ga0209058_1000999_pt1 | contig 24294 bp, 15 predicted proteins | sample GraSoiAngelo_147_FD_185904 | JGI IMG/M metagenome (GOLD analysis project Ga0209058, IMG submission 185904) | Grasslands soil microbial communities from the Angelo Coastal Reserve, California, USA - 14_1009_05_40cm (SPAdes) (version 2) | ecosystem: Environmental > Terrestrial > Soil > Grasslands ... | reverse complement strand
GTTCCTGGAACACGGCACTCCACAAAAACACCGTGCCGGCCAGCGGGATCAGGCCAAAAAGCGCGCGCAGGAAGTAATTCCAGCGATACACGAACGTGTTCTGCAGCCCGATGTTAAAGACCGAAACGTACTTTTTGATCCTGCTCGTGCTCATCTTTGTGCTCGCCTGCCAAGCCGTAGCCTTGGCGAAGGCTGGTGATCGTAATCGAGTTTGCTGCAATCGAGCATGAGCAGGAGCAAGAGCAAGAGCAGGATGATTTGCCGTAGCGACGTATCCGAGAACGCCCTGTCATTTCGAGAGTTTGGAGTTCCGCCTTCAGGCGGTGGCGGGGCGTAGCGTGCTCGCACGTGGGCCGCGTAAACGTGGAACTCCGAGCGAAGTCGAGGAAGCCCGTGGCCAAACCCCTGGGCAATTCAACGGGATCCTTCGACTCCGCTGCACTCCGCTCAGGATGACCTTGCGGTGAGTTGCACGGCGAGATTGATCGCGGCGATCATGCTATCGGGTCGCGCGATTCCTTTTCCGGCAATTTCAAATGCAGTGCCGTGATCGGGGCTGGTGCGAGGAAAAGGAAGGCCCAGCGTGACGTTCGCGCCGTCGTGAAATGCGTGCAGCTTCAGCGGGATCAAGCCCTGATCGTGGTACATGCAAAGCACCGCGTCGAATTCGCCATCAATCGCGCGGTGGAAGACGGTGTCTGGGGAGTGGGGGCCGGTGAAGACTTGTGACGAGTGACGAGTGACAAGTGACGAGTTTAATTCTTCAATAGCGGGCGCGATGATTTCGATTTCTTCCTTCCCGAGTTTGCCTGACTCGCCGGCGTGCGGATTTAATCCGGCAATAGCAATGCGCGACGCGTTGTTGCCTCTGCGCTGAAGAAACTCCGCGAGCAACAGGCCAACACGGACTATGTCCGATTGCTTGAGTGCGCGCGGAACCTTGCGCAATGGAATGTGCGTGGTGACGAGCGCGACTGTGAGTTTTCCGCCGGTCAGACACATTGCGAAATTTTTGACGCCGCATCGCTCGGCAAAAAATTCCGTTTGTCCGGGGAACCTGAAGCCGACGTTGTACATGCGAGCTTTGTGAACCGGCCCGGTTACAATTGCATCGAGCTCGCCCCGCCGCGCGAGAGTGACTGCTTCTTCGAGCGCAGCCGCAGCGGCACGCGCAGTTTCGGCGGTGGGGTGTCCTGGCGTGCAATCAGGATATTTGCCGATGGTCTTGTAGTCGGCTGCCTGCGCAACGCGACCGGACTTCAGAGCAAGATCGACAATCTCTCGTCCGATCCCGGCGCAATCGCCCAGCGTGATGCCAATGCGTGGCTTCGTCGTGCTCATGCTCGTGATCGGACCTTTTCTAATCGATTACGAGCACGATTACCATCCTTCGCCAAGGCTACGGCTTGGCAGGCGAGCAGGGAGCAGGAGTCAAGCAAACACCGAACGCCCAAGTCCGATAAATCGCAAACGGGCGTCCAACGCCGAGCACCCAATTAAAACGTCTTGATGTAGGCCTTTTCGCGCAGGCTGGCGATCCAGCGCTCCTGAATTTGCTGCGCTTCCTCTTGCAGCAATTTTTTTTCAATATCGGGGCGCGCCTCGGCGAGCGATTTCGTGGTGCCGCCCTGTTTGTCTTCAACTTTGAGGATGTAATAATTCCCCGCGTAATCGATGATGTTGCTAATTCTGCCGACTGGCATGTTGAAGGCGATCTTTTCAAGGGGCCCGGCCAGAGTGTTGCGCTCGATCAAGCCCCAGTCGCCGCCGTTGTCGCGCGTGCTGTCCTCAGAATAGACCTGCGCCGTCTGATCAAACGCCGCGCCGGCGGCTAGTTTGCCGAGCACTTCTTCGGCCAGCGCCTTTTGCGCTGGGGCAGTCGCGGTATCTTTTTGGCCGGGAATCATGATCATGCGCAGCTTGATCTGCTCCTTGCTGGTAAACTCGTCGCGATGCTTCCTGTAGTAATCTTCTATTTTGCTGGCCGAAATAATCGAGCTCTTCTTGACATTATGGCTGCGCATCGCCTGGACGATCATTTGCTCCATCTCCTTTTGTCTAAACTCGCCCAACGTGTAATTCTGCGCCTCGAGCGTCTTGATAAACGTATTACGGTCGCCGCCAAAGCTCTCCCGGATGATCTCGTGCATCCGCTGCTCCACGAAATGATCGGGAATTTCGTACTTCTCTTTTTTGAACGCCTGAAGAACAAGCTGCCGGTCGATCAGATCTTTCAGCGCTAATTCCCACGTTGCTTTCAATTGTTTTTCCAATTCCTGGCCGGTGTATTGCGCCCGCAGCTGCTTTTCCCGTGGTGCAGATAAAGAGCGTACTTGTGATATTGTGATCACATCGCCATTCACAACCGCTGCGATGCCGTCCACTGCCATCGGTTCCTGCGCAAACGCAGCGCAACAAATGGGCAATAGTACAAGCCCGCAGACCGCCGGCAAAACGACTGCTAATGGCCGCACGAGGTCTCTCATAGTTTCTTAATCAGTTCCACAATTTCCCCGAGGTGCTGCTCGATTTTCGCTCCAACTAAACGAGGGAATTTGCCCGCGACAAGTATAAAATCCCCATGCCGCGTCAGCATTAGTTTGCGGTCGCGCACTTCAACCCGGGTCACTCCTGATCTTGCCGCGGCCATCTTGATTTCGATCAGAGCAAATAAATTGTCAACTGCCGGAGGGAACGGGCCGAAGCGATCCCGCCAGTCGCGTCGCAAACGATCCAATTGCTCATGCGAAGTGATTTCCGCAATATCCCGGTACGCTCGGATGCGCAGGGCAGAGTCGCTGACATAGGTGACCGGAATGAAGGCTGGAATCTTGTAGGGGAACTTGGCAGCGTCTCCTGCAGCCGATGCTGGCGCAACAAATTCCGCTTGATTGGTGACGACAAAATCGAGTCGTAAATCAACATCCAGCCGGAGCTGCGGCTTTTCGCCTTTGAGTTGCGCCACGGCCTGCTTGAGCAACTGGCAATACAAATCGAAACCAACCGTTACGATGTGGCCGCTCTGGGCTGTGCCCAGAATGCTGCCGGCGCCGCGAATCTCCAAGTCGCGCATAGCGACGCGAAAACCCGCGCCCAGCGAACTGTACTGCTTGATGGCGCTGATCCGCTTGCGCGCCGCGCCGACTGTCATCATTTCACGCGGCAGAAGGAGATAGGCATATGCCTTGTGCTCGGCTCGGCCGACGCGTCCACGCAATTGATACAAGTCGGCGAGACCAAACTGATCTGCCCGATCGATGATGATGGTGTTTGCATTCGGAATATCGAGACCGCTTTCAATGATCGTGGTGCAAACGAGCACGTCGGTTTTCCCCGCGATGAATCGTGCCATCACCGCTTCCAGTTCGTCCGCGTTCATCTGGCCGTGCCCAATTTCAACTCTGGCCTGCGGGCAAAGATGAACGATCCGGTCACGCGCGCGCTCGATCGTCGCGACCCGATTGTGCAGAAAGAATACCTGGCCCTGGCGCTCGAGTTCGCGATCGATCGCAGCGCGAATGATCCGCTCATCGTAGGCCGAGACGACTGTTTCTACGGGCAAACGGTTGAGCGGCGGAGTTTCAATCGTGGACATGTCTTTTACACCCACGAGTGAAAGATACAGAGTCCGTGGAATCGGCGTGGCAGAGAGCGTCAGCACGTCAACCAGTTTGAAGAGCTCTTTGAATTTCTCCTTGTGCAGAACCCCGAAGCGCTGTTCCTCATCGATCACCACCAGGCCGAGATTCTTGAATACGACGTCTCCGGAGATGAGCCGGTGAGTGCCAATGACGATATCGACGCCGCCTTCGCGCAGCAGTTGTAGCACTTTCTTCTGTTCGGACTGCGAACGAAAACGGCTGAGCATTTCGATGCGCACGGGGTAATCGAGCATGCGCTGCCGAAACACTTCGAAATGTTGTTGAGCCAGCACTGTGGTCGGCGCGAGCACGGCCACTTGTTTGCCGTTCATGACTGCCTTAAACGCGGCGCGCACCGCCACTTCGGTTTTGCCAAACCCGACATCCCCACAGATCAAGCGGTCCATCGGCCGAGGACGCTCCATGTCGATCTTCGTATCAATGATCGCCTTCATTTGGTCCGGCGTTTCCCGGAACGGAAAGGAATGTTCGAATTCTGCCTGCCATTTTGTGTCCGGGGCCAATGCATGCCCCGGGTGCATTTGTCGCTCCGCTTGGATCGCAAGCATTTTGCCGGCGTAATCGAAAATGGAAGCCGCGGCTTTAATTTTGGCGCGGGCCCATTTCCCGTCGCCGAGCGAGCTTAGCGGCGGCGATTTTTTTCCTGCGCCAACATAGCGGGAAACCAGGTAGGCCTGCTCGAGGGGGACGTACAGCTTCGCTTCATCTGCAAATTCGAGTGCAAGAACTTCCTGTGTCCCGTCTGTAGTGGCAGCCGTGTCGGCTGCATCGGGAGGTTTTGCGAGGCGAAGCAGCCCCAGGAATCGCCCGATGCCGTGCTCGAGATGCACAACCAAGTCGCCTTCGTTTAGTTCGCTGAAATCGATCTGCGCGCGATGGCGTTCGGCGCGACGCAAATGCCTGCGCGCATGGACTGCGAATCGTCCGAACAATTCCGCGGCGGACAGGACGACGAGATTAGCTGCGGAGAAACAAAATCCGCGCGCGAGTGTTCCTTCTACAAAATCGATGCCCTCGATGGCGCCCGCCATAATTTCGCAGAAGCGCTCGATCTCGCCCTCGGTCTGAAAATAAATAACGATTCTCGCGTTGTTCGCGCGCCATTCTTTTAAGCGTTCGACAAACTGCGCGCGTTTTGCCTCGGCGAGCATGAGATCGCCGGCCGCAAACTCTCCGATCTCGCAATCCTGAAATGCGCCGCCGAAATCTTCCTGACCCATTTCAATCCAGCCTTCGCTGATCTGGACGTGGGCGTGCGCAGTTCCTTCGGGTTCGATCTCAATCTTGAGATGATTTGGAGCGATATAATCGCGGACAAAACCGCTTTGGTCATCCGCTGTTCCAAGCAGAAGATCGGCCGACCTTAGCTCACGCACCGATGTTTGAGCATCGATGTCGAACTCGCGCAGCGATTCGATTTGGTCGCCGAAAAATTCCAGGCGGAAGGGCAATGGCGCGTGCCATGAGTAGAGATCAACAATGCCGCCACGGATGGCGAATTGTCCCCGAGTAGTGACCTGGGCGACACGCTCATAACCACTGCCCATCAGCTTGTCGAGAAGCTGTTCCATCTTTGCGTTTGCTCCGCGCCGGAGTTGGATGACGGCAGAATGGAGCGTGCCGCGCTTTGGCGCGGGTTGATCAAGACCTGCGCGCGTCGCGACGATAACGCGCGGACCGGTGGCGCGCTCAATTTCCATGAGCAACGCCAGCCGTTCAGCCGCAATTTCCGGATCGGGCAAAACATTTTCGACTGCGGCAAGCTCCGCTTCCGGTAGAAAAAGCGCATCCGGCTGCCAGTTGAGTAAACTTTCGTAAAATATTTCTTGAGAGTGAACGCTGGGACAAAGAACCCAGATCGTGGAATCGACAGGCTGCCGATCACTGGGTGTACGCCGCTGGCGCGCCTCCACAATTACGGCCGCCAGGAACGCCTGTGCTGGCTCAATGACGTGTGAAAATTGGACGGGCCACCGGGCCTTTTCCATCGCGGCGAGCTTCTGCGCGATCGGCTCGCTCGCCGCGACACATTCCAGAAGCTCCGTGCGGATCGATTTTTCCACTAAAGAGTTTACGCCAAATTTTTCCAGAGTTGTAGCCGCGTCTCTGTGAGACGCCCCGGCGCGCGCGTTGCAAGCACGCCTAAGGCGCGCTTCGCACAGCAAAGCGGCTACAGTGCGCGTCCGATGGCTGCCGCCACGGCGCGGAGGCGCGGAACGAGTTCGGCGAAAATTTCCGGCGTGAGCGCCTGGTTGCCGTCGCTCTTGGCCAGCTCCGGAGAATCGTGCACCTCGATCATGAGCGCGTCCGCTCCGGCGGCGACCGCGGCGAGAGACATCTGTGGAACAAATTCCCGCAGGCCGAGCGCATGTGTCGGATCGACAATCACTGGCAGATGGGTTTTGGACTTCAAGATGGGAACAGCGCTCAGATCGAGCGTGTAGCGAGCAGCGGTCTCGAAAGTGCGAATGCCGCGCTCGCAGAGAACCACGTTCGAGTTGCCCTCGTTCAAGATGTATTCCGCGCTCATCATCAGGTCATAAATTGTGGCGCTGAAACCACGCTTGAGCAGCACGGGAAGTCTGCTGCGGCCAACTTCCTTTAAGAGAGAGAAATTGTGCATGTTACGGGTGCCAACCTGAAGGCAGTCTGCGTACTTCTCGATCATGGAGAGATCGCGCGGGTCCATCACTTCAGTGACCACAGGCAGGCCCGTTTTCGCGCGCGCTTCCGCGAGGAAACGAAGTCCGTCTTCGCGTAACCCCTGAAAACTGTACGGCGAAGTCCGCGGCTTAAACGCGCCGCCGCGCAGAATTTTTGCGCCGGATTCTTTCACCATTGTCGCAATCGACTGAATTTGTTCTCTGCTTTCGACCGAGCATGGGCCGCAAATCAGAACAACGTCCTCGTGTTCGCCCAGTCGCACATTCCCAATCGCGACCGAAGATGCGCCGCGAGAATCGCGCGCGGCAAGTTTGTATGGCTTCAACACGGGGACGATTGCTTCCACGCCTGCCATTGCGGCCAGCGGCTTTTCGCGAAGGAGCGCCTCAGGCCCGACTACGCCGATGATCACGCGAGATGCGCCACGGCTGACTTGTGCCTCCAGCCCAAACTCGCGTACACGCGTGACGATCCGCTGGATCTGTTCCTCGGTGGCGTTGGGTTGCGTAATGACGATCATATTTCGGGCAGCGGGATCATCAGAATGCCGCCACCGGGAATTTTCTGCAAGCCCAGATACAAGAGCCCGCTTAAGACCTAATGGGTGATCGTGACCGGCGTTCCGAGCGAGACTGATTTAAAGAAATTTTCGGCCATGAATTCAGGCATGCGGATACACCCGTGCGACGCCGGATAACCCGGTAAATAACCTGCGTGCATGCCCGTCCCTGACACAATGCGCATGAAGTAGGGCATGGGTGTGCCTCTGAAGTGAGCGCCCGGTGGTTTGGGGTCTTTAGCCACATCGACGTTTGGCACCACGACATTACCCGCCGAATCTACATAGTCCCCGAACAAGCTCGAGACGTGATCTTTGTCCTTTTGAATGATCTTGAACTGACCCAGTGGAGTGTTTAGTCCCTCGCGGCCGGTGGACAATTGCGAAACCCCGACGAGCACGCCACTCTTGTAAAAATAGGCGCGCTGTTCTCCGAGGCTGATCTTTACAGACGGGCTTCCGCCAGCGTTGTCTCCATCCCAATAGGAGACAGTGTCCCGTGGCGCGCCAGCCGGAGCGTTACCGTAAGCACCACCTAAATACTGGGTTCTGGCCGAATAACGCGGGTCTTCGCCGCAACTTGTGACGAGTAAAACGAGACCAAGAGAAAAGACTACCCGCAAAACGCCCAACAATGAATGATGCATAGAGTTTTCGACGGCGTTCTTAATGCGCAAGCCGCGCAAAAAGTCAAGCGGTAGGCCGCGGTGGCGCGATTGAAGCAATATCGATTGTCATTCCGAGCGAAGTCGAGTAATCGCTATTTCAGAAAATATTTAGAGATGTCTCCACTTCGGTCGAGATGACATTTAGACTAATGCCATGGCTCAAGTAACAATCGAGACAATCAAGAACGGCCCGTACATCGTGACGGGCGAAGTCGAATTAATCGACAGCGACGGCAATAAATTTCCCGTGGAAAAACGGATGGCACTCTGCCGTTGCGGCGCGTCGACAGAAAAACCATTCTGCGACGGCACGCATTCCAAAATCGGTTTCAAAGCCGCAGAGAAAGCGGTGCCCGAATCCAAGGAATGAAGGCGCGCATTCTCGTCTTCTGTTGCGCTGTGTTGCTCGCGAGCGAGACGGGCGCGAAAAGAATTTCGCTCATTGGCGCGACTGTCATCAATCCCGCTGATGGCAAATTACTCCCGAACGCGACGGTCGTGATTAACGGTGATAAGATCGAACGCGTCGCGATGGGCAAACAAGACGCGGCTGCGCTTGGTGAACAGATCAGTTGCGCCGGCAAATTCGTTTTGCCCGGCTACATCGACACGCACATTCATTTCTTTCAATCGGCTGATTTGTTTACACGGCCGGACGGCGCCGATTTGAACAGTGTGCGACCATATAAGGACGAAGTCGCCTGGATCAAATCGCATCTCGACGATGTCTTCGCGCGCTACATTCGTTGCGGCATCACCAGCGTGGTGGATGTCGGCGGGCCGATGTGGAATTTTGAGGTACGCAAAAAGGCGAATACGACAGAGAAAGCGCCACGCGTGGCGGTGGCCGGGCCGCTGATCTCCAGTGTCTCACGCGAGAAGCTCGATCTCGGCGATCCGCCGATCGTGAAGATCGACACTCCCGATCAAGCGCGCGAGTTCGTGCGCAAACTCGCGGAGCAAAAACCGGATCTGGTGAAGATCTGGTACATCGTCGATAAAGATCATCCGGTTGATAGCTTCCGCCCGATTGCGCGGGCGACGATTGATGAAAGTCATGGCCACAAAATCCGCGTAGCAGTTCACGCGACCGAATTGGAAACCGCGCGTGCTGCGGTTGAGGAAGGCGCGGACATTCTCGTTCACAGTGTGATCGACAAACCGATCGACGCCGCCTTTGTGAAGCTACTCAAAGATCGACACACGATTCTGTGTCCGACGCTCGTCGTGTTCGAGCGTTACGGCCGGACGTTTTCGCACCAGCTGAATCTCACTCCGGAGGAGCAAAAGTGGGGCAACCCGGAAGTGATCGCATCACTCGACGTCACAAAAATTCCGCAGGAGAAATTGCCGCAGCGAATCAAGGACGCACTAGCCGATCCGAAAGCGGCGATGGATCGGATCAACAAGACCTACGAAGTCGCGCTGCCGAATCTCAAGAAATTGGAAGACGCGGGCGTGACAATCGCGGCGGGCACAGATGCTGGGAACATAGGAACGATCCATGGACCAGCGTTATTCCGTGAATTTCAGTTGATGAAACAAGCCGGGCTGACGCCGAGGCAAATTCTTCAGTGCGCCACCGCTAATGCGGCGAAACTTTTCGGCGGTGAGACCGGCGCGCATATCGGCAAGATTGAAAATGGCTATTTTGCCGATCTGGTTATTCTCAATTCCAGTCCGCTAGATGACATCGCGCACGCTTCCGATATCGCCACCGTAATCAAGAACGGCGTGGTTTATCCGGCTGATTCCATTCTGCACTGATCGCTTAGTGGAAAATCCTCTGCGTCTATGAACTGCGCATTGTTTGTCTTCCTTTTGATACCGCTGTTTGCCGCCGCGACTGCGGACGGCGCCACTCCCTCCGCGACACCAGAGATGCTGACAAATGTCAACCAAATCGGAGAAGCTTATGTGAAACTGGTGCTCGCGATAGGGCAGCACGATCCGGATTACGTTGACGCTTATTATGGGCCGCCGGAATGGAAGAAACAGTCGCATGGAAAGAGACCGCTCGATGCGATCGCACATGAGGCGACGCGATTACGTGACCAATTGGCGCAGATTTCCAAGCCCACGGACGAGATGGAGCGATTGCGGCGCGAGTATTTAACAAAGCAACTATCCGCGCTGGAGGCTCGAGTGCGCATGTTGAACGGCGAACATTTGAAGTTCGATGAAGAATCGCAGGCCCTTTACGATGCCGTTGCGCCCGCGTTTCGCGAAACGCATTTCCAGGAAATCCTTGCCAGGCTCGAGCCGAAACTTCCAGGTGAGGGATCGCTCTTGCAGCGCTACGAGAATTGGCGCCGAGCGTTTGTGATTCCCAAAGACAAACTGGACGTGGTGTTTCAGCTTGCGATCAAGGCGTGTCGCGAACGCACGCTCGCGCACATCATCCTGCCATCCAACGAAAATTTCAGTGTCGAATACGTCACCAATGAACCATGGGGCGGTTACAATTGGTACAAAGGACATTATCGCAGTGTCATTCAGGTGAACACGGATCTGCCGGTTTATATCGATCGGGCGATCGATCTGGCCGCGCATGAGGGCTATCCCGGCCACCATGTCTACAACGTGTTGCTTGAAAAAAATCTGGTCCGGGATCGCGGTTGGGTAGAGTTTTCGGTCGTTCCCCTCTTCTCGCCGCAATCGCTCATTGCCGAAGGCACCGCGAACTTCGGCAGAGAGGTTGTATTTACGAAAGCGGAGCGGTTAGCATTCGAAAAAGAAGTGCTCTGGCCTGCCGCGGGAATCGACCCATCGCGCGCGGAGGAATTCTACGCGGTGCAGGACCTGGTGAAAAAACTGGCTTACGCCACGAACGAAGCGGCCCGGCAGTACCTGAATGGCGAAATCGATGCGAAGGGGGCCGCGACTTGGTTGCAAAAGTACGCGCTCATGGACGAAAAGCGGGCGAAACAAGGAATAAAATTCATCGAGAAATACCGCAGCTACGTCGTCAACTACAATCTTGGGGAAGACATGGTGCGCAGTTACATTGAGAAGCGCGGCGGTACGGAGCAACAACCGCAAAAACGCTGGCGCGAATTCGAGCAACTTCTCGCGTCTCCCCGGCTCCCGGGCGATATACGCCAGGGGCAACCGCCGGTGATCACGATCTTGCGAAGCCAAAATTTCTTGCTCACGCAGAAAGGCGACCGAAATTTCTGAAACCTATGGCTACTTACCCGACGCAATACGCGCACCCTGAAGCGCTCGTGGAGACGGATTGGCTGGAGAAACACCTTAACGACGAGGGAATCCGGATCGTCGAGTCGAATGAAGATATTTTGCTTTACGACACCGGGCATATTCCCGGCGCGGTGCACATCGACTGGCGGGCTGATCTCCAGGACCCGGTAATTCGCGATTACATTTCACCGGAAAAATTTGCCCGGCTTTGCGGCCGGCACGGAATCACGCCGGACACTATTTGTATTTTTTACGGCGATAAGGCGAACTGGTGGGCTTGCTACGCTCTCTGGGCGTTCCGTTTGTTCGGGCACGACAAAGTGAAAATCCTCAATGGCGGCCGGGACAAATGGAAAGCGGAAGGCCGCCGCATGACGCGGGAAATTCCAAAATTCGCAGAGACAAATTATCCGGTGCCGAAGCAACGGTTCGACAAAGAGATTCGCGCCTTTTTTGATGAAGCCCTAGCGCAAAGCAAGAGCCGCAAACCGCTGGTCGACGTGCGCTCGCCGGGCGAATACAGGGGCGAGATCACGCATATGCCGGAGTATCCGCAGGAAGGCGTCCTGCGCGGCGGCCACATTCCCCGGGCAAAGAGCATGCCATGGAAGACAGCTACAAATGACGACGCGACATTCAAACCCGCGGATGAGCTGGCCAAAATTTATTTTGATCAATGCGGCCTAAAACTGGGCACAGACACGGTTGTTTATTGCCGGATTGGCGAGCGCTCCAGTCACACTTGGTTTGTGCTTACGTATCTGCTGGGACTCGATAACGTCCGGAACTACGACGGTTCCTGGACGGAGTGGGGCAACAAGGTTGGTGCGCCCATCGAAAAGTCAGCTTAACGAGCGACAGCGGTATTCAAACCCGCCCTGTCCTTTCCAGCAGCTGATGAATTCGCTGCATTCGCCTTTGCTCTTTGCGGCTGGAACTGAGCTGCGCAATCGAGCGCTGCATTCGCCGCGTCCAATTCAAGTTCGCCTTTGTTCCAGGTACGTTGAACCGGTAAGTGCGCGCCAGCAGGTCGGTGATCATGACCATGGCGATCCACGAGCCGCTCTTGAAAAGGGCTTCCATGATCGCCGGATAAAAACCTTCTTCAAAATCGAGACCGTAGATCTTTGAATTCAGCCCGGCGAACAAGGCGATCTTCTTGATCGTGGCTCGCGCTTGCTCGGCGTTTGGGGTTGGGTGCCCGAGAGCGTCCTCCCATAAGGCGCGAATCGGTTGGTGATCGTGGGTCGCGTAGGTCGCGACGGAAAGCCGTTCATATGCTTCTCCGGGAATGATCATCCCATTGTACGATTCCCATTGCGGAATTTTAAATCCGGCAATCCCGAGCGACCGTAAATTGGGCCGCACATAGTCGGGAACAACGCCTAGGTCTTCGCCTATCACACCCGCGATGCCTGCTTCTTCCAGAACCACGCGGACGTATTCTTCGCCCTCTCGTTTATTTAATTCGCGGTTTTCGGGCGTGTTGTCGTCACGGGGGACGAAATGCGGCGCGCGGCCTCCGGTTCGTTGCAGCATTTGGAGCCAATTGAGCGGGAGGAATTCCTTGTTCCTTCGTGGCTGCCACGGGAAGCCATAGATGCGATAAAATCCCTGGATGTGATCGATCCGACAAAGGTGAAAGACGCGCCGCACAGCGCGTACTCGCTCGCGCCACCACTGAAAATTGTTTGCGCGCATCTTCTCCCATTGATAGAGGGGAATACCCCAGTTCTGGCCCCATCTCTGCGTGAACGCGTCCTCTTTGAAGTAAGGTTCGGGAGGGGCGCCACCGAACCAGTCGAGCATGAATTCATCCGGGCGCGCGAAAACGTCGGCGCTGCAATAACTGACCCCAAACGGAATATCGCCCATTAACGCCACGCCGCGTTCCTCGGCGTACGATTGGATGCCGCACCATTGCTGGTGCCCAATCCATTGAACGTAACAGAAGAATTCTGCGCGACGCCTCAGGAGTGCTTGTCGCTCCTGCGGCAGATCGTGGAGCCAAGTGCGTGCTTTTTCGATTGTCTGATGTTGCGGCTGCCATCGATTCCATGCAGCGCTATCGTCGTTTGCCTCCATAAGAAGACGGAAAAGTGCGTAGTTGGGGAGCCACGCCGATTGTTGCTCGCAAAATGCTCGGAATTCCGATCGCCGTTCTTCGCTGGCGTGAACGGAGAAATTCTCAAAGGCTTTTTCCAGCAAGCGCCGCTTTAGTTTTTTGACCTGGCGATACTTTACTCTGCCAACAGAGAGTTGGGGCAGATCTACCTCGGCAACTGAAGCATCAAAATCTTCGCGCGTTAGATCTTGCGGTGAGTTCGGCGCAAGGTGCAGCGTCGTCGGCTCGATGGCCACGGCGCTGATGGCGTTGTATGGGCTGTTATCGGCTCCGGTCTCGTTGATGGGCAGGAGCTGGACAAGTTTGAATCCGATTCCTGCTGCCCAATCGATGAACTCCCGCAACGCGGCGGTGTCGCCAATTCCCAAATCGTCTTTCCCGCGCAAAGCAAACAATGGCGCTAAAACCCCGGCAATCTTCTTTTCCGGAGAAAGGTTCATGAAGAGAAGCAGGAATGACCAATGCCGAATGACGAAGGAATGACAAAGCTTGAACTTGGTTTTTCGTCATTCGTCATTCGTCATTTGCGGAGCTTCAGCTCCGCCTCACTTGCCAGTCTTCGACGAGGTCGTTTGGAATTTCCTGCAAAAAACGTGATGGCCGCTGAAACACGTCGCCGTAGCCGCCGGACAAGCGCATTTGTGGATAAGTAAGGTAAAGCTCGTCGCGGGCGCGCGTGATGGCCACATAGAACAAACGCCGTTCTTCCTCCAGCGCATCGCGCGCATTCAGGGAGCGGCTGCTCGGGAACATCCCGTCGGTCAACCAGATCACGAACACCGTATGAAACTCGAGGCCTTTCGCCTGGTGCACCGTGGACAGATTGATCGCCTCTTTGTCGCCGGTCTGAACTGGGGTGGCCTCTGCATCGACGTTGCTGATCAGTGCCAATTGGGAAAGAAATTCGTGAACGTCCTTGAATTGACGGGCGAACACTGCGAGTTGGTCGAGGTCTTCGCGGCGCAGTTCGTAGTTTGTGAAGTTCACCTTGGCGTAATCATCGTAAATCGCTTCCACAATCGATGTGATCATTTCGGAGGGCGGATTAGGTTGGCCGCCAGGTGCGATCTCATCGAGGGTATGCGCCAGTTGCGGCCACAGTGTCTTTGATTTGGCGGGAACGTGCATCGCTTGGAGACGTTCGCCGAAGTTGTCGATGGGATCCGTGATCCCGGCCGCCCACGCCTGCCAAAGATTTTCCGCCGTACGATTGCCAATGCCGGGAAGCAATTTGACCATCCGATTAAAGGCGACTTCATCGCGCGGATTGGCTACGAAGCGGATAAATGAAGTCACATCTTTAATGTGCGCCTGCTCAAAAAACCGGATGCCGCTTGTGATTTGATAGGGAATCCCGCGACGGGAAAGCTCCAGTTGCAGCTCAACCGCGTGATAATGCGCGCGGTAAAGCACGGCGATGTCGTTGAGGTCGACATTTTCATCGCGCAGTTCGAGAATCCGCTGCGTCACAAACTGCGCTTGCTCCGCGCCGTCGTTCAGTGCCACGAGGGCCGGCTTGAGCGCTTTTGATTCTCGCGTCGCACTTAAGTGTTTGCGGAATTGTTGAACGTTTGCGGCAATCGCTGCGTTGGCCACCTGCAGAATTTCCGGAACGCTCCGGTAATTCATTTCGATCTTGAACACCTGCGCATCGGGATAACGCTTCGGAAATTCGAGAATGTTTTGGAAGTTCGCGCCGCGCCAGGAGTAGATCGACTGCGCGTCGTCTCCCACTACCATCACATTGCGGTGATCGCGGGCGAGAAGGTCCACCAGGTCAGCCTGAATTTTGTTCGTGTCCTGGTATTCATCGACGAGAATGAACTGGAACTGCCGCCGATAAAATTCCGCGATCCGCTCGTGCTGCTGAAACATCGACAACGTCTTTTGCAGCAGGTCGTCGAAATCCATTGAGTTGGTCGCCTTCTTCTTTTTTTCGTATCGGTCGTGAACATCTTGGATTTTGTCGAGTAACGGCAGGAAATAAGGAAACTTTTCTGCAAGCAACTCCTCCAGCGGCTTCTCCGTGTTCACGACGAAACTGAAAATTTCTGCAAGCACATCGCCTTTCGGGAACCGGATTTCCTTCGGGTCAATCCTTGCATTGGCCACAACCGTATCGATCAAATCCTTTTGATCTTCCCGATCCATGATGGTGAATCCGCTGGAGTAACCGAGCGCGCTGCCGTGCCTGCGCAAAATCCTGTTTCCTACCGAGTGAAATGTTCCACCCCAAAGGCCGCTGGCATCGACCGTCAATAAATTCGCGACGCGGCCCAGCATTTCCCGCGCAGCTTTATTCGTGAATGTGAGAAGCAGAATGTTGCGCGGATCGATTCCGTTTTCGAGCAAGTAAGCTACGCGATAAGTCAGGGTGCGCGTTTTTCCCGAGCCAGCGCCGGCGATCACAAGAATAGGGCCGGGCGGCGCAGTCACTGCCGCAAGCTGCTGTTCGTTCAGCTCAGCGGCGTAATCGATATGAATCGAGGTCGAGGTCGGAGCGCGTTGCAGCGTGTATTGACGAGACATGGCCCCTGTCGGACCGCAATCGCGGACCGTATTACTTATCGAATACCCGTATCGATGTTCATGTCCACATGCACAGTCTGATTTGAGGCTACTGTGAACGGTTGCGGCGCTGCACGGACGTGCCGACGCCTCCGGTCTTGAACATCAAGAACATAATCTCCCGGAGGCACCGCGACGCGATAATTTCCAGTCTCGTCCGCTGTCACCCGCGCAATTTCTTTTTTTTCGTCACGGCTCAAGATGATCAGCGGATATTCGGCATAATTCACGGTAGCTACGTCTGCCGGTGGACTTCCATCAGCAAGCTCAACCTCTTTCGGCGAGACAATTTTCAGATGTCCCTCCACAAAACCTGTCGGCGCGGCATTAATCGATGCGCTGCCGGCGAACAGCAAAAAGACGCAGGCGAAAATCAGGTACTTGAGAACAGATGACATCACTGCAAAAAAATGGGCGGGATAGATTTTCACTATCCCGCCCAAAGTTTAACGCAATTTTATGGCAATGTCAGTAGCCAGGCGCTTCGGCCATGCGTGGCGGCGTAGAGCTTTCGCGCGCTGGGCACAATGGTGAGGCCTGCAACTTCCACGTTCGGGAGACCAGTGCCAGCAACAACCCAACTCGTGGAACCGTTCGGTAACCTCAGAACGCCCCAATCATTCGACGCATAGAGATCGCCTGTGACCGAATCAAAGGCGACGCCAGTCGCCGGAAAGTCTGGGAATGCTCCCGCTCCCGATCCGTCGAGACTCGTCCAAGTTGCGCTTGGCACACCTGGGTCACATGTCACCGAGAACACGTGGCCCGGCGTTGTTGGCGTCAACGAGCTGTAGCTCGAATATGTGATCCAAGCATGATTGGAGTCGGCTGGATCGACAACGATGCCGCTGATGAACCGGCCCGGACTGGTTGCATCGAGCGAGTCGAGCCTTGTATAGGTTACGCTCGTATTCGTGGTGTCGGCATTCTTCGAGATGAAGACGCGTCCGGTCGTCGTAGCCGCCCACAATGTGGTTGTATCGGAAGCAGTCCGTGCCAGCGCTGCCACGTTCCCGCCGGTCCGACCCGTCCCACGGTAGTCAGGCGTCGGACTAGCGCTCGCTGTCAGGTTCGTTGCCCCGGCTGGTCCGATTTGGACGAAGTCACCACAAGCCGGATTCGCGCCCGAAGTTGTAAACTCCGGGCAGTTGGCTTCGAGGAACGCTTGATTGCCGGCCCAATCTTGCGTTCGCCAGACGCTCAGAGAACCTTGGAAGATTGTCCCTGCGGCGGCAGGATCGGAGATGATGGGAGAATAAAACAGCGCGGCTTCCCCGCTGGCCACGATCGGACCACTGGCGATGACCCACTTCACTGGGTCGCCATTCTGGAAGTTCACATCGTGGAAATTCGACGTGAACGAGTTCAACCGGAGCGCCGAGTTGCCCACGTTAAAGCCCGACTGACCGCCATCGCCGTATATGATCTGTGGCCACGCGACAGCCGAGCCGGTGGTCTCAAATGTTCCGTTATCTTGCGTGCCGCCTTGAAGATGCTTCGGATTATCAGCAGCAACTGACAGGCTCTGAAACTGGAGAGTCGAAAGCCCTTTGTTAAGGTTGTAGAGGAATGTCGGTACTGCCGATAGCAACTGCTGACATGTTGCAAGGTTCGTGCCGGTCAGGCCTCGGGCGGTACACTGAGATGAGATGTCCGAAAACACTCCGCTTGAGCGAACAAGCCCGCCGTCAGAGCCGAAGATCGCTGAGTCCGTTCCTGGCATCTCCACGATCGCGTGACTATCCGGGTGCATTCCATTCGGCGCGATTGGATTTGGCTGACAGCATGTCCCAGGTGGAGTCGGGTTCGTCGTCGCATCCCAAGTCATATCCGTAAAGGTAAGACCGGCATTCGTCGAGCGGAGAAACGCGCGCCCATTATTCCTGCCGCCGTAAGTGGCGTAGCTAAAGGCGCCGCCCAGATACACCACATCGGGTTTTCCGGGAGGTGAATAAACAACATTGTCGTACCAGCATTGGGCGCCGCCAATCGCTGGGTCGCCGCAATAGTTTAGCGTTTGGTTCGGTGCGGCCGATGCCTCCTGAACCGCTGTCAGGTCAGTGAAGCTCGCATCCGTCGCGGTCACTGCATCGTTCGTGCGGTATAGTCGCGCCCGATTCGCCGTGGTCTGGCTGGAATTCCCCACGCCTACGTACATTCGGGTAAATCCGCCCGCAATTGGCGTGACAGCGAACGACGCCCGATCGGTATTTAGCGTCACATTGCGCGCGTTCTTCATCTGCGTCCAGGTAGCGCCGCTATCGGTCGAGCGCCACACCCCGCCCCCGGTGTTAGGCGGGCAGACGTTGTTTGAAGGGTACGGTGCGGCGTAAACTATACTTGATGAGTTCGGGTCGAGCCCGGTCTCGTGGACGCCACGCGTCGAACCGAAGGTTGCTTGGATGATTCCAGCGTCTCCGGCGAGGGTTGGATTCAGGCAAACATCCTGGTAATTCAACAACGTAAAGGTTGCCCCGCCATCGGTGGATTTATACAATCCGTATGGCGGAAGACCAGGAGCAAGCGAGGCAGTGCCTCCGGTCTCCGAGCTGATGCCGCGCACGCCCCGATCGGATGAAACGTAGAGAATATTCGTGTTGCCCGGATCAACGACGATAGAGGAGATCGAACGGCCATCGAAAGCCGGTCCGCTATACGCGGGTGCGATCCGAAAGCCCCCGAAACCAATGGCGCAAGTGCAATCAACGCCTGCCCCGGCGGGAACACTCGTATTTGCCGCAAGATGCGTCCAGGTGTTGCCGGCGTCAGTGGATTTGTAAATTCCGAACCCAGCCTCCGAATCACCCGAGGAATTTGGCTCGCCGGTTCCAGCGTAGAGCGTGTTATTAGCCGCATCGAAGGTCAGCGTGCCAATCGCATTGGTCGCGAAGCTGCCGGAGACAAACGTCCAGGTCGGCCCGCTGCCGGATAGCGCGTTGTCGGTGCGCCAGACTCCTCCGCCTGCGGCTGCCGCCCATACGCGGCACCTCCTCGTGCTGCAAGCCGGATCGACGGCAAGCGCGGTAATGCGACCTGAGGTCGTGTAAGCCGTGCCACTGAAAGTCAGGACATCGGGAAAATTGGCGATGCTCGGTCCCGCGAGAGTCCAGCCACCTAGCACATTGATGCCTTTTCCCGGAGCTCTTGCCATGACATCGGCCCAAGCCCTATGCGCGTTGCGCGTCAACGTAAATGGCACATAGGGGGCAGGGTAAGCGCGATTAGCGTAAGCCTCTTGGGCTCCGGCCGTCGGCCCGCCCTCCCGCTCAGGGCCAGGCATCGCTAGTTTGTTTCTGAACAGTTGAACGCGATTTTGGTTGAATTTATTGACCGCGTTTTTGCTGCCCGATTTCGCCCACAACGGGCCGGATGGTTTCGCCGCGACAAACGCCATTGCGGCTGCGGCCGTGAGAAGAACACTCGCGCTTGTGATGCGCACGAGTGAGAAGAAACGAGTTCGATTAGAAGAAGGTGGAGTTTTCATATGTTTTTACTTTGGAGGTTTGAAATTCTGGCTTGAACGAATTGGAAACGCAGTAACTGAAAAGTAACGACAGCGTTACTTTCAGGGAGCGCGAGATTGGCAAAATGATGGTCAGAGCGTCAATACTTTTAACATTACATTTTTGTAATGCGGCCGAACGCCAGACTCGCCAATTCTCTTTCAAAAATCGAAATGGATTTTTGAGAAAGAAATCGTGTGACTCATGCCGCACACGGCACCAAGAACCGAAAAATCCTCGGTTATCAGCTGATTTACGCAGCCATCACGATGGCGCGCTTCCGGGCGGTTGCACCGAGAATCCGCTTGCGCAGACGCAATGATCTTGGTGTCGCTTCCACGTATTCGTCGATGTCGATGTATTCAATGGCGCGCTCGAGAGTCATGCGGAGCGGCGCTTCCAGTTGGATGCCTTTGCCTTCACCTTGCGAACGCATGTTCGTAAGGTGTTTCGCCTTGCAGGGGTTCACTGGCAAATCTTCTGGCCGCGCGTTCTCGCCTACGATCATTCCTTCGTAAACGTCTTCCTGCGGCCCGATGAAAAGTCGGCCGCGCGCCTGGATATTGTTGAGCGCGTAAGCAGTGCTGACTCCATTTTCCATCGACACCATCACTCCACGACCGCGTCCTCCGATTTCACCTTTGAACGGCGCGTATTCCCGAAAGAGATGGCTCATCAATCCTTCGCCGCGGGTCAGGTTGACGAGATCGGTCTCGAAGCCGATCAGGCCGCGCGTGGGGATGATCGCTTCAATCGAAACGCGCGACGCGTGATGATCCATTCTGAAAATCTCGCCTTTGCGATTGGCAATCGACTGCAAAATGTCACCGAGATTTTCGTTCGGTAGATCGACGTAGAGGTTTTCCAGCGGTTCGAGCAGGGTGCCATCCTCTGCTCGATGAAAAATTACTTCGGGACGCGAGACCATCACTTCATAGCCTTCGCGTCGCATTTGCTCGACCAGAATTGCGATCTGCATTTCGCCGCGCGCATTGATCTCAAATGCGCCTGCGGTTTCCGTGTCGTTGACCTGGAGTGAGACGTTGCCGCGCGTCTCGCGAATAAGGCGCTCGCGAATATTCCGTGCCGTTACAAATTTTCCTTCGCGCCCGGCAAACGGCGAATCGTTTACCAGAATGTGCATGCGAATGGTAGGCGGATCGATATCCACAAATTGAAGCGCCGCACGTTCTTCGCGGTCTGTGAGGGTTTCGCCGATATAAACTTCCTCGAAACCGGCGAGCCCAATGATGTCGCCGGCGGTCGCATGTTTTATTTCGACCTGCTCCAATCCCGAGTAGGTAAAAAGCGCCGTGACTGTAGCCCGCTCATGGCGGCCATCGCGATGAATGCAGACGATGGAATCACCGACTGCGACGCGACCGCTGACGATGCGCCCGAGCGCGATTCTTCCCAGGTAATCGCTATAATCCAGATTTGAGACGAGCATTTGAAAGAATGGCTCGGTCGAAATTTTTGGCGGCGGTACATGTTGCACAATCGCTTGAAAGAGCGGCATCATGTCTTCGTTGTTTTCGTGGAGTTCGCGCATGGCAAAACCGTTCTTTGCGCTCGCGTACACGATTGGAAAATCGAGTTGCTCATCGGTCGCTTTCAGTTCGACGAATAGATCGAAAATCTCGTCCAGGACTTTGTGCGGGCGCGCGTTTTCTCTGTCGATCTTGTTGATGACAACAACCGGCTTCAGTTTGTTCTCCATCGCCTTGCGCAAGACAAAACGCGTCTGCGCCTGTGGCCCATCGTGCGCATCGACAACAAGCAGCACGCCGTCCACCATTTTCATGATCCGCTCGACTTCGCCGCCGAAATCGGCATGACCAGGTGTATCGACGATGTTGATCCGGTAACCGTTCCACTGAAAAGCTGCGTTCTTAGCGCGGATCGTGATTCCTTTTTCGCGTTCCAGATCCATCGAATCCATCACGCGTTCCTCGATCTTTTGGTTGGAGCGAAACGTGCCCGATTGGCGCAACAGTTGATCGACCAGCGTTGTCTTGCCGTGATCAACGTGCGCAATGATGGCGATATTACGGATTTTATCCATCGGAGAAGAGCTTCTCCCGAGCAGGAGAGCGGCGAATACTATGGGAGATTACGGGGGAGTCAAACGCCGTCGAGAGCGATGCGAAAATTTAACCGCGCCGGTGCCGATCCGTTTTCTGTACTCCCAGCTGGCGATCTATGAGTGCACCGGTCAGCGCGTGCCTTATGAGCACCTATGTTCGCGGGCTCTAGCCGCATGTCTCCTTTCCGCCTTCGCGCGGTTGGCGACGGCGGCCATCACAATCGCCTGAACTAACTCACGTTTTTAACGGACCCACCACCGTTTATGGTGAACTCGGTAGTAGCCATGGTGCCACCGTTTGTGGTGATGATGCCACTCCCAATAACCCGGAGCCCAGACATAATAAACTGGTCCGTTCCAATATCCGGGGCCATGCACGTAATACGGGCGATCGCCAACCCCGATGGATATTTCAACTGCATTAGCGACTGGCACTGACATCCCGCTCAAACAAAATAAGACCGCGAAGAGCAACACTAATTTCTTTTTCATAACCTTTTGTAATTAATTCGAGATGCGACCGAATTTTGGCCGTGTTGTGCCCGCGCGTTCCGAGCGTGGTTATCGGCCATAATATTAACTTACGAAACAGCTTCCAGAGCGGTCGGCTCCTGCGCAGGCTCGACCCATTTCCCGTGCTCGCGGATCAAGTCTTTCAGTCGATCGACCGCTTCCGCTTCGGGGATGTGGAATTTCACTGCCGTCTTACCGACGTAGAGATTCACTTTGCCAGGCGCGCGCGGCATGCTGTGCGCTCGCGCTGCCTGGATCGCGCTGCGCAGGCGCGGGTTGCCAGCCGAATCGCCTTGCCCTCAACTATCTTCTAATGGCAACCAGGCAGCTTGAAGCTGCCGATTCGGGTCTGCCAACCGGCTGGACTGCTTTGCTGGCCGGCGAGCGTATAGTACTCGTTTACGTACCAGAACGTGCAGTCGTCGGTGGGATCGACCGTCATGTCCGTGTAGTCGCCCCAACGGGAGTTGAGGGTGGTCTGCACCCCCGAGCCGTTGATGATCGTGCCTTCGCCCAGAGTCATCTGACCTAACGGATCGCCGCTCAAACGGCCGGTGTACCGAATACCCGGATACACATTGGTCGCATTTACGACGCTGTAGCCGAGAGCCATGTTACCATTCTTGTCTTGAGCGATACTCCCCATCCAACGATGGACACCATCGTTGGGAGCATAAGTTCCTTGTTGGTGGAGAGAGTAGCTGCCGCCCGTCCGTCGGATCTCGTACCAGCGCGCGCCGGCGACGCCAGGCAGCGCCTCAACTGACTGGTTAGTTACCAGCGATTCGTAGGTACGGAAGTTACGGTAGCTGAGGCGGAAGGTCGGCCGCTGGCGGTATGACAGGATGTCCAGATCCCGCGGATCGCCGACCGGTATGCCCGGCTGTGGCAGGCAGTCGCGAGAACCCGGTGCGCAGGGGAAGATCGAATCAAAGCTGGCGACTGGGAGCTGTGTCTTGAGGACGATGGATGCCACAGGATTGGCCAGCCACTTCACGCTGAGTTCCCAGATGTTGAGCGCGTCGGACGTTGCTCCATACGAGGCATTATCGTCCTGCGTACCGACAATCGGCGCAGGAGCATCATTTGCTGGCTTTGTCCTACCGTCGATGTCCGGCGGAAGCAGGCCATCACCGACCGAGGGCAACATGCCGGGAGCGTTCCCATCGAGGAAGAACTTAACAGCGCGGGCATTCGGATCTCCTGCCAGCATCTTGTCGCGCTCCAGCGCGTAAACACCAATGCCGTACTCAACAGTTGGTCCGAATTCGCGCGTGGTTAGGATGTACGAATTCCGCCAGAGGCCATACTTCGGGTAATCGGGGAAGTAGAAGATGCCGTCCGATGTGGTCTCGAACGCGTAGCGGAAGTACGTGCCAGTCGGATCGCCCGTCGTAGAGATCGCGACGCAATTCCAGAAAGGCTTAGTCGGGTCATTGAGGCCGCTGGTGGTGAACTGTGAGAGGAGCCAGCGATCTTCTAATTGATCATACAGTACCACCGGATCACCCGATCGATCTGTGCAATCAGGAATGGCAAAGCCTGTCCACAAGTCACCAATCTTGGTCGGCCCCGCTAGTCGATTGCCTTGTTTATCAAATACAGCGAGTGCTAGGTTGATCAGCTCGACATAGTGGTTGGGTCCCACCTCGCCATCCGAATCGGGCGGGTTCACACGGCCGCCATACAGGTTGAAGTTATCTTGATTTGATAGTCCTTCGAAGGTCAGCAACGGAGCGGGGATCGTCGGGGCCGGGCTGAACAGCTGTAGCACCCCATCGGCACTGTACGCCTTGACTCGATGGGCCTCTGGGCCTTCTGATCCTCGGCGCTCCGGTCGCACTTCGATTATTTTATTCGGGTCGAATACCAAAGGTCTTGCAGCCGGCGGCAAACTGCGGAGAGCAGGCGATACATCAAAAGCCACAGGTCTATAGAATGTTGGAGTTAGACGTTGCGTGCGCGGAGTGGATTGAGCAGCAGCGGGCGGCGACACCGCCAGGAACACCAATGCTGCCGCGGCCAGGACAAGGAGAACAGCAGCCAGAATACGTACATGTGCAAACGCACGATCTTTACTGATTCGACGAAGAGTTTTCATATGTTTTTGGAACTGTTAAAGTTTGGGTGATTTTGGGGAGTCCGAGACTCCCCCAGAAATCCAAACGGTATTGTCAGGTATTTTGGTCGCCTCTTTTTTAAATTTTTTGCGATCGGAGTTTGCCTGTGATCGCCGACCGCATGCTTGCCGGGACGGCGTCCGCCGGCGACGAAGTTTTATCAGACAACTTCTAAAGTGGGAACGGTCGCTGGCGGGGGCTCGATCCATTTTCCGTGTTCGCGGATCAAATCTTGTAACCGATTCACTGCTTCCGCCTCAGGAATGTTGAATTTCACAGCGGTCTTCCCGACGTAGAGATTCACCTTGCCCGGCGCGCCACCAACATAACCAAAATCGGCGTCCGCCATCTCGCCAGGGCCGTTGACAATGCAGCCCATGATCGCAATCTTGACGCCTTTCAGGTGCGATGTCGCTGCTTTGATTTTCGCCGTTGTGGTTTGCAAGTTGAATAAGGTCCGTCCGCAAGAAGGACACGCGACATAGTCGGTTTTGAAAATCCGCGCGCCCGCGGCCTGCAAAATGTTGTAGGACAAGCGCAGCGCTTGTCCCGGTGCTTCCTCGCCCTGCACCAAAATCGCGTCGCCGATTCCATCGCACACGAGCGAGCCGATGTTCGTGGATGC
>Ga0209058_1000998_pt1 | contig 24307 bp, 25 predicted proteins | sample GraSoiAngelo_147_FD_185904 | JGI IMG/M metagenome (GOLD analysis project Ga0209058, IMG submission 185904) | Grasslands soil microbial communities from the Angelo Coastal Reserve, California, USA - 14_1009_05_40cm (SPAdes) (version 2) | ecosystem: Environmental > Terrestrial > Soil > Grasslands ... | reverse complement strand
CGCCGGCGGAGCACAGAGCCAGCCGAGCCGGACGCCGGCGCCGAGGATCTTCGAGAACGTGCCGGCGCGGATCGTACGGCCGTTGCGGTCGAGCGCGTAGACGGGCGGCTTGGTGTCGCCATCGAACCGGAGCTCGCCGTAGGCGTCGTCCTCCAGGATGAAGGTGTCGTACTCCTCGGCGAGCGAGACCAGCTCGTGCCGGCGCGGGATCGACAGGTCGGGCCCCGCCGGGTTCTGGAAGTTGACGATCGTGTAGATCAGCTTGCAGCGGCGGCCCTGGCGACGGAGCCGCTCGAGCGCCTCGCGGACCGCGGTGATATCCATGCCGTCGGCGTCCACCGGCACCGCGATGATCTCGGGGCCGTGGCGCCGGATGTTGTTGAGCGAGCCCGAGAAGGTCGGCGCTTCGCAGATGATCGGATCGCCCGGATCCACGAAGGCGCTGAACGCGAGCGCGAGCGCGGCGCCGGAGCCGTTGGCGACGAAGATGTTCTCCGGCGTCACGTGGAGGTTCTCGAACAGCTGGTACTTGTGACAGACCAGCTCGCGCATGCCGCGATAGCCCTGGGGATCGCCGTAGGTCAGGGCCTCGGCGCCCTCGGCCTTCATCATGCGCGCGGTGGCCTCGACCATCCCGTCGTACGGAAACGAGGCCGGGTCCGGGAAACCGCCGCCGAACTCGTAGAGCGGGCTGGCGACGGGCCGGGAGGTCGTGACGGAACCGTCCCAACCGATCCGGGCGCGGCTCGACAGCAGGTGATCGAAGCGGGCGGTCGATGGGGTCGTCATGACCGATAGAATACGACAACCATCGGCCCTATAATCGGCATCACGATGCTCTTCCGCTACTCACGCTGGGACGGCACGCAGAACCTCTCCGACCTCGACGCCGACGACCTCCTGGCCGCCATGTCCGACGACCTCATGTCGGACGGCGACTTGTGGAGCGCGCTGCGCCGGATGTTCCAGCGCGGCACCCAGGACCCACAGGGCCAGCGGATGCCCGGCATCCAGGACCTGCTGGACCGGCTCCGGAAGCGGCGCCAGGAGCAGCTCAATCGCTACGATCTCGGCTCGGCGCTGGACGACATCAAGAAGCAGCTGGACGAGATCCTCAAGACCGAGCGCGCCGGGATCGAGCGACAGGTCCAGGAGCCGGGGGAGCGCGCCCGGAAGCTCGACGCCCTCGACAAGCTCCCGCCCGAGCCCGCCGGCCGGATCAAGGAGCTCCAAGACTACAACTTCACCGACAAGGACGCCGAGCGGCAGTTCCAGGAGCTGATGAAGTCGCTGCAGCAGCAGATGATGCAGCCGTTCATGCAGGGGATGAAGCAGGCGCTCGACGGCATGAGCGCCGACGACATGAAGCGGATGCGCGAGATGCTGCGCGACATCAACCGCATGCTGCGCCAGCGCGCGGAGGGCGACGAGCCCGACTTCGACGCGTTCAAGGAGAAGTGGGGGCAAAACTTCCCGGGCGTCGAGAGCCTCGACGAGCTGCTCGACCAGATCGCGCGGCAGACGGCGCGCATGCAGTCGCTCATGGAGAGCATGTCGCCCGAGCAGCGCCGCCAGCTCCAGGAGATGATGTCGAGCCTGTTCATGAAGGACGAGCGGCTCGAGGCCGAGATGGCCCAGTTCGCGATGCACCTCGACGAGCTCGGCGTCACCGAGGAGCTGCGCCGCCGCTACGACTTCCGCGGCGACGACGAGCTGACGATGCGCGAGGCCATGAAGCTGATGGACGAGATGCAGGAGATGGAGCAGCTCGAGAGCCAGCTCCGCCGCGCCCAGACGCCCAACGACCTCGAGAAGATCGACCCCGCCGAGGTCGAGCGGCTGCTCGGCGAGGAGTCCGCCCGCGATCTCGAGCGGCTGCGCGAGATCGCCAAGAAGCTGGAGGAGGCCGGCTACCTCGAGCGCAAGGGCGCCCGGCTCGAGCTGACGGCGCGCGCGATCCGCAAGCTGGGCGACAAGGCGCTGCGCGACATCTTCGCGCACCTCAAGCGCGACCGCTTCGGCCGCCACGCCGTCGAGCGCCGGGGCGCCGGGGGCGATCCGACCGACGAGGCCAAGCGCTACGAGTTCGGCGACCCGTTCCTACTCGACCTCAAGGAAACGCTGATGAACGCGGTCGAGCGCAACGGCGCCGGCACGCCCCTGCGGCTGACTCCCGAGGACTTCGAGGTGTTCCGCACCGAGCTGTCGACGCAGGCGTCGACGGTCGTCATGCTCGATATGAGCCGGTCGATGATCAACAACGGCTACTTCCTGCCGGCCAAGAAGGTGGCGCTGGCCCTCACCGCGCTCATCCGCGGCCAGTTCCCACGCGACAGCCTGTGGATCCTGGGCTTCTCGCTCTACGCCCGCGAGTTCAAGGCCGAGGATCTGCCGCGGCTGGCGTGGACCGAGTGGAACATCGGCACCAACATGCACCACGGCTTCCAGCTCTCACGCCAACTGCTGGGACGGCAGAAGGGTGGGAACAAGCAGATCATCATGATCACCGACGGCGAGCCGACCGCCCACATGGAAGGGCTCGAGGCGGCCTTCTCGTACCCCCCGACCAAGCGCACCTTCGACGAGACGCTGAAGGAAGTGCAGCGCTGCACGCGCGAGGGCATCACCATCAACACCTTCATGCTCGAGCAGAGTCGCATGCTGACGGCGTTCGTCGAGCAGATCACGCGCATCAACCGCGGGCGCGCTTTCTTCTCCCGCCCCGAGCACCTCGGCGAGTACATCCTCGTCGACTACGTCAACAACAAGCGCCGCTCGATCGCGTAGTTTCTGTCGTCTTGGGCCGGCGCGCCGGTTGGTATGCGAGATGGCGACATCCATTGGCGACTTCTGTGCGAATGGCTTTCTCGTAGTCCGGGGAGCCATCGCGCCAGATATTGCGCCCGCGCCGACTCACGACGACTTGCTCGTCTTCTATCTTCCGGGTGCCGACGACTGGCACAGCGCCGTGACGCGGCTGAAAGAGCTAGGCCACCAGCCGGTCAAGGCGTTCAACCCATACTGGGACAAGCAGGGCCAAACGTTCGCGGACCCGGATGGATGCCGGGGAGTGCTCCGAGCTGGTCCGCATCGCGTCCGACGACAAGCGTGCCTATGGGCCTGATCGATGCGGTGACGCGAACGAGCTTCGAGGAGCGGGACGGCGGCTGGATCTTTTACCCCTACGGCGTCTTGAGCCGGCGCGACGCGCCTACTCCGAGAAGAGCGGCTAAGGATTCTCGTCTGAGACTCTCAGAGCGGCCGCGGTGGGTCGCTGAGAGGTCAGCGGCGACTTCTGTCGGTGTGGTCCGCGACGACCTCGGCCACGCAGGCGGTGACCCGCGCGCCGGTCGGCAGGTGGAGGAACTCGTTGGGCCCGTGGGCGTTGGAGCCCGGGCCCATCGCGCCGGTGATGAGGAACTGGGCCTGCGGGAAGCGCTCGCCGAGCATGCTCATGAACGGGATCGAGCCGCCGAGGCCCGCGAACATCGCCGGCTTGCCGAAGTGCGTGACCGATGCGCGGTTGATCGACTCGAGCAGCTTCGGATCCGTCGCCGGCGCGTTCCAGCCGTTGCCGGCGTCGCCGTAGGTGTCGAGGGTGACGCGCGCGCCGTACGGCGGATCGGCCTCTAGGATCTCCTTGAGCTTCCGCACCGCCTGCGGCGCCTCGCACGTGGGCGGCAGGCGAAGCGAGAGCTTGAGCGAGGTCTTCGGGCGCAGCACGTTGCCGCCGTCGGCCGGCAGCGGCAGCCCGGCGGCGCCGGTGATCCCCAGCGCGGGCCGCCACGTGTTGTTGAGGATCAGCTCGTGCGGATCCGCGCTCACCGGCCGCATGCCCGACGGGAAGGGGAAGCGATCGTAGACCTCGGCGCCGAGCGCCGTCGCGACCGCGCGCGCCTCGGCGATGCGCTCGCGCGGGATGTCGACGTGGAAGTCGCGCGGGATGATCGCCCCGGTGCGCGAGTCCTCGACGCGGTCGAGGAGCTGGCGCAGGATGCGGAAGCTCGAGGGCACGATGCCGCTGGCGGCGCCGGAGTGCACGCCTTCGGTCAGCACCTCGACGGTGAGCACGCCGCCGACCACGCCACGGAGCGACGTCGTCCCCCAGAGCTGCTCGTAGTTGCCGCAGCCGGAGTCGAGACACACGACGAGGCTCGGCGAGCCGAGCTTGGCCGCGAGCGCGTCGACGTAGTACGGCAGGTCCGCGCTCCCGCTCTCCTCGCACGCCTCGATGAGCACGACGCAGCGCGCGTGTCGCGCGCGCTGTTCCTGCAGCGCCTGGATCGCGGTGAGCGCGGCGAAGGTCGCGTAGCCGTCGTCGCCGACGCCGCGGCCGTAGAGCTTGTCGTCGCGGCGCACCGGCGTCCACGGTCCGGTGCCCTCGGCCCAGCCGACCATCTCCGGCTGCTTGTCGAGATGGCCATAGAGCAGCACGGTGTCGGTGCCCGTGCCGGGCGCCTCCAGCAGCAGGAGCGGCGTGCGCCCCTCGAGCCGGACGACCTCGATGCGCAGCCCTTCGATCGGCCGCGTGGACGCCCAGTCGCGCAGCAGCTCGACGGCGCGGTCGATGTGACCGTGCTCCCGCCACCGGCCGTCGAACATCGGCGACTTCGCGGGGATCTTGATGTACTCGGTGAGGGTGGGAACAATGCTGTCGTCCCACGTCTTCTGGACGAAACCGCGGAGCTTGCCGGAGTCGAGCGCCATCGTGCGGACCCTCAGGAGGCGATGCGGAGGCCGGAGCGGAGCTCCCAGAGCTCCTGCAGCTCGAGCGACGCGTCGGCAATACGCGCCAGCTTGCCGCAGAGGCGACAGTGGATGAACGCGGGTTCGCGGCCGATGTATGTGCTGTCACATTTGGGACACCGCGTCGGCGCGCCGGAGACGAAGCGCTTCGCGGTCCGCTGCAGCGTGTGCTCGGCGGTGAGCCGGATCACGGTGGCCGACTCGGGCACAGGCTTCGCCTTGGCTTTCTTCGCTTTCGCCAGCTTCATGAGCGCCGTCATTGTACAGCAGAGTCCGACGATCGGCGCGGGCTGGATGGCTGCGTGGAGCGCCTCCTGGAGTTCGAGCGGCTGGGATTCGGCGAGATCGCGCTGGCCCCGCACGGGGACCCTGCCGCCGCGATCGAGCTGATCGGGGCCGCCGTCATCCCGGCCCTGGACCGCCATGGCGACTTCAGCGTTTCGTGACGGTTTGCCGCGGCATGGCGTATCCTGTCAGGGCCAAAACGGGGGGGCGCATGATCAAGCTCGACCACCTCACGATTGCCGTGAGTGACTGCGAGAAATCACGTGACTGGTACGTCACGACACTCGGGCTGAAGATCGAGTTCGAGATTCCCGAGCGTCACACGATCGCGGTGCAAGACGAGTTCGACTTCACGCTGTTCCTCGCCGAGACGCCCGGCGGGCCGGGCCGGCCGAGCTGCGTCCTGACGTTCCAGGTCGGCGACGTCGAGGGCATGTATCGCGATCTGTCCAAGGCCGGGGTGCAGTTCGTCCACGGACCCCAGAAGACGTTCTGGGGCTACGGCGCCGAGCTGAAGGATCCCGACAGCTACCGGATCTGGCTCTGGGACGAGAAGACCATGCGGGAGAAAGGCGAAGTGTGAGCGGAGGCCCCGTCGCCGCCCGCTGGGACGCGGAGTATCGTGAGGGACGGTACGTGGCCGAGCCGCCGCTGCCGTTCGTGGGCGAGGTCGTCGCCACGCTGCGGGCCCATCCCGAGGCCCTCGCCGGCGTCGGACTCTACGTCGGCTGCGGCAACGGCCGGAACTACCTGCCGCTCGTCGACGCGGGGCTGAACCTCCACGGACTCGACATCTCCGGTGAAGCCCTCGACCAGCTCGCCGCGCGCCGACCCGAGCTGGCGCCCCGGCTCACTCGCGCCGATTTTCGCGACCTCGCCTTCGACCGGGCCTTCGACTACCTCGTCGCGATCCAGGTCTTTCAACATGGTGTCGAGGTCGACGCGTCGGCGTACTTCGCGCAGGCGGCGGCGGCGCTGCGCCCCGGGGGTCTCCTCTTCGTGAGGGTCAACGCGGCGACAACCGAGGTCTACTTCGGACACACCGTGGTCGAGCGAAACCCGTTCGGCGGACTGACCGTGAGGTACTCCGATGGGCCCAAGGCCGGCCTGTGCGTGCACTTCTACTCGGCCGACGAGCTTCGCGATCTTACTCGCGACCAGTTCCGTCTCCTGGCCGGGCCGCGTGAGGTTGTCACGCGCCGCGCGCCGCCGAAGACCGGCACCTGGGCCCAGTGGGAAGCCGTGTTGCAGAAACGACGAGTCGACTAGTCCGGCGATTGAATCGAGTCGAGCGGGTCGACCGTGCCGTCCGGTCCCACCGGACTGTGCACGATGCTCGTGACGACGCTACGTTCGCCTTTCATCTCGTACGAAGCCTTCACCGAGTCCCCCTGCGACAGGCCGCTCATCTGGCCCTCGGACACCCAGAGCCGGGTGCCGTCGTCCAGGACGATCGCATGGTTCGCGGTGTCGAAGTACCGAATCGTCCCCAACCTCTCCCCAGCCGCGGCCGGGAGCGACAGCGCGAGCGCCATCGCAATCGTGAGCCCTAGAATCTTTCGCATTGATTCCTCCGGAAATTAGTATGGGTCTACCTGTGCGTAATGCAAATCTCGTGCCGGTCCATCGTCCGTTGCCGGCTCGTGATTACGGGTACTTGAAGATCGGGACGGGGCGCGTCGTCGCAAAGAGCCACATAAGACGTGTCAAAGTTCAACAGTGCGATCTCCTTGGTAAGATGTGACCAGATCGCCACCAGGAGGAACACCATGTGGGGCGCGTCGAAGAAGCTCGTGATGCCGACCAGAGACAAGGCGTTGCCCGGCCGCGCCGAGCGCATGCCGGTCCCCGCCGCTCACTACGTGAACCGTCATCCGCTGACGCCGCCGTTTCCAACGGGGCTCGAGCAGGCGTTGTTCGGTCTCGGCTGCTTCTGGGGCGCTGAGCGCAAATTCTGGGAGACGCCGGGCGTCTTCACGACGGCGGCCGGCTACGCGGCCGGCTTCACGCCGAACCCCTCCTACGAGGAAGTGTGCAGCGGCCTCACCGGCCACAACGAGGTCGTGCTCGTCGTGTTCGATCCCAAGCGCGTCGGCTACGACGTGCTCCTGAAGGTCTTCTGGGAGAGCCACGATCCGACGCAGGGGATGCGCCAGGGCAACGACGTCGGCACGCAGTATCGCTCGGGGATCTACGTGCACTCCCCCGAGCAGCGGCGGCAGGCCGAGGCCTCACGCGACGCGTACCAGAAGATGCTCTCGAAGGCGCGCTTCGGCACGATCACCACGGAGATCCTCGACGCGCCGGAGTTCTATTACGCCGAGGACTATCATCAGCAGTACCTCGCCAAGAACCCCGGCGGCTACTGCGGGCTCGGCGGCACCGGTGTCGCCTGCCCCACCGGGCTCCTCGAGGCCACGCCGAGCCGCTAGCTAGCTACTTCGCGGCCGCCTTCCACACCCGTTCGGGGCGCAGCGGCATGTCGAGATGCCGCACGCCGAACGGGCGCAGCGCGTCCACGACCGCGTTCACGATCGCGGGCGTGGAGCCGATCGTCGCCGCCTCGCCGATGCCCTTGGCGCCCATCGGATTGCGCGGCGTGGGCGTGACCGTCTCGCCGATCACGAACGACGGCAGATCATCGGCGTGCGGCACCGCGTAGTCCATCAGCGTGCCGGTCACGAGCTGTCCGTCCGCGCCGTACACCAGCTCCTCGAGCAGCGCCTGCGCGATCCCCTGCGCGAGGCCGCCGTGCACCTGTCCCGCCACCAGCGTAGGGCTGATGCGTACGCCGCAGTCGTCGACCGAGATGAAGTTGCGCACGGTCACGCGGCCGGTGTCGCGATCGGCTTCGACTACGGCGACGTGGGCGCCGAAGGGATAGACGAGGTTCGGCGGGCGGAAGAACTCGGTCGCCTCGAGGCCCGACTCGATGCCGTCGGGGAGGCCTTCGCCGTAGGCCTTGGGCGCGATCGCCTCGAGCGTGAGCGCCTTGCCGGGCACGCCCTTCACCTGATAGCGCCCCGCGGCGAAGACGACGTCGTCCGCCGCCGCCTCCAGCATGTGGGCTGCGAGTCGGCGGACCTTTTCCTGGACCTTGAGCGTCGCGCCGAGGATCGCCGAGCCGCCCACCACGAGGCTGCGGCTGCCGCCGGTGCCGTTGCCCATCGGCGTGTTCAGCGTGTCGCCGTGCCGCACCACGATCTTGTCGAACGGCACGCCGAGGTGGTCGGAGATGATCTGCGAGAAGGCGGTCTCGTGGCCCTGACCGTGGGCCGAGGTGCCGGTGTACGCGGTCACCGTCCCGCCGGGCTCGACGCGCACGACCGCGCTCTCGAAGGGACCGAAGCCGCACATCTCGACGTAGCACGCCATGCCGATGCCGAGCAGCTTGCGATCGCCGCGCTGCACGCGCTCCTTTTGCTCGGCGCGGAGCTTCGCATACCCGGCGGTCTCGAGCGCCTTGGTCAGCGCGCGATCGTACTCGCCGCTGTCGTAGTTCTGGCCGGTCGGCGCCGCGTACGGGAACGCGCTCGGCGGGATGAAGTTCTTCCGCCGAATCTCCTCGGGGGCCCGGCCCAGCTCCGCCGCGATCACGTCCATCAGCCGCTCGAGGTAGTACGCGGCTTCCGGACGGCCGGCGCCACGGTAGGCGGCGACGGAGGTCGAGTTGGTGAACACGCAGGTCGACTGCAGGTCGACGTTCGCGACCTTGTAGACGCCGATGCCCATCGACAGCGTGAGATCGGGGATGAACGTAAAGACCGGGTACGCGCCGATGTCGGCGGTGACCCGCATACGCAGCGCCGTGATGGTGCCGTCGTCCTCGACGGCAGCCTCGAGATCGGTGATCTGCGCGCGGCCGTGCGTCGTCGCCATCATGTGCTCGAGCCGCGTCTCGGTCCAGCGCAGCGGCAGCTTGTAGCGTCGCGCCAGGACGGCGAGCGTCGCGTCCTCCGGGTAGCAGCCGAACTTCACGCCGAAGCCGCCGCCGACCTCAGGGGCAATCACCCGGATGAGGTTCTGCGGCAGGCCGAGTGCCGTCGCCAGGTCGTTGCGCAGGCCGTGCGGCGCCTGGTTGGTCGCCCACATGACAAGCCCGCCGGACGCGGGATCGGGCGCCGCCAGCGTGGCCCGCCCCTCGAGCGGCACCCCGCAGAGCCGCTGACTGTTCATCCGCTGCTTCACGACACGCTTGGCCTTCGCGAACGCGGCGTCGGGATCGCCTGCCTTGATCGGGGTCTGGTGCTCGATGTTGTTCGGCGCGTCGTCGTGAATCTGAGGCGCGCCCTTGGCCATGGCCGCGAAGACGTCCGTGACGGCCGGCAACGGTTGCCAGTCGACGACGACCTCAGTCGCGGCATCGACCGCGGCCGCTTCCGACGTGGCGATGACGGCGGCGACGGCCTCGCCGACGTGGCGCACGCGGTCGATCGAGAGCGAGTAGTGCTTGCGCCCGCCGCTGGCCGCGGCGTCGCCGGTGCCGCCCTCGCCACCGCTAACGATCGGCAACGGCGCGCAGAGCCCGCGGATGTCGTTGCCGGTCACCACCGCGAACACGCCCGGGCGCTTCGATGCCGCCGAGGTGTCGATCCCCCGAATGCGCGCGTGCGCGTGGGGACTGCGCACGAACGCGACGTAGTGCATCCCGGGCAGCGTGATGTCGCCCACGTAGGTGGAGCTGCCCGTGATCAGTCGGGGATCTTCCTTGCGCCGGACTTCCGCACCCATCAGTCGTGGAGTCGCCATGGTCAGGTAGAATACCGCATGCTCGGTCGCCGTCCAGGACTCGTCGCGCTCGTCCTCGTCGGCGCCGTCCTGGCGGCGTGCGCGGCCGGGCTCGGCGGCGGCGAGCCGTCGGCCGGCGCGCGCGCGCCGATCGATCACATCGTCGTGCTCTTCCTGGAGAACCGCTCGTTCGATCATCTCTTCGGGACATATCCCGGCGCGACCGGGCTCGCCGGGTACCGTGGCCGGCAGGCCGACCAGAACGGCGCGGCGTATCCGACACTCCCGGCGGCGCTGGGCCGCGAGGGCAAGCCCGATCAGCGCTTCCCCGCCGACTTGCCGAACGCGCCGTTCGCGATGCTGCGCTTCGTGGGACCGCTCGACGAGACCAACAATCCGGTCCACCGCTTCTATCACATGCAACGGCAGTACGGCGTCGGCGCCGACGGCATTCCGATGGGCCGATGGGTGGCCGAAGGCACGAGCGGCGGCGTCACGATGGGCTACTACGATCGCGTCGCGAGCCCGGTGCAGTGGCGGCTGGCCGACGAGTTCGTGCTGCTCGACCACTGGTTCCAGGGGATTCACGGCGGCTCGTTTCCGAATCACTTCTATCTGATCTCCGGAGGCGTGGCGCGCTACCGCGAGGCGCCCGCCGACGAGCGCGCCGTCGGCGTCGGGCCCGATGCACGCGTTGACAAGGACGGCGAGGTCGACCCCGAGGGCTGGGTCGTCAACAACCTCGATCCCCCCTATCCGCCGCAACGCGTGACGCGGATCCTCCACGAGCCGCAGACGGCTCCGACGATCGCCGACCGTCTCGACGCGGCGGGCGTGTCGTGGGCGTGGTACGCGACGGGCTGGGGCGGCGGCGCCAACGCGGTGAAACAAGGCCTGACGCCGCACCACAACCCGTTCCAGTACGTGAAGCGCATCATGGAGACCGCGGAGGGCCGCACGCACATCCGCGACGCGTCCGAGTTCAGCCGCGCCCTGCGTGACGGCGGCCTGCCGGCGGTCTCGTTCGTGAAGCCGCACTGGAAGCAGAACGCCCACGCGGTGTCCTCGACGGTCGGCGCCGGCGATCGCTGGATCGGCGAGATCGTCGGAAAGGTGATGGCGAGCCGCTACTGGCCGCGCGTCGCGGTCGTCATCACCTACGACGAGGGCGGCGGCTGGTTCGACCACGTCCGCCCGCCGGTCATCGATCGCTTCGGGCTCGGCACGCGCGTGCCGACGCTGATCGTCTCCCCCTATGCCCGGCGCGGCGTCATCGGCCGTCGCGCGTACGACCACGCCTCGGTGCTGAAGCTGATCGAATGGCGCTTCGGCCTCGAGCCCTTGACGGAGCGCGACCGGCACGCCGCCGCACCGCTGGAGGCGTTCGACTTCTCGCAGCCTCCGCGCGGGCCCGTTCCGCTGCCGAAGGCGCCCTGACCATGCCCGATCTACTCGAGGCGATCGAGATCGAGACGGCACCGGCGCCGCGCGCCAGCATCGTGTGGATGCACGGGCTCGGCGCCGACGGCCACGACTTCGTCGACATCGTGCCCGCGCTCGCGCTGCCCGCGGGCACCGGCGTGCGCTTCGTGTTCCCCCACGCGCCGATGCGGCCGGTGACGATCAACGGGGGCTACGTGATGCGCGCGTGGTACGACATCCGCGACGACCACGGCCAGCGACGCGAAGACCCCGACGGCGTGCGCGCCTCGCAGAAGTCGATCGAGGCGCTGATCGAGCGCGAGAAATCGCGCGGCATCCAAGCGTCGGCGATCGTGCTGGCCGGCTTCTCGCAGGGTGGCGCGATGGCGCTCCACACCGGCCCGCGCCACGCCGAGCGTCTCGCCGGGATCATGGCGCTCTCCTGCTCCCTGCCGCTGGCCGACACGCTGGCCGCCGAGGCCGCGCCCGCCAATCGCACGACGCCGATCTTCATGGCGCACGGCGCCGACGACGAGATGATCCCGCCGGCCCGGGCGCTCCGCGCGCGCTCGGTGCTCGTCGAGCTCGGTTATCGCGTGGAGTGGCACGAGTACCGAATGGGCCACTCCGTGTGCATCGAGGAGATTCGCGACATCTCCGCCTGGCTCGGGACAGTGCTGGGTGGATGATCGCCCGCGCCTTCCTCGTCATCGTGTGTCTGGTCCGGATTCCACACCGCACACTGACTTCAGGCGAGAAGTCGTGGAGAGGCATCCCGGCACGCGTTCGCAGTACCCGACCATCGAGGAGTTCGCGATGAAGGACCTGAAGGCGTTTCCCGGGGATTGGACGCTCGACCTCGTCATCGACGATGAGAAGGCCGGCGCCTTTTCGTTCTTCATCGGCGACGCGCGGGCGATCACGCAGGCCAGGAGGCGCCGCGCCGAGTGACCGCGCCCCTTCAGACGCCGGCGATCAGCCGCAAGTCCTCGAGCAGAATCCCGTAGAGGCGCGCTTGCTGGGTCTCGTCCTCGCCGCGCAGCACGGCGGAAGGATGGAGCGTGGCGATCGTCTTGTCCGCCCAGCGCGTCGGCGCGAAACGGCCGCGCTCTTTCATCAACCGGAAGTCGGCGCCGAACACCGCGTGCGCCGCGGTCGCGCCGAGACACACCAGCACGCCCGGCTTGATCAGGGCCAGCTCGGCCTCGAGCCACGGCCGGCAGGCGGTGAGCTCGCTCATGCCGGGCGTCTGGTGGATCCGGCGCTTGCCCTTCTCGACGAACTTGAAGTGCTTCACGGCGTTCGTGACGTAGACTCGCGTGCGGTCGAGCCCGACTTCGGTCATCGCGCGGTCGAAGACGTCGCCGGCCGGACCGACGAACGGCGCGCCTTTGCGATCTTCCTGATCCCCCGGCTGCTCGCCCACGAACACGATCCGCGCGTCAGCTGGCCCACGGCCGAAGACGGTCTGGGTGGCGTGGCGATAGAGCTCGCACCCGGTGCATCGCGCGGCGGCGGCGCGGAGCTCGGCCAGGCCGGCGCCCGGCGGAACGAACTGCGCCGCGCCCTCGCCCTCGCGCTTCGCAAGTGACTTGAGCCGGCGCATGGTCGGGTCTCCCTCGGCCTCGAGGAGCTCGTGGTCTTCGTGGACGAGACGCCAGAGGACTTCGTAGAGGATTTGCCACCGCGCGGGGTCAGCCGCGGCGGCCGCGTTGCGGGCGAGGTCGAGGAACTGCCGCGGGACTCGTGCACCGCCGCGCGGTGGCGGCGCCGACGGCTCGGTGAGGAGTGATGGCTGCTCGGCGCGCGCGGTCTCCCGCCAGCGGACTTCGGCTGGCGGGACGCCGTCATGGAGGAGCGTACGGGCCGCCGCTTGCCAGTCCTCGAAGGTCGGCGCGATCTCGACGGTCCGGGTCACCGCCGCTTGCGATCGTAGCCGAAGAATCCGTCCTTCGGCCGCGCGTGCGCATGGAAGTGGTCCGGGATATTCCGCATGTGCCCGTCGACCCAGAACTCGCCGAGCTGGGCCGTGGCGACCTCGGCCAACCGCTCACGCATGTGCGCGACGTGGTCGGCCGGCGGCGCGGTGCCGTGGTAGCGCCAGACGACCATGGGCGTCTCGCAGATCTCGCACTCGGCGATCCAGCAGATGTCGTCCTCCCAGAACCAGGGCGTGAGCTTCAGGGCTTTGCACAGATCGCAATCCTTCTCGCGGGTGAACTGGGAAGCCTCCGGCGGCTCGCTCATGCCCTCACACTACCTCATCGCCCGCGGAGGCGCGCGGGCGCCGCCAGGAGCCCGACGCCCACCACGAGGAGCGCGACGGTCAGCAGCCAGAACACGCGCTCGTAGCCGCCGAGGGCCACCTGGAGCGAGGCGGCGACAACCGGCGCGCCCGCGCGAGCGCCGTTGGCGGCGAGCGCCACCGCGCCGCTGATCGATCCGTAGTGCCGCGGTCCGAACGACGACGCGATCATCGTGGCGCGGGCGAGCGTGGCCATGCCGTTGGCGGCGCCCAGCATGACCACCATCGGCGCCAGCGTGGGCAGGCGCCGGACCAGCGCGAGTTGCGCGACGGAGGCCGCTTGCACGAAGAAGATCGTGGCCGTGACGACGCGGTGACCGAACCGCGCGGCGATCGGCGCGAAGACCAGCCGCGCCGGCAGCTGCATGGCGCCCATCCAGCCGACCATCGCGGCGGCGAGCGCGGGCGTGTAGCCGCGATCGCCGAGGTACGGGATCAGGTGGACGGTGACCGTGTTCGTCGTGAAGTTGCCGACGAGGAACGCGAGCACCAGGACCCAGAAGACGCTGGTCCGCACCGCTTGGCCGAGCGTGAGGCCGGGCACGTCGGCGCCGGCGCGCTCGTCGCTCGCCCTGCGGGCGGCGAGCCGAGGCGGGCGCCGCAGCAGGAACGCGTGGATGGGGATCGTCGGAACCGCCAGGATGACGGCGAGCGCGACGAGCGCCTTGCGCCAGCCGAGGCGATCGACCAGCCACGCCTCGAGCGGCATGAAGATCGTGCTGGCCAGCGCCGCGGTCAGCGTGACGACGAGCAGCGCCCGGTCGCGGTTCTCGACGGGGAACCAGCCGACGACCGCGGCGAACGCCGGCTCGTAGAGGGTGGTCGCCAGCGCCGGGCCCATCAGGAACCACGCGGCGTAGAGCGCGCCGAGACTCTCGACCCGCGACCACGCCAGCACGAGCGCCGTCGCCAGGCACGAGCCGAGGGTCATGAGGCCGCGGGCGCCGTGCCGGTCGATCCAGCGCCCGACCGGCAGCGCGGCCAGCGCCGAGGTGGCCAGGCCCAGCGAGAGCGCACCCGTGATCTCGACGCGGGAGAAGCCGAGGTCGGCTTCCATCGGCCGGAGCATGACCGGGAAGCCGTAGTAGAGGATGCCCCAGGAGATCGTTTCGGTGATCGAGAGGGCCGCGACGATCACCCAGCCGTAGAACACCGCGCTCACGCCTCCGATCTGGCCCTCGCGGGCGGGTCACTCTATGCGACCATGCGCGCCGGCGTCAACCCGTCTGCTAGGATCGAAGACGTGATCGCACTCGCGCCGCCGCGCCCCCCATTCGACGGGAATTGACAGGAGGCAGCGATGAATCACCGGGGCTTCGGCTTCATCGAGATCGTCATCGTGGTGGCGGTGGTGGCGGTCGCCGGATTCCTGATCATGCAGTACTTCACCTCGACGGCGAAGACCGTCGAGAAGCTGCAGCAGGAACGGCCGCTCGCCCGCACCCGGCTGGCGGCCGACCAGGCCACGCTCGCGTCGGTGCAGGGGCTCGTGCGCAACTACCAGGCGGAGAAGGGGCAGTGGCCGCCCGACAAGGCCGCCGTGCTCGGCCTCCTGGTGTCGGCGCCGAAGTTCCAGTGCCCGGGCAACGACTTCAACTACGAGCCGGTCACGGGCGCGCTCAACCTCACGATCACCGACGACTCCCGTTGTTGACGCCGGCGGCGCCGGCTATCGTCCGCGCTCGGGACCGTGCGAGATGTTAGGATTTAGCAGATGAGCGACGAACCGCGCGAAACGCCGTCGAACTTCATTCAGGACATCATCCGGGAGCACAACGCCAGCGGGCGCTTCGGCGGCAACGTCATCACGCGCTTTCCGCCCGAGCCGAACGGCTATCTGCACATCGGCCACGCCGAGGCGATCTCCATCGACTTCGGTATGGCCCAGGAGTTCGGCGGCCGCTGCCACCTGCGCTTCGACGACACCAACCCCACCAAGGAGAGCCAGGAGTACGTCGACGCGATCATCGACACCGTGCGCTGGCTCGGCTACGACTGGGGTCCGCATCTCTACTACGCGAGCGACTACTTCGAGCAGCTGTACGCGTGGGCGGTGCAGCTCGTCAAGGCGGGCAAGGCCTACGTGGACGACCTCACGCCCGAGCAGATGTCCGAGTATCGCGGCACGTTGACCGAGCCGGGGCGCGAGAGCCCGTACCGCAACCGCTCGGTCGAGGAGAACCTGGATCTCCTGCACCGCATGCGGGTGGGCGAGTTCGACGACGGCACCAGGACCCTGCGCGCGAAGATCGACATGGCCTCCGGCAACATCAACCTGCGCGACCCGGTGATGTACCGCATCCGCAAGGCCACCCATCAGCGCACGGGCGACGCGTGGTGCATCTATCCCATGTACGACTGGGCTCACGGGCAGTCGGACTCGATCGAGGGCGTCACGCACTCGATCTGCACGCTCGAGTACGAGGACCACCGCCCGCTCTACGACTGGTACCTCGATCAGCTCGGCGTGCATCACCCGCAGCAGATCGAGTTCGCGCGCCTGAACGTCTCGCACACGGTCACGTCCAAGCGGAAGCTGCTCGAGCTGGTCGAGCAGGAGCTGGTCTCCGGCTGGGACGACCCCCGCATGCCCACGCTGGTGGGCCTGCGCCGGCGGGGGTACACGCCCGAAGCGATCCGCGACTTCTGCCATCGCGTCGGCGTCGCCAAGGCCGCCAAGGTCGTGGACATCGCGTTCCTCGAGCACTGCCTGCGCGAGGACCTGAACCGCCGCGCCGAGCGGCGCATGGCCGTCTTACGTCCGCTGAAGCTCGTGATCGAGAACTATCCCGAGGGCCAGGTGGAGGCGCTGGAGGCCGTCAACAACCCCGAGGATCCGGCGGCCGGCACGCGCAAGGTGCCGTTCTCGCGCGTCCTCTATATCGATGTCGACGACTTCCGCGATCCGGCGCCGCCGAAGTACTTCCGGCTCTCACCCGGCGTTGAGGTGCGGCTGCGCTACGCCTACATCGTCAAGTGCACCGACGTGGAGCGCGACTCGTCGGGACAGGTGACGACCGTGCGCTGCACGTACGATCCGGACTCGCGCGGCGGCGACTCCCGCGGGCGCAAGGTGAAGGGCACGATCCACTGGGTGTCGGCGTCGCACTCCATTCCCGCCGAGGTGCGTCTTTACGATCATCTCTTCACCGTCCCCAAGCCCGACGACGTCGACGAGTGGCGGTCAATCCTCAACCCGAATTCGCTCGAGGTCGTGCGCGGCGCCAGGCTGGAGCCGGCGCTGGCCGGCGTCCCGCCCGGCTCGATCTTCCAGTTCGAGCGCCAGGGCTACTTCTGCGTCGATCTGCGCGAGTCGACGCCGGCGCGCCTGATCCTCAACCGCACCGTCGGGCTGCGCGACACGTGGGCCAAGATCGAGGGCAAGGGGTAGACGACGATGAGCTCAGCCGAGACCGTCCGGGGGCGTGCGACCGTGATCCAGCCGACCGAGGGCGCGTCGTTCTGGCAGCCGGTGCCGGCCAACGGCCACGCGGATCCGAAGCTCACGCCCGCTAATACACGATACGGCGACCTCTCGATGGGCTACCAGACCATCGCGCCGCGCAGCCGTGTGCGCGAACACTCGCACGGCGACCAGATCGAGCTGCAGATCTGCTTCAGCGGGCGCGGGCGCGTGGTCGTGGACGGCGTGAGCCATCCGCTGGTGCCGGGCACCGCGTGCTTCCTCGGCTACGACGTCAAGCACGAGATCATCAACGAGACCGACGAGGAGCTCGTGATGCTCTGGCTGGTCTCACCGGCCGGGCTCGAGGACTTCTTCGAGGCGATCGGCCGGCCGCGCACCCCGGGCGAGCCGGCGCCCGCGCCGTTCGCGCGACCCGAGAACGAGCGCGCGCTCGATCGCGACCACGGCATGAAGACCTAGCGCTCTACCGACGCCGCCGGCCGCTCCCGCCGCAACCCCTTGCTGGAGAGAGGACGACCATGTTCGAAGGGTTCAAGCACATCCAGGTCCAGACCAGCGATCCCGAGTGCGCGATCAACCTCAGATACGGTGGCAGCGGGCCGCCGGTGCTCTTGCTGCACGGGAATCCGTTGACACTGGTGACGTGGTACCTGATCGCGCCGCGGCTCGCGAAGGACTTCACGGTCGTCTGTGCCGACCTGCGCGGCTACGGCGACAGCGGGAAGCCGCGCGGCAGGGCGGATCACAGCAACTACACGTTCCGCCGCATGGCCCAGGACCAGGTCGAGGTGATGAAGCATCTCGGCTTCGAGCGGTTCTACGTGGCCGGGCACGATCGAGGCGCGCGCACGGCGTTTCGCATGGCGCTCGACCATCCCGAGCGTGTGGCCAAATTTTGCAGTATCGACATCATCCCGACGCACTGGCAGCTGACCAACATGAAGTGGACGTACGCCGCGTATTCGTACCACTGGTTCTTCCTGGCGCAGCCCTACGACTTTCCCGAGACGCTGCTGCGGGGGAACGAGGAGTACTACATGCGGAAGAAGTTCGCCAAGCAGGGCGAGGGCAAGATCAGCGACGAGACGATGAAGGAATACCTGCGCTGCTGCACGCCGGAGCAGATCCACGGCGTCTGCTCGGACTATCGCGCCACGCTGGCGGTCGACTTCCCGATGGACACCGCCGACTACGACGCCGGCCGCAAGATCGAGTGCCCGTCGCTCATCCTCTGGGCGGAGAAGAGCCATACCCAGCGCGAGTTCAACGCGCGCGAGGTGTGGCCGCACTACTGCTCGAACATCTACAAGATGCGCATGCTGCCGTGCGCGCACTATCCGATGGAGGAGGCGCCGGACCTGACGTACCAGGAGCTCGACGAGTTCTTCAAGCGCTGAGCAGGCGCGACGATCCCCTAGCGCCCCTTGAACTGGGGCGCGCGCTTCTCGACGAACGCCTTGATGCCCTCGCGCGCGTCCTCCGTCTCCGAGCACACGTTCTGGGCGAACGTCTCGAACTCCAGCGCGCCGCGCAGGTCCGACTCCTCGCTGTGGTAGAGCGCGCGCTTGGCCAGGCGGATCGCCACGGGCGGGCCGGCCGCGATCTTCCGCGCCAGCTCGTAGGTGGCCGGCAGGAGCTCCTCGGGCTGGTAGACCGCGTTCACGATCCCGAGCCGGAGCGCCTCCTGGGCGTCGATGATCTCGCCGGTGAAGATGAGCTCGCACGCTTTCGCCATGCCGACCAGGCGCGGCAGGAAATACGTCCCGCCCCAGTCGGGATGCAGGCCGCGCTTGACGAACGCCTGGGTGAACTTCGCCGCGGTCGAGGCCAGCCGGATGTCGCAGCCGAGCGCCAGGTTCATGCCGGCGCCGGCGGCGGCGCCGTTCACCGCCGCGATCACCGGCTTCGGCGCGTCGCGCATGGCGAGCAGCACCCGGTCGCGCAGCGGCGCCACCTTGTCCTCGAGCGGACGCGCGGGGGCGCGACCTTCCTTGGTGTCGTTCATGGCCTTCACGTCACCGCCCGCGCAGAACCCCTTGCCGGCGCCAGTCACGATCATCACGCGCACGTCGGCGTCGCCGCTGGCCCTGAGCACGGCGGCGTAGAGATCGTCGCGCAGCGTGTCGCCGAGGGCGTTGAGGCGCTCGGGCCGGTTCAGCGTCAGCGTCGCGACCGCGTCCTTCACCTCGTAGAGCAAGCACTTGTAGTCGGTCATGGTCCTCTCCTGTATATAGGACCTTGACTATACACGGGAGGACCCATGGACTTCTTCGATGTCACGACGACGCAGCGGGCCATCCGCCGGCTCAAGGCCGATCCGATTCCCGACGCCACGGTGCGGCAGATCATGGAAACGGCCATCTGCGCGCCGAGCGGCGGCAACCGCCAGGGCTGGAGCTTCCTGGTCGTCCGCGATGCGGCCACGCGGAAGCGCCTCGGCGATCTCTATCGCGAGGCGTGGGGCGAGCTGATGACGGTGCCGTACTACGCCGGCGCCGCGCAGGCCCCGCCCGATAGCCCGGCCGGCAAGATGCTCGCCTCGGCCCGGCATCTCGGCGAGCACCTGGGCGAGGCGCCGGTGCTCATCCTGGCGTGCATCGCGCTCGACCCCGGCGTCAAGCCGACGATCACGACCGGCGCGTCGATCTATCCGGCCGTCCAGAACATCATGCTGGCGGCGCGCGCGCTCGGCATCGGCAGCTGCATCACGACCATCCACAAGTTCCGCGACACGCAGGTGAAGGAGCTGCTTCGCATTCCGCCCGACGTCGAGACCGCCGCGCTGATTCCGCTGGGCTACCCGCTCGGGAAGTTCGGTCGACCGCCGCGCCGGCCGCTGCGTGAGGTGGCGTTCGCCGACCGCTGGGGCCAGGCGCTCTAGGACGAGTGGGTGTGACGCGCGATCGTGATCCATTGACTCGCGCCGCCGGAGTCGGCGACGCCGCCGCGATCGCCGATCTGGTACGGCTCGCGTTCTCGACGCAATCACGGCCCACCAATCCGCCGTCGAGCGCCCTGGGGGAGACCGCGGCGACGATCGCCGCGCACTTCGCCGCCGGCGGGGGGGCCGTTCTGGAAGTGGACGGCGTCATGGTCGGCGCGGTCCTGTGGAACGAAGAGGACGGCGCGCTCTACATCGGCCGGCTCTCGATCCATCCGGAGCACCGGCGGCGCGGCTTCGCGCGGGCCCTCGTCGCCGAAGCCGAGCACGCGGCGCGCCGACTGGGATTCACGCGAATGACGCTCGGGGTGAGGCTCGAGCTCGACGACAACCGCCGGCTCTTCAAGTCCTGCGGCTTCGAGGACAAGGAATTCCGAAGCCACGAGGGCTTCAGCGAGCCGACCTGGGTCCTGATGGAACGCCGGCTGACCTAGGTCGCGCTTACAGGTATTTCGTCGGATGATTCATCGTCCGCCACATGTGCGCCGACGGGCTCTGATCGAAGCCGAGCCCTTCCTTCGGCTGCTTGAAGTGACGGCCGACGATGTCGGTGAACTCTTCGAGCTCCACGCGCACGTTGGGATCGAAGGAGTAGAGGTCGTTCACCGTGATCTGGCGCGAGGACTCGTACCACTTGTGCTCGCGCGCCAACCGGTAGGCTTCCTGGAGATGGGGCTCCGGCTTGTAGTCCGCCCCGAAGAGGCGGATGTAGGAGTCGGGGTACTTGTAGCCGAAGGCCTCATCGGGGAAGAAGCGCAGCACCTGATGGTGGCGGATCGCCCAGCTCACTTCCTCGTCGACGTAGGGCTCGACCAGCTGCGCGCCCCAGTAGCCGTGATCGCCGCGAATGAATCCCAGGACCGAGATGTCGTGCAGCAGGCACGCCAGCACGATCTTCTCGCTGACCCCGTTCTTCTTGGCGAGGCGCGCGCTCTGCATCACGTGGGCGGAGGGCCCGAAGCGATACTTGAAGAAGTCGAACAGCGTGGGCTTCTCGGGCATGCGGGGCAGCCGCGGATCGGGCCCCATCATGTAGAGCTTGCCCTGGGCCTGCTGCGGTGGAAGCGGCGTTCTCGGATCGCGCTCGCCTGAAGTGTAGATGACCGACTTCACGACGATGCGATCGAGCTCCTGGCTCATCGCATGCTCAGCAGCCTCGGCCCGTTCCATCGACGTCATCGCCATCGCTGTCCCTCCGGAAAATCGACCGTTGAGTGATGATCGGCCTCCGGGCCCTCGGCTGTCAAGCTACGCGATCAGGCCATGACCCAGCCGCCGTTGGGCTGGAGCACCTGTCCCGTGAGGTAGTGCGCGTCCTCGGCGGCCAGGAAGACCGCGCAGTAGGCGACGTCCTCCACCTGGCCCAGATGGCGCACCGGGAGCTCGCTGATGCGCCGCGCGCGATACTCGGGCGTCATCACCGCGCGGCTCATGTCGGTGTCGATGCCGCCGGGCGCGATCGCGTTGACGGTGACGCCGTGCTGGCCGAACTCGTGGGCCATCGCGCGGGTGAAGGCCTCGACCGCGCCCTTGGTCGCCGCGTAGGCGGCGAAGCCGCCGGTGCCGACGGAGGCGCGCACGAGCTGGGTCGAGAAGTTGATGATGCGCCCGTAGCGCGCCGCCACCATCGGGCGCAGCGCGTGCTGGGTGCAGAGGAACGTGCCGGTCACGTTGATGGCGAACATCGACTGGTAGTCCGGGATCGGGACGTCGAGGAACTGGCCGCGCGTCATGATGCCCGCGTTGTTGACGAGGATGTCGAGCCGACCGAAGCGGGCCAGCACGCGATCGACCATCCCGCGCACCTGGTCGCCGTTCGCGACGTCGGCGCGCACCGCTTCGGCGCGCCGGCCGAGCGCCTCGAGCTCGGCGACGACTTCCTTGGCGCCGGCGGCGCTGACGTTGAAGTTCACCGCCACGTCGGCGCCCTCGCGCCCGAAGGCGAGCGCGATCGCGCGGCCGAAACCGCGACCCGCTCCGGTCACCAGCGCCACGCGGCCGTCGAGCCGTGCCATGCGCGTGGATGATAGCATCAGGGCCGATGACGGCACCGCGCGACGTCCTGTCGAGCGTTCGACGCGAGCTGGCGCGGTTCCCCCCGGTGCTCGAGGCCCTCCTGAAGGACCTCGACGCGGCGACCTGGCGCGCGCGTCCGACGCCCGCCGAGTGGGCGCCGGTCGAGATCGTCTGCCACCTGCGCGACGAGGAAGTCGAGGACTTCGGCGCGCGCATCAAGATCGTGCTCGAGGGGGGCGCCGCCTTCTCGCCGATCGACCCGGAGCGCTGGGCGGCGGAGCGACGCTACCTGGAAACCGACGGGCCGCAGGCGCTGGCGGCCTTCCGCGACCGCCGCGTCACGAGTCTCGACTCGCTCGACGCGATCGCTCCCGCGCGCCTCTCGGCTGCGGTCGACCATCCACGCGCCGGCGCGCTCTCAGGGCTCGATCTGCTGGTCGCCTGGGTCGAGCACGATCGCTTGCACCTGGCTCAGCTGGCGGCGACGCTCGCGCGCCTCTGGGCGACGCGCTGGGCCCCGCTGCGGACCGACTACGCCGGCCCCATCCCCTATTCGACCCCGTAGCCGCAATCGGGTGAGCGCGCGCTGAAGTAACCTGGGCCGAGATCATCGGCGCCTCCCGTATGATCGTGTGAGGGGTTCGGATCTCCCGAACCGCAAGGGGGTTCGTCGATCTCGGTCTTTCATCCTCTCCTCGAGCGGCGGCTCAGCGCGGTTTCGCGATTGCTCGCCCTCGCGGTCGGCCTCACCGGAGTGCTGGTCCTCGTCGGATGGGCGAGCGATATCACCAGCTTGAAGTCAGTCCTACCCGGGCTGGCGACGATGAAGCCCAACACGGCCGCCGCATTCCTGCTTGCGTCACTGTCCGTCGTCCTTCAGGATCACGGCTTCTCCGGTCGTCCTTCGCGCGGCGTCGCACGAGCCAGCGCGGTCGTCGTGGGGCTCATGGCCGGGCTGACGCTGTTCGAGTACCTGGTCGGCTGGAGCATCGGCATCGACGAGATCTCGTTCCACGACTCTGGGAGTGGACCGCACAGCGTCTATCCCGGGCGCATGTCGCCGGCCACCGCGTTGAGCTTTGTCGTGGCGAGCCTCGCGCTTCTTCTCCAGATGTCGGTGATGCCGAGATGTCTGGTCGCGGCACAGGTCCTCGCCCTGATGATCGGCCTGACGTCACTGCTGCCGCTGCTCGGCTATCTCTACGGTGTTCCGGAGATGTACGGGGTCTTCCTCTACGGGTCGGTGGCCCTGCACACCGCGGCGGCCCTTGTGCTCCTGGGCATTGCGATCCTCTTGATGCGCCCGGATGTGGGCCCGATGCGCATTGTCATGGCGCGTAGCGCCGGCGGCCAGGTCGCGCGTCGGCTGGTGCCCGCCGGGGTCCTGACGCCGCTGATCCTCGGCTGGCTCCGGTGGAAGGGAGAGGAGGCCGGCTTCTACGGAACGAGCTTCGGGCTCGCGCTCATGGTCTTTTCGTGCACCGTCGTGCTCGTTGTCCTCGTCTGGACGACCGCCGCTCTCCTGCACGGCAGCGACATTCGGCGCCAGGGCGCGACCGCTTCCCTGGCCACGGCCACCGAGCGCCTGAGAATCCTGCATGAAATCGACCGGGCGATCATCGCCGCGAAGGCGCCCGCCGCGATCGCCGAGGGGGCGCTCCTTGCGCTGCGGGATCTCTTGGGTGTTCCCCGCGTGATCGTGAATTTGTTCGATCTGGAGGCCGGCGAAGCGGAGTGGCTGGTGGCGGTCGGGCGCCGTCGCAGCTACCTCGAGCCAGGCTTCCGCTATCCGCTGTCGCTCCTGGGGGAGGTCGCTGCCCTGCGGCGCGGGGAGGCCCAGGTCATCGACGTCGTGGCCCAGCCGTCGAGCCGCCACGTGGACGCGCTGCTCCAATCGGGGGTGCGCTGGTTCATGGTCGTGCCGATGATCGCCGACGGCGAGCTCCTCGGCGGGCTGAGCTTCGGCGGCGAGCCGGCCGAGTTTCCGCCCGAGCACGTCGTGATCGCCAAGGAAGTCGCCATCCAGCTGGCCATCGCGATTGCTCAGGCGAGGCTCCGTGAGCGGGTGACGGCGGCCGAGCAGCAGTATCGTGGGATCTTCGAGAACGCGGTCGAGGGCATCTTCCGTACGACGCGCGACGGACGGTTCCTCCTCGTGAACCCGGCCATGGCCAGGATCTACGGCTACGCCTCACCGGAAGAAATGAGGACGCTGGTCACGAACATCCCGGAGCAAACGTATGCGAACCCAGAGGACCGGCACGAGCTCCTGAGGCTCCTGGATCGGCAACCTGTCGTGTCCCGTTTCGAATCCCGGGCCCGTCGAAAGGATGGCAGCGAGATCTGGGTGTCGCAGAGCCTGCGCGCGATTCGCGACCAGGCCGGCGGCCTCCTACACTACGAAGGCAATCTGGAAGAAATCACCGAGCGGAAGCGT
>Ga0209058_1000997_pt1 | contig 24314 bp, 29 predicted proteins | sample GraSoiAngelo_147_FD_185904 | JGI IMG/M metagenome (GOLD analysis project Ga0209058, IMG submission 185904) | Grasslands soil microbial communities from the Angelo Coastal Reserve, California, USA - 14_1009_05_40cm (SPAdes) (version 2) | ecosystem: Environmental > Terrestrial > Soil > Grasslands ... | reverse complement strand
CGAGAAGGAACTGGAGTCCGAACATTTCTCTCAGGCCACGTCTCACTTGGCCAGATGACCGTGCAAAAATGGGGGAACGAAGATCAGAAACAGCGCTATCTTCCCCAAGCGACAAGAGGAGAGAAAGTAATGTGCTTTGGGCTCACAGAGCCTACCGCGGGCAGCGACCCCACGTCGCTCCGAACATCCTTTGAAGACAAGGGAACCTATTACCTCCTGAACGGAAGCAAAGCCTGGATATCCAACGGAAGCATATCTGACATCTCCGTCATATTCGCCTATCCAAAGGGCAAACATGATGGAATGTGCGCCTTCATTGTCGAGAAAGATTTCGAGGGCTACTCAGCCCAGCAACAGAAACACAAACTAGGAATGCCCACCTCAGACACTGGATCGATCTTCCTCGACAACTGCAGGGTCCCAAAGGAGAATCTACTCGGTCCCCCCGGAAAAGGGCTTAGCGTCGCATATTCCGGATTGATGAGCGGCAGACTCAGTGTAGCGGCAGGATGTTTGGGAGTCATTGAAGACTGCATTACCGAGGCGGTCAACTATTCAAAGCAGAGAATACAGCATGGAAAACCGATCGGAAAACACCAACTCGTCCAACGCCACATAGGAATAATGTCAACGAATCTAGAGGCCGCGAAGAACCTCGTATACAAAGCGGCACTGCTCAAACAACGCAGCGACAAACAACCAGAAGACAAGGAGATCCGTGAAAGAGCAGACATACTCATAGCTCAATCGAAATATTTCGCATCAAACGCGTCATATGACGCCGCCGACAGAACAGTTCAGATTTTCGGGTCAAGCGGCTACAGCTTCGAAACAAGAGCACCCAGGCACTTGGTAGACACGAGGGTGTGCCGGATCTATGAGGGAACTGACGAGATTATGGTTCAAAAGATCGCGGTAAACCTCCTCGGGCAGGACTTCGAAGCATATCGATAGTCCCACCCCCGCCTGGGACAGAGCTTAGATCCAACGCTAGTTCCGTGTGGACACCCCACTTTTGGGTAGCCTTATTTTCGAGAACGCTAGATTACCTCTTGGATTCGTAAGAGAGTCTGTTTCTCCTATGGGATTTGCTAGCATGAACCAAGTGTCTCGAAAGACGCTGACGATAGGAGTTCAATCAATTCTCAATATTTTCTTAACTGCTTGGCTCTACAACGAATACATCCACAACAGGTTCATGCAAGACTACCTGGCCAGCACATTTTCTTCGGTTGGCATCCCTGTCGCGATTGGGCTACTGGCTTCCGCGGCCATTGCTGGAGGCTCCTACATGGCATACTCGAGAAGACAACAAGCGAATATCGGGAACGGATTACGCCCGCTCAAGGTGCGAGTGTTAGAGGGATCGGAAGGCACTCTAGCAGCTCTGGACACATGCCCATTCTGCAGCGTGCCACTCAAGAACATCTCGGAGAACCGTTTCCAATGCAGGAAATGCCGAAGATACTTCAAGAAATAGCGCAGCTCTGCTCTAATGGACGCATCCACTGCTAAGGTTTCTTAGGAGGCTTAGGACATCCAAGAGAGAAAGAGGACTCAGTATGCAGAGACCTATTGTTCTCCTAGACGAACAGCTATTTGGCCTGGACGAATACCTTAGAGATCTTGGGTTGGATGACAACTAAGGTTAGACCTGGAGTTAGTGACGATGAGGTCGTCAATCTTGCGAAGGAGAACAAGTACGTCGTCGTCAGTCTCGACAGAAACTTCTTAGTAAATGCAGAGTAATGGGCATCCCAGCTGTGGACTTGGGGCTCGAAGTGCAAGCAAAGATCGTACACGAGTCGTTAGAGAAGATCATAACTAGTCACGAGCGCGCCTGATAGTCCTACGAGTTCTTGGAGAGACATCCCCCTTGAATGTTGAGAAAGAGGACGAGGATTCGTCTCAGTATCTACAGGAGGCATGTTACTATCTGATGAAGAAGGGTCTTAGCCTCGAACAGGTATCCAAAGCGCTTGAGGTTTCGGAGCAGGAAGCAACTCAACTTTATCGCGAATTCGAGTCAAAGATAGCTTCCGGGAAAACAGCGGAGAACGAAGTCGACAGGAACCTTTGGGAGGATGTCTATAATGACTCTGTCGGCAATGAGAAAATAACCTTCGTGAGAGACAACGGGTTCTATCATTGCAGGCGCGATGACCTTGACAAGATGGACTCTCCTGCCCTGATGGCGATCTTTGAGACGAGCAAGAAATTCCTGGATTTTGACATGTATAGACGATACTTGGACAGCAAGCCGCCGGTCGGCTATGATCCGATGGCAATGCAGAGGCAGATCAAAAGGGCTGTGGATTTGATTGAGAAGATATTGAAACAGAGATGGGAAGCTGGGGAGACGAAAGAGAATGACCGTGTGTCGCGTTAACTCTCCATCTCTGCACCGATAGGCCTAGAGCTAAACCCGATAAACCCCGAGACGGGGTCAAAGAGAGACAGAGTTGTCACTAGAAGGATTCGAAGTCGCAGTGGTCGGAGCAGGCCCGGCCGGAAGCGCAGCCGCTCTCACCCTCGCTCGAGAAGGGGTCCAGGTTCTACTCGTTGAACGCGGAACATTTCCCGGTTCAAAGAACGTCTTTGGTGGACGGATCTACAGTTACGCCCTCAAACGCTTACTTGGAGAGAGATGGAAAGACGCACCGGTAGAACGCTTCGTTAGAAAGGAGGGAATCACATTCATGACTGCGGACAGCTCGTTCAGCGTCGAGTACGAATCGAAGGATCCGACAGGAAGCTTCACTTCTATTCGATCTAAGTTTGACAAGTGGCTGGCAGAGGAGGCTGAGAAGGCAGGAGCATCTCTGATTACGGATTCCAGAGTCGACGACCTTGTACTCGAGCGCGGAATTGTCAAAGGAATAATCGCAGGCCCAGACAAGATTCCGACCGACGTGGTGATCGCCTGCGATGGAACTACTACAAACCTCGCCCGTAAGGCTGGACTCGCCAGCATGCTAGAGCCTAGAGAAGTATCGATCGGGATGAAAGATGTGATCGAACTTCCGGCCGACAAGATGGAGGAGCGCCTTGGGCTTGAACCAGAAGAAGGAGCCGCCCATGTGTTTGTTGGCGAATGTTCAGGCGGGCTTCGAGGAGGGGGCTTCCTCTACACGAACAAAGACAGCTTGGCCCTGGGAATGGTTGTCGGGGCTGATGATATCTCAACGAAAAAAGTCCCATCCCACACATTGATGGATAGGCTGCGAAACCACAGAAAAGTCCGGCGTCTCATTAGAGGCGGGAAGACGATAGAATACGACGCACATATGATCCCAGAAGCAGGGCCCAAGATGTTGACAAGACCCTACACAGGAGGAATGCTCGTAGCGGGAGACGCAGCCGGACACCTTCTCAACAATGGCTACACCTTCAGAGGGATCGACATGGCGATTGTCTCCGGCATAGCTGCAGCCCAGACAATCCTTGAGGCTCGCAAAAGAAAAGACTATTCAGCTCAATCCCTACAAACCTATGCGCGAAGGTTGAGAGAAGAGCCCGCCCTCAAAGACATGTACACTTTCAGCAAAGTGCCGAGATACTTGCGGAACAACAGGCTCTACAATGTCTACCCCGAGCTAGTTTGCAGTGCAGCAGAGGCAATCTATCGCGTTGATGGAAACCGAAAGCGAAAAATCTACAAGGAGCTGAGAACTCAGACGAAAGGTAAGGTCTCCACAATCAGCTTAATTCGCGACCTTCTGGCTGGAGCGAGGACATTCTAGACATGTCCGAGAAACAAGAGGAAATGAGTCTTGACAAACGTTTGGCCCTAGTGAGCTTCAACAAAGACCCGGAACCATTCATTGTAGTCGACACGAATCTCTGCCAGCAATGCGAAAAGAAACCATGTCTCTACATCTGCCCAGCTCAAGTATACACTTGGCAAGACCAGCTGAATTACAACACTGAAGGCTGCATGGAAACAGGCGCTTGCCTTATCGTGTGTCACAAGATTGGAGCCAAAGCCATAAGCTGGAAGTATCCTTCCGGCGGAAAGGGAGTAAGTTTCAGGCTAGGTTGAGCCTGGAAACCCTCTTAACCAGCAACCTATCGCACTCGCGGTCAGGAAGTCAAGAATGAGCAGCCAAATGGTCGAGATAGCTTACGAACCGCTGAAACGGATCGTCGTCCGAGAGCTCGTTAAGTACGATACCCCGCAACAACTCGTCAACGCATTGTCGTTCATTATGAAAATGGGACAACCCGTGTTACTGACATGGGCAGAGAACATGGTGTTTGTATCACAGCCAATCCCGCCTTCGGATATGCCGGAGGAATATGCTCGCGGGGAACTCTACATTGCGTCCATAAGCTATGCACCTATGTCCGAATTTGTCCACAACGTGAAGTCGGGAAACATTGAGATGCCTGTAATCGACGTTTCTAGAAGCCCACTCAGCCAAGAACTTGCAAAATTCCTGAAGGCAAAGCTCGACGACGCATAACAGACCAGTCAGTTCTTGCCGTAGTACTTTTTCATCTCCTGAGTGAGAGCTGGGACAACCTCGAAAACATCCCCCACGATTCCATAATCCGCGAATCCGAAAATAGGCGCCTCAGGATCCTTGTTGATCGCGACTATCACCTTCGAGTTTATCATGCCAACTCTGTGCTGAATTGCTCCAGAGATGCCGCAGGCGATGTAGAGCGTTGGGGAGACGGTTCTCCCCGTCTGTCCAACCTGGTCCGAGTGCGGCCTCCAACCGGCATCGACAGAAGCCCTCGAAGCTCCGACTACCCCACCCATGACACTAGCAAGATCTTCCAGAATCTTGTAGTTCTCAGGCCCGCCCATTCCCCTCCCGCCGGAAACGATGATTCCTGCTTCAGTGAGGTCTTGTTTCTTTGCCCCGTGGGTGACGAACTCTTTCACAGTCATCCGGGTAACTGGCTTCTGGAACGAGAGAGATTCGATCCGAGGACTAGTTGGAGGAGTCACTTCCCTAGCGGTGAAGACGTTTGGGCGAAGAGTTGCGACTTTTGGATTCCCCTTCATTTTGACTTTCAGCAACACCTTGCCTGCATAAGCAGGGCGAGTTGCGATGAGCTCATCATTTCGGATTTCTAGCTCGGTACAATCAGCTGCGACGACGGTGTTGAGATGGATCGCGAGACGCGGCGCTAGGTCCTTGCCGCTCGAAGTAGCAGGGAGAAGAATGACGCTAGGGTTGATCTTGTTCGCCAAGTCGAGAGCGATTTGTCGATAGAGATCTGGGTGGAAGAGCTTCAACGACTCTTCGTCGGCGACCGAAACTTTGTCTGCGCCGAACTTGCCGAGAGAACTCGCCTGATCCTTTACTCCATGACCGATGGATAGGGCATGAACCTCGGTTTTTGATAGTTCAGCCAACCGTCGGGCCTCCGTTACAGATTCGAATGCCGATTTTCGGAATTCCCTTCCCGAGGACTCCGCGAAAACAAGTATGGGGCCCTGCATCCGGCTAGATCACTTTGGCCTCTTCGTGCAGAATCTTGACCAAAATTGGAACTGCCTCAACACCCTTTCCTAGGACTCTGCCCGGGGATCTAGGTGGAGGGTATTGGACCGAGACTATCTCTAGCGCGCCCGGAAGCTGTTGAGGCTCCTTCACGAGAATAGGTTTCTTCCTAGCGGCCACTAATTCTCGAAGGGACGCGTATCGAGGAACTGTAAGGTCTTTCTCGGCGGTGAAAGCCGACGGAAGGGTAGCTTCGACGACGATTAATCCTCCCTCAACTTCTCGATGAGCGGTCGCTTTCCCAGCGGAAATGTCGAGCTTGACGATTTGAGTGACACACGGGATTCCAAGGAGCTCGGCTACCATCGGGCCGACCTGTTGATTGTCGTCGTCAACACCCTTCTTGCCAAACAATAGAACGTCGAATTCGACAGTCTTCAATTCCGCGGCAATTGCTCTAGCAACGGCACTGGGATCATCGGGGAAATTTTCGCTCTTGAGATGAATAGCCCTGTCTGCGCCAAGCGCTAGAGCTTTGAGAATTATGCTTGTTGACTTCTCCGGGCCGATGGTAAGAACTGTGACTTCTCCGCTATGCTTCTCCTTTAGCTGGACACCTTGCTCCAGCGCATATTCCTCGTATGGGTTGATTACGAACTCTGCATCGCTTGTGACTACTGACTTCCCATCGGGGGAAATCTTGATGCGCGTTGCTGTGTCCGGGACCCGGCGCACGCAGACGACTATCTTCAGTTTTCGGTTACCTTGAAAGAGGCAGCTTCGAGCGAAGAATAAGGTTTCCCAGTGTGAGTGAGGTTCTGGTATGAATCATGGTAAAAAGTTAAAGCTTGGAACGGCCACGTGCCTAGGCAGGAAGTTAGTATGGCAATAGTGGGATACGAGTGGGTAGTCATAGGAATAATCGTTATCGCCATCTTCGTCTGGGGACCCGGCAAGATTCCCGAACTTGCGCGTTCTCTAGGACGGGCGAGGAAGGAATTCGAAGAGGCCTCCAGGGGTCTTACCAACCCATCTCCAAGCTCAGTACCCCGGATCGAGAGTGCCGTTTCCGACCCATTGATCGAAACCGCCCATAAACTCAACATTAACACGCAAGGAAAGACGCGTCAAGAAATATCAGACGAAATAGTCAAGGCCGCCCAGAACAGGTAGGGGCCGTTAGATGGCGATCGCCGGCTTCGAGTGGATAGTAGTCGGCGCGATTATTCTGCTAGTATTCCTTCTCAGACCAAGAGCAATTACGGATCTTGCTCGGTCCTTCGGACAAGTGGTCGCCGAGTTCAGGAAGGGTAAGCAAGACAACATAGTGGTTAGTGAGGCTGACGAACTTCTTTCAGAAACAGCCCGCAAGCTCGGAATCTGGACCCAAGGAAAGTCTCCCAGTCAGATAAGAGAGGAAATTCTGGCGAAGGCTGGCCGAGGATAGCGCCAGCACTTGGGTCAGAAAGGCGGAGCGGAGAAGCTCCTCCCAATATGGGAACATGTAAACGAGCTAGCAAAGCTGCTGCGTGCTTGGATCTACACCTTCATAATCGCCACAATACTGTTCATGGTTCTCCCTGCCGACGCATCCTTCCTAAAGGACCCGCTCTCCTTCTACAAACCTCTAGTTTCAGTCATCATACTTTACATTAAGGCGCGGCTACTCCCGTCAAACGTACAACTTATCGCTGGCAGCTTTACCGGCCCTATCGAGATTTACGTAGTCGCATCCGTAGTCTTCGGTTTCATCGTGAGCATTCCTGTCCTAGCCTACGAAGTATACAGGTTCATCGACCCGGCCCTCAAACCGAGTGAGAGACGGTCAGTCTATCCGTTCGTATCAGCGTTTACTCTCCTCTTCATTGCTGGAGCTATCTTCGCCTTTCTAATTCTACTCCCATTCATAGTGCTTGGCACCCTAATCTTCCTACCCTACACAGGTGCCGCACCCCTCGTCAATATCGAGGACTTCTACGCTTTAGTTTTCTTCACTATCATGACAACCGGCTTTGCCTTCACCCTCCCAGTTTTCATCGTTCTCCTAGTAAGATTCGGCATTATCAGAACAGCCAGCATCACCAAGAGAAGACTGTATCTCTGGGTAGGAACGTACATTCTCACCGCGGTCATTACCCCTGATGGAGGGCCAGTAGCCGATGTGGCACTCTTCCTTCCAATAATACTCCTGCTAGAAGGTTCATTATTCATTGCCCGAAGATACGAAAAACATCTTCCACCGATAGAGAAGAAAACGGAAACGAAGGACCCCGAATGCAAGTACTGCGGCGGGCCCTTTGACCCAACAGGAGTTTTTTGCGCCCAGTGCGGAAAGTCGAGACTCTAGTATGCGTTAATAATGCAGGAGAGAGACTGGCAAGAAAGATGATGAATTTCCGCACAAACATGCGGACTGAGCGTTCTCAGCCAACGCAATGACGAACGACATCGGGCGGGCTGATAATCAGATGCTGTCCGCCCGAATCCCATCTTTCGGAGTTTCCTTCAACCATGCTCTTGCGAGAAGTGAGGGAGATTGTCGTGATGAGCGCGAATCATCGTTAGAGGATTCGAAGAAATATTATAACGCGAGCAACAGAGAAAATTGAACTGGCTCGCCCAATAATCTGTAGACGATTCATGTGATAGCGCAAAAGTCGCCCCTGATTCCTGAACTCAGTCAACTCTTTCGCAAAATTCCGTTCCTAAGGACGACGGCAAGGGAGGATCCTAAGGCATCGCTCTATGGCGAGAAGTACCTCAAACGACTCCTTTGGTATCTGTTCGCTGGAACCCGCGGAGGACCCAGCAGGGCTGAGATCATCAGGGCCATTCAGAATCGTCCGAGCAATGCCAATCAGCTTGCGCAGATTCTGCATGTAGATTACAAAACCATCCAACACCACGTTAGGGTTCTAGAGGATAACGGCCTAGTCGTCCCCTCGGACAAAGGAACATACGGTGCGGTTCTCTTTCTTACGCCCAAAATGGAAGAAGCTCTTCCAATCCTCGACGAGATTTGGAGTAAAATTGGAAGAAGAAAGATAAACGAAACAAAGTCGGAGCAGAGTGACTGAGCTTGGGTTTTGCGTTGTGGGCTAGCGCAATAGTAGCTTTTGTAAATATAACCATGACCCTTGCGTTGCTCGCAATTTACCTCGGGACATATAGAAAGGTCAAATCTTCCTTTACAATGGGTCTCGTTCTCTTTGGAACCTTTTTCGTAGTACTAAATCTGGCAATTCTCGTATTCTGGCTCTTTCTATTCGAAAATGTGAGTTCTGCCGGCACACTTGTGGATCAGGCCGCAACCTACATGCTCCTGGTGAATGTTGGGGAAGCCCTCGCTCTGGCAAATCTACTAAGAGTGACCTGGAAATAGAACCGGAACAGGACTTCTCACGACCTCAGACGGCATCGCTACAGATTCTTTGTAAGCAGCCCTCTGTAGCTATCTCTAGGTAGAATATGGGTTAGATTCCGGGGAGATTTGGAAAAACCGTTAAGAACCGATCCTAGCCACTTCAGCCAGAAATCCTCTTGAAAGAGAATAAGAAGACCGACGAGAAACTTGAGGCTGAACAGAACTCAGGCAACAAGATATCCCGAAGAAACTTCTTGAAATACGGTGTCGGAGCTGCCGCGGTGGCCGCAGGCGCCACAGCTCTCATGGGCAAGATCCCGCTCCCAGCAGAGCGGCCGAAAACACCTCCGGCGAACGACAATGCAGAGCCAATCGTCGCTTCTGTAAGTGGTGATCAGTTAACAGTCATGAATGGGCAGGTTTCCGTAAAGGTGAAGGATGCAGGATTGGCCGCTCAGATCGCGGATAAGATACGGGCGGGGAACTAGACTATGACATCCCACAGAGAAGCTCCCAAGATTTCGAAGGACCCGGTCGCTGACAATACTGACCTCTACGCCTTTGTTAGTCCCGACAAGCCTGACACGGCAACCATTCTAGCTAACTACATTCCCTTGGAGGAGCCTGCCGGCGGCCCTAACTTCAACGCCTTCGGGGACGACGTACTCTATGAGATAGTGATAGACAACAACGGTGACGGAATAGAAAACGTAACCTACCAGTTCAGATTCAAGACAAAGATTGGAAATCCCGATACTTTCCTCTACAACACTGGACCTATCGGGTCTCTCACCGACTCCTCGTGGAATGTGAAACAGTTCTACTCAGTCACAAAGGTAGTCGGACCCCGGAGGACAGGCGTATCCACGATTCTAGGCCGGGACCTCCCAACTCCGCCGGTCAACATTGGACCACGGTCAACACCGAAGTATACGGACCTAGCAAACGCAGCCATCAATACGTTGAGCGATGGCTCGACCGTGTTCGCTGGTCAGAGAGACGAAGCGTTCTTCGTAGATCTTGGATCAATATTCGACCTTGGGGCTCTCAGACCGGTACAGAATTTCCACCTCATACCTACTCCTGCGGCTCCGGGCGTCGACGCGACGAAAGGGTTCAGCGTTCATTCTATCGCGATACAAGTCGCCAAGAACAAACTGACATCGGATGGATCTAACCCCACAGATCCATTAGGAAAGAACTCAACGATCGGAATATGGGCATCGGCAAGTAGACGAAGGGCCGCAATCCTCCCAACCAATGGGGAAGGCAACCAGTCAGGCGACAATGAATCTGACGCAGTCGTGACCGGACCTTTCACTCAGGTCTCCCGGCTAGGAATGCCCCTCATCAACGAGGTAATAATCCCGTTAGGAAAAAAGGATTTCTGGAACACCTCCCTTCCTCGGTTCGACTCCCAGTTCCTTCAATACTACCAGACACCCGAGCTTCAGAAGCTACTTCCAGTACTCTACCCAGGGGTCTTCCCTAACCTAGCAGCGGTAACTGAATCGCGCGCAGACCTCATCGCCATACTGTTGACAGGAATACCGCCGGGCATAATTCCAGGGTTCCAAAACTTCACCGGGCCCGTCCAGGCGGACTATCTCCGCCTCAACCTTGCAATCCCTCCGAACACCACCAACCCTAACCGGCTAGGACTCGTGGGTGGGGACCCTGCAGGATTCCCCAACGGACGAAGAGTACTGGACGACGTGGTAGATATAGAAATTAAGGCGATAGCAGGAGCGACTCTGCCGTTGGTAGACAAGAACTTCACCACGGACGGTGCCGTCAGTCTAGTAGCCCAAGGCATCCCCACGGGTAATCCCGTCCAACCACCCAATACCGCCCCGTTCCTGTCAATGTTTCCCTACCTACCGCACCCAGTCCCCGGTTACGAACACTCTCACGACCCTTAGTCTGGACCAATGTGTGGCCTTTACCGCCACACTTTCCTCCGTTTTTCAAACCAGTTCCAAGACCAACTGTGACGACTCTACGATTATTGAACTAAGACCTTTTTCATCATCTTGCGGCCCGGATTCGACAGGATTCTGAGACCCAAGCTAGATCAGAATTATTTTTCGGAGTATCATTTCAAAAGTCTTATTCTCTCCTGGTTTATCGCTGTTTGGATACCACTTGCCCTGCACGGTTATTGTTGGTGGATTCTTCGGAGACGAAGGGAAGGGGAAGATAGCCGCTTACCTAGCGATGAAGGACAAACCCGACATATGCGTCAGAGGAGGGAACGGACCCAATGCCGGCCATACGGTGATCCACGGCGGAGTCCAATACTCCCTCAGACTCATCCCAAGCGGCTTCGTCAACCCCTCGACGCACCTCCTCATTGGACCCGGGGTCCCCCTCGACCCGACCGTCTTACTCGACGAACTCCGGAAGACTGATTCCGAACGCAGGATCGAAGTTGACAATCAGTGCGCTATCGTTGAGCCGCGTCACAAAGAGCAAGAATCAAGATCGGATCATCTGTCAAAGAAAGTTGGCTCTACTAAGAGCGGAGTCGGAGCGTGTAACGCAGAGAGAGCTTTGAGAATGGCGAAATTGGCTCAGCAGATCCCGAGCCTCAAACCATACGTGGGCGATACCGTCGGGGAAATCCAAAAGGCGCTTTCAGAGAACAAAAAGATCATAATCGAGGGGACCCAAGGCACCTTTCTCAGCCTCTATCACGGAACCTACCCCTACGTTACCTCGAAGGACACTACCGCTTCTGCGGCGTGCGCAGATGTCGGCGTCGGTCCCACACAAGTCGACGAGGTGATTGTCATCTTCAAGGCTTACGTGACACGAGTGGGTGAGGGACCCCTAGAGGGCCAACTAGAGCGAGAGGAGGTTGCACGTCGTGGTTGGACAGAGTTCGGAACCGTTACAGGGCGAGAGAGAAGGGCTGCGCCTTTCGATTTCAAGCTCGCGAAGAGAGCGATCCAGCTCAACGGGGCAACCCAGATCGCATTGACCAAACTCGACGTTTTGTTCCCCAGCGCCAAAGGCAAAAAGCGGCTGGACGAACTCAATAGAGAAGCGAGAGAGTTCGTTTCGAAGATCGAGCAAGAGACCGGAGTCCCGGTTACTTTGATTGGAACCGGACCTGGAGAGGAGGACATCATTGACCGAAGGCGAAACAGCGCGGCTATGGCTCTCCGACCCGTGCTAGAGCGCACGAAAAATCAGACAGGTCGAGGCTAGAGGATAGCGCGGGTCTACGAGGTCTTCGGAGCTTGTGCGGCCCTTGACGGCTTCATCCTAGCGAACCAGGTTCTGACTTCCAAATTAGGCGCAGCTCTTGAAAGAGCCTTTACGACAATGAACGGTACGATTGCGGCTAGCACAGTTTGAATGACATTGTATATTGCGAGCCCCCCGAAATAGAAACTCAGGAATGATGTCGAGAAAACGGTATTGGGTGCAAAGACGAAAATCAGAAAGACGTAGTTGATTGGAGTCAATATGATTGCCCGAAGGGCAGCGCCTGTTCCCAACATGATGCCAAAGCCAGTTATCACCCCGCCTGTCCGTTTGAGAATTCGAGAGTACGCTCCATATCCCAGCCACATTCCTAGGAGCATGCTGGTTACGCCGAACAGTTTGAGCAGGGGCCCGAATATGGGGGACGCTGTTGGTAGGAAATTGAGAACCAAATAATGGATAAGAGTCGTGAGCAACCCGACAGCGGGCCCAAACAACAGAAAAGCCAGAACGTCTACGATCTCGGCAAGGTCTAGTTGAAGAAACGTAAAGCCTGGAACGGGATAGGGTATCTGAACTAGGAAGGCAATTACCGCTGCCAACGCACCAAACACCGCAGCTCCTGTAAGCGAGGTGGTTCTCGAAACATTAGTTCGCTGGACGGTCATGAGCCGCTGGCTAAGTTCTACTCATAAAAGAGTTTCTACTCACAATTGAGTTGCAGCTCTGACCCGTTCTACTTAGAGGTTCGGGCCAAGACGTGAGGTGGTGTCAATTCCTGAAGACATCGAGCAGTGTGCGTCCTTCCATGAGGATCCCTCCTTCTCATCAAGATCAAGTCTTCAGGGGTATCAATGTCGAAGGACAAACGGGGATTTGAGACAGAGTAAACAGCAAGTCCTGTCTTTTGTGCTGCTCTAAGATGGGTACTATAGCTCCATCTCCCATACGCGGGGACAATAATGCCGGGAGGCTCTCGCACCATTACATTGGTCCCTCCCTTTAGCGAAGGGGACAAGACAACTCTCGGGACTATGTCCCCCACTGAGTACAGCTCCTTCAAATCCCGTTCTTCCACCAATGGGATGTCCGCCAACAGAACGGCCACGGACGACGCCTTCTCGCGAGTCGCAAAGAGCGTTGACTGGCGAACTCCAGCGTTGAGCCCTTGTCCCTCTTGGTGAAGAAATGATCCATCAGGCAAATTCGCTTCCATCTTGACGTTGTGGTCAGGGGAAACAACTAGGACTCTGCTGAACAGTTCAGATTCCTCGACTGAGGTCAGCACATCTTTCAGCATGGCGAGAATCAGCTTTTTCCTTTCTCGGGATTCTAGGGAGCGGGAAAGCCTGCTCTTGCTTTCAAGCAACCCTTTGACAGGGATAATTGCGAAGTCTCTTGTCAAAGCGTCTCCGCCAGCTTCAAAGTATCCTCTGCCAATCTGGCCCTTGCTACCGATGAGTCCATTATTGTCTGGGTTGAGGCGACCTTCATTCCAAGGTCGTTAATCTTAGAGGCAGCGGCCTTGTCGATATCATCGATAACGAAACCCCTCAAGAGTCCTTTGTAGAGCTGGGCTACTCCGAGGGGAGAAACCTCCAAACCCAAGTGGCGCATGATACGGTCCAACGGACCCTTTATCGATCTTCCACCGACGATCGGACTGATCCCGAGTATGCGGCCCTTGGTCTTCGCTAGAGCGTTTCGAATTCCGGGTATTGCAAGGATTGGTCCGATGCTAAGGATAGGGTTGCTGGGGCAGAGAATGATAACTTCTGATTTTTCTATCGATTCCACGACGCCTGGAGCAGGGGTCGCTATGCTTGCTCCCTCGTAGCTTACGTCTTCCACGTTGTCCTCGAATTTTCTCTTGACAAAGTACTCCTGGAAATCCAAGAGTCCAGCAGAGGTCTTGATCTTGGTAGCCACCATCTGGTCAGTCATCGGCAGGATTTTGACCTTCACGCCTAGGAACATTCGAATTTTCTCGGTCAGTTCCGATTGGCTGAACCCCTGTTGGAGAAAGGCCGTTCGGAGGAGGTGGGTTGCGAAATCCCTGTCTCCGATCCGGAACCATGTCTCGGCTGAGTATCGTTCGAGCTGCGCCATGCAATTGTAAGTGTCCTCAGCGATCCCGTATCCTTTTCCCGTGTCAACGATTCCTGCTAGCGTGTAGGTAACAATGTCAATGTCAGGGCTGATGTGGACACCAAGATAGTCAAGGTCGTCTCCAGTGTTGACGATCGCTGTCACCTTTTCCGGCGGATAGACTCGCACAAGCCCGTCCAAGAAACGTGCTGCGCCAACCCCGCCTGCTAGGCATACTACTGATCGGAACATGGTGAAGCGCCTGCGAGAGGGCTTGCCCCCGCCCGGCCTCTAGTTAAAGGCTAGCGCCTCTTCGTACCAGCTTTTTCGAGAATGTGATGAGCTTGTCTAAGCTTGTAAACTGCGGTCCTGAGATATTGGTACCCTTCCAAGGGCGATTTACCACGAAGCTCTGTCGCGCGCCGTAGCGATTCGGAGGACTCGTGAACAAGGGAAGTAGGTTCAGCGTTCCTTTTCCTGACCGGGACAGGCGGATCCTCGTCCTCAAGGCCATAAGTAAGTGAGTAGAGGAGGCTACAATATTCGGACGCTTCCTCCGCAAGCCAGACTTTCTTCACGGAGTCGGTCCCACCCTTGGAGAGATTGTCCATAGCCAGGTCGAGCTTGGCCCTCGCTTCTTCCAACGCCTTGCCGACTTTCTGTTCTAGCATTCGCTGTTCTTCAGCGGCATCCATCAAGGCGACCTTGACGCAACTATTCTACGGTGACGCTCTTGGCCAGATTTCTCGGATAGTCAGGGTCATGACCCAAAATTACTGACATGTAGTAGGCCAGAAGTTGTAATGGGACGACGTAGGCAATGGGGGTGGCGAGCGATGGTAGAGATTCTGGTATCTCGATCACATCGTCGGATAGGTTTCTGACCTCTTCGTCTCCCTCTTCAATAATCGAGATTATTCTTGCTCCGCGGGCCTTCATCTCCATGATGTTACCGATAATTTTCTTGTGAGTCTCGTCCTTCGGCGCAACAAATACTACTGGGAATCCTTCTTCGATAAGCGCGATGAAGCCGTGCTTGCTCTCGCCTGCTGGGTACGCCATCGCCGGAATGTAACTCAGCTCCAGAAGCTTCAATCGTCCTTCCAAAGAGGTTGGCACGTTGATTCCTCTCCCGAGAAAGCAGATGCTCGACGCGCCGCTGCAGCTCTCGGCAATCTTCTTCACTTCCTCCACCTTCGTATTGAGGAGGTTCTGGATCAAAGCAGGAGTTCGGTGCAGAGCGTCTTCCAGCTCACTGATCTCCTTCGATGAGACCTCGCCTTTCTTTCTGCCGATCGCGATTGCTAGTCGGAGGAGGACGGTGACTTGTGAGGTGAAGGTCTTTGTTGCCGCGACACCGATCTCTGGTCCGGAGTTCTGTCCAATGTAGACGTCGGACAGTCGCATCAGCGTCGAGCCTAAGACATTTGTTACGCTAACAATCGATGCTCCCTTGGCCTTCGCATCTCTGACCGCGTTTAGAGTGTCCATGGTCTCGCCTGACTGGCTTACTGCGAGGATTGCTGTCTTGGAGTCGACGAGGTCGAGGGCCTCGTCTGAGAACTCTGATGCGATCACGACCCTCGCGTTCATTCCTGCCAGTTTCATGAGAGCTTGCCCTCCAACGAGACCGGCATGGTATGAGGTTCCGCAGGCGACAACGAACACCTTATCGGCTTGCATCAGCTTGCTAGCGAGAAGATCATAATAGATCTCGTGCGTTCTCATCGCGTCCCTTATCGTGTGGACTTGCTCGTGGATCTCCTTGAGCATGAAATGTCGGAAGCCCTGTTTCTTAGCGGACTCTGGATCCCATGTTATCGTGATAGGATCTCGTTTTACCGCAACCCCGTTCTTTGCTTTGAGGATCTTGATCCCGTTCGGGTCGAGAACGGCCATTTCCCCCTCGTCTAGAATCAACGCTTTTCGGGTCAGGGGAAGGAAGGCGGCTATGTCGCTGGCACAGTAGTACTCCCCTTCTCCCAGTCCGAGGACCAGTGGGCTTTCCTGGCGGGCGCACAGAATTGTCTTCGGTTTCTCGACACTTGTTAGGACGATGGAGTACGCTCCCTCTAGTCGGTTGATGGTTTTCCGGAACGCTTCCTCGAGACTGAGACCCTGCCCGAGATATTCCTCAACCATATGCGGGACAACTTCCGTGTCTGTTCGGGAGACGAACCGGTGCCCTTTGGTCTCAAGCTCGCGTTTGAGGTCCAGATAGTTTTCTATGATACCATTATGGACGACAGCGATTCGGGATTTGCAGTCAACCAACGGGTGAGAGTTTTCCTTGACCGGGCGGCCGTGTGTTGCCCAGCGGGTGTGTCCAACTCCTACAGGTCCGGGTAGGAGGTCGAGGTTGTATTTGGCGTGGACCTCGTCGAGTCGTCCACTATCCTTCTTAATTGCGAGGGCTCCGTCTGCTATGGTTACTTCACCGACGGAGTCGTATCCCCGATATTCTAGCCGTTTGAGGGCGGCGTGGATGAGCGGGGCGGCTTCTTTGCCGTCATGGAGGACGCAGCCGAATATTCCACACAAGGACAAAGGAATGGCGGGTTGGGTTGGCATTAAGATTTCTTGAACGAATCCATGAAGGGCGGGGCGCGGGAAAAACAGCCACCCCCGGGGGGTCACATAATAGTTAGCAGAAAAAAAATAGTTACAGGAAGAAGAAATGTTTTGCAAATGGAGATTTGCTGGAAAGACGTTTCACTATTCTATGTTTCCTATGGAAAATGGTACAATTGAGATCACATGATACATCATAATAACTCCAGATGCTTCAATCTAGCACTGGTCTCAGCAAATGGCTGATGCACTATTCCTTGTTCTGCTAATCCTCCACATCGGGGCGATAGTAGCTTGGATGGGAGGCGCTGCACTCTTCGTCTCCGTCATCATCCCCTCACTCTCAAAAATGTCTCCTGCCTCCATAGCCGAATTCATCCAGTCTGCGCTCCCTAGATACCTCAGATTCATCACAGGAAGCTCAATACTGGCAATAATTGCAGGACTCATCTTGTATGGGTACATTAACCCTAGCGGCCCCGGGGCTATCTACATTCAGGCGGGCGCAGTACTGGGCCTCGTGGTCCTCCTAATCGCCTTAGGAATACTGGTCCCGTCAGGCCGGAAACTCGTTTCACTAGTAAAACAAACTCCCGGATCGCAAGCAGGAACGACCCCTCAAGATCCGACAATGACACAAATGTCCCGACTGCAGAAGAGGATGGGACTAGCGGGACGATTGGGAATTGCCCTGCTCGGAATTGCCCTTATCTTGATGATAATCGGAGCCAGCTAGACCGGCTCCCAGGCCCTAGAACGCCCAGGTCGCGGTTCACACCCACTCCGCTCTTTCCCCTTGGGGGAAAGGAGGGTTCTAGGAACGTTATTCCATAACGCTAAATAAGCGGACACCCTAATTGAAACTCATCTCTGGTGTGAACGGGGATGGGTGGTCATCTTTACTGGCATAAGCCCGCTCCCGAGACCCTCATCAAAGGCTAAGCACCAGAATCAGACTCTATCATTAACAACAAAGCTAGGATACCGACCGAACAAGACACTGCGAACCCGTCAACGCCGCCGCCTGATAATCGCGAAATTTGGCGGATCCAGCCTATCGAACGGGAAAAAAATCAATCTGGCAGCAGAATCGGTTGCCAGGGAATACTCCAAAGGAACTCGGCCGGTTGTAGTGGTCAGCGCAGTCGGAAGAACCACAGACGAGCTTCTCGAACTCACGAACCACGGTGCTGGAATAGTAGAAACAGATAGAGACGATATTCTCGCGATGGGCGAGAGAACCAGCGCAAGGATCTTCGCAGCGTCCCTGAAAGCACGCGGGATACAAGTCCGACAGTTTGATCCCTCAGACCGAGACTGGCCAATCATAACCGACCACGACTTTTCAAATGCGAACCCGTTGAAAAACGCAAGCATTCAACGAATACGAAAACATGTGAAACCCGTGGTGGATGACGGAATTATCCCGGTGATCGGTGGCTTCATAGGCCGAACCCGAGACGGGAGAATCACAACGCTGGGACGCGGAGGAAGCGACACTACTGCCTTTCTGCTCGCCACTGCACTGGAAGCAGACGAGGTCGTCCTGGCAACTAGCGCCCGAGGAATCCTCACCGGAGACCCTGACCTGATCAGCAACGCACAGGTTCTCAGAACCATCGATATGAAAGCATTAGTTGGAATCGCCGACAGCGGAACAAAATTCGTCCATCGAAAAGCGCTACGATACAAGGACCCCGCGATCAACATCCGGGTCATACCCAGCGCAGCGGGAAGACTCGACGCGCAAGGAACGGAAATTACAGGCGGACCGTTACCCGAGCTGGAAGTGAAAATCCACAATCCAGACCCAGTCGCCTCCGTCACCCTAGTAGGAAGAAACCTCCCTCATAACCCGGAACTTATGCGGAAAGTCACAAAGATCATTAGAACACATCTGGTCGCCATTTCGCAAGACAGCGATAGTGCGATGCTCTACCTTAGCCAGACACCAAGCTTACGACGACAAGTATCCAGACTCCACGATGTTGTCGCCAAGGATCCTCATGGTCTTGCGCTTGCGGCTAGGATGGGAATGGCTCTCATCACAGTCAAAGGTGTTGGCTTGGAGGAAACGCCGGGGCTGGTTGCGAAAATCAGCAATGCCCTTCACTCGAATAACATCAACATATTCGGCATCCTCACCATAACGTCCTCTGTCCTAATTCTAGTGGATTGGAAGGTCAGGAACCAGGCTGGAAAGTTGATCAGAAACTCTCTGGAGAACAACTAGAATGGAGAACAAGAGAAAGGTAGCTGTCCTCGGCGCGACCGGAATGATGGGTCAGAAATTCGTCCAGCTACTTGCCCACCACCCATGGTTCGAAGTAAGCGCGGTCGCGGCATCAGACAAGAGTGTGGGCAAAGAATACGCATCCTCGATCGGATCAAGAAAAGAAGCAAACCTACCCGATTCCGTAGCGGAACTCGTAGTTACAGAACCGAAGCCGCAGGCCCTAGACGACCCCGACATAGCCTTCTCAGCCCTACCCGCTGAAGTCGCAGGGTCAGCAGAGGAGGATTTCGCCAAAGCTGGGATGCCGGTATTCTCCAACGCGTCATCGCATAGAATGGACCCGTTCGTCCCGCTCCTAAACCCGGAAGTAAACCCTGAGCATGCTGAGATGGTTGAAGAACAGAAGCGACGGATGAAGACAGACGGTTTCATAGTCGCCAACCCTAATTGCACGACCGCCATTCTGACGCTCTCTCTCAAACCCCTCCAAGACAAGTTCGGGATCGAAACCGTTGTATTGTCGTCGATGCAAGCCGTGTCCGGCGCAGGCTACCCTGGGGTTGCATCGCTGGACATCATGCAGAACGTCATCCCGTTCATCCGAAACGAAGAGGAAAAAGTCGAGCATGAAACCAACAAGATACTCGGGACATTATCGAAACCCGCAGGGATCACCGTCTCCGCGAGCTGCAATAGGGTCCCAACACTCCACGGACACATGGAAGCCGTCTTCGCCAAAACGCGATCATCAGCAACACCCAACGAGATCATAGGAGCGATGAGAGACTTCACGGGAACTCCTCAACAGCTCAAACTCCCCTCAGCACCCGTACACCCGATTATCGTCCGGGAAGAAGAGGATCGTCCCCAGACAAGACTCGACGTAGATGAGGGAAACGGAATGACAGTAACAGTCGGACGAGTCCGCCGAGACCCCGCGTTGAACGGCGTCAAGTACATGGCCCTGGGCCACAACCTGATTCGCGGTGGAGCCGGATGCTCTATCCTCAACGCTGAGCTCCTCCTCGCAAAGAAGCTCATCAAGTGATCCAAGAAAAATGGAAACTGGAAAAACCCGCAGACTCAGACGAATATTCCAGAAAGACGGCAAGACCGTCATCATACCGATGGACCATGGAGTATCCGTCGGACCAATCGAAGGACTCAGAGATATGGATACGACGATTGACAACGTAGCGAAAGGCGGAGCGGACGCAGTACTCGTCCATGCCGGCATCGCCAAGACAGTTGACAACCAAGAAATGGGACTAATACTCCACCTCTCAGGCGCCACCCGACTCACCCGCGAGCCCAACTGGAAAACGCAGCTCTCCACAGTCAAACTAGCGGTTCGTCTGGGCGCGGACGCAGTATCTGTTCACATCAACGTAGGATCCGAACATGAACAAGACATGCTAGATCAATTTTCGCGAATACTAGGCGAAAGCGACGACGTTGGCCTGCCGGTCCTCGCGATGATGTACCCGAGGGGACCAGGAATACAGAACGAACATGCTTACGAGGTCGTGAGCCACGCAGCCCGACTCGGCTACGAGTTAGGAGCAGACATTGTCAAGACTAACTATACAGGAGATGTTGAGAGTTTTCGAAGCGTTATCAAGAGCGTCAAAGCCCCGGTGGTCGTAGCGGGCGGGCCCAAAGCGGGCAGCGAATCTGAAGCTCTCCAACTCGTCTCAGACTCGATCAAAGCAGGTGCCGCCGGAGTATCGATTGGGAGAAACGTGTTCCAGCATCGCCAGCCGACTCTGATGACTAGAGCACTTGTCGAGATAGTCCATGACGGGAGCAGCCCCACGCAGGCACTGTCAATCCTGGGTGAAAGAAGTGAAAGAATTCTGGCTAGAGCTTAACCCTGACCTACCCGCGGAAACCATCCGCAAGATGGTCGACGTAGCCAAACCGCACACGATCCTCACCGACATCAAGCTTCCTGGAGTCACCGCGAAAATTGCTTCACGACTGGAAGGAATGGACATTCTGGTCACGTCAAACTTTGACCACGTGTCCAGCGCTAAAAGAAACAAGACTCCTGTAGCGCTCGAGGTCACGGTCGGTGACCAGAAGGATGTGGAAAGAATATCGGAGGTACTAGAACTGCATCCTGATTATCTCTTGATCAACTGTCCCAACTGGAAAATTATCCCGCTAGAAAACCTGATCGCGGAAACAAGAGGACGCTCAAAACTTCTCGCTAGAACCACAAGTTTTGACGAAAGCAGAGCAGCTCTCGCGACCTTAGAGCTGGGAGCCGATGGAATAGCCCTTGGTTCTCACGACACAAATGAGATTCTCAAGACCCGAGACTTGATACTTGGAGAATCCGATGACATCTCGCTCTCAATGGCTCAAGTCACAAGCGTCAGGCCCATTGGAACAGGAGCCCGAGTCTGCGTTGACACGACTGAGATCCTTCAAGCTGGCGAGGGACTATTGACCGGATCTTCGTCCCAGGCACTCTTCCTAGTGGAGGGCGAGGTACATTCTAACCCTCACGTGAACTCGCGGCCGTTCAGGGTAAACGCAGGCCCGGTCTCATCATATGTTCTAACGGCGAATGGAAAAACGCGGTATCTCTCCGAATTATTGGCAGGGGAAACCGTACTCCTGATTGATAGGAGTGGCCGATCACGGAGTGTTGATGTCGCGAGAGTCAAGATAGAGCGTCGTCCAATGATTCTCGTCGAGGCGAATATCGGAAACCGAAAGCTAACGACGATAGTTCAGAATGCTGAAACTGTCCGGCTGGTCACCAGAGACGGGTCCAAACCGGTTTCAGAAATCAAGCCTGGCGACCATGTGTTGGTCCGGTTCGAAGAGGGCGGTCGACACTTTGGAACAAAAGTCTCGGATGAGATGGTCATCGAAAGGTGAACCCCAAAGTCTGCGTCTCAATATCCTCAACCGACACCCCTGAATTATTGGGAAGAGCGCAGCGAGCCGAGAGATTGTCCGCAGATCTCGTGGAGGTTCGTTTGGACAGACTCCGCAGCTTCCACGGACTCACAAAGATTGCCCGCGCGGTAGAACGGCCGATCATCGGGACCAACCGGCCCCTATCCGAGAAGGGGTCCTTCGACAGATCCGAAGCTGAACGCCTGAAGATCCTGATGGAGGCGGTAGAGGGAGGATTCCAATACGTAGACTTGGAACTCACTACAGCCAGGCTCGACCGGGTCATCAAGACGTTTAGAGAGAAAGGTGCAAAGATCATCCTGTCCCACCACGATCACTTCAGAACCCCTGACCCAGCGAAGCTCGCCTCAACCCTCGTGCAGCTCCAGAAGTTCAAACCGGACGTCTGCAAGATCGTCACAACAGCTCAGATTCCAGAAGACAATCTCACCGTTCTCAGTCTATTGAAGGCAAACCATCAGAACTCACCGCTCGTGAGTTTCGCTATGGGACAGGCGGGAGTCTGGTCAAGACTACTCGCCCCGTTCTATGGAGCCCACTTCACATACGCCTCACTAGAGAGAGGGCAAGAAACAGCACCTGGGCAGTCGACCATCGCCGAGCTTCGCAGGATCTACGAGATGTTAGGCGTGGAGTAACAGTTGATCAAGGGCGACACCAAAGTCCACTCTCTCTACGGATCGCCAGTAGCCCACAGCCTCAGCCCTGTAATCTTCAACACGACCTTCCAGAAACTATCACTCAACAGAGCCTACGTACCCTTCGAGGTCAGTAGGGACAACCTGAAACAAGCGGTAGAGGCAGCCCGCATACTAGGGTTTGACGGCTTCAACGTCACAATGCCCCACAAGACCGCCATAGTTGAAATGCTGGATCGGCTTGACAAGAACGCAGAGAAGAGCGGAGCAGTCAACACAGTTGACACAACCAAGAATGGACTCGTAGGATACAACACCGACGGAGAGGGAGCGATCAGAGCCCTAAGATCCTACGGCTTTGAACCCAACAACAAGCGAATACTGGTTCTCGGGGCAGGAGGAGCAGCTCAAGCCATAGTCCACCGCCTTTCCAGCGAAAACAACACTGTTAGGATTCTGAACAGAACTCTGGGTAAGGCTCGACAACTGGCGGACAACGCAACAGGTACCAGCAGAATTTCGTACGGAGAACTTGCCAAGAGTAGCTTAGAGAAAGGAATGGAGGATGCGGACCTCCTCGTCAACGCGACTCCGATACGGACCTCGACTCTCATATCCCAACTCAAAATCAACAGAGTCAAAGATACAGGCTGGGTCTTCGACCTCGCATACGACAAGCCTGGCGAACCTGTTCCGATAGGACGCGGAACAATAAGCCCACTGGAGATGCTAGTGCACCAGGCAGCATTATCTTACGAGATCTGGCTAAACGAGACGGCTCCTGTCGATCTCATGCGCTCCTCCCTTGCGGATCATCTAGGGAAAGATTGGAGATGAAAGGGACCGGCCAGGCTCTCTCGCATGGAGCCGTCAGCATTCTAAACGCGTTTCCAACAGGCAAGGGAGGCGCTCTGGGAGTAGACCTTTGGACCCGAGCCAAGGTTACGTTGAGAGAAGGACCTGGCCAGATTTCGGGATTCATCTCCTCTGACCCACAGGAATCCAACGATCTCATGGTCGCGGTGGTCCGGAAGACCCTCGAGCATTATGGGTATGAGCGGAAGGTCTACGGAGAGGTGACCACTTCGTCGAACATCCCGACAGCTGTAGGGCTCAAGAGCAGCAGTGCGGCAGCAAACGCAGTAGCCTTGGCCACGGTATCTGCCCTAGGTGAAGAGCAGGATGATGACAGACTGGTTGCGGTTGGAGTAGAGGCATCCGTCGAATCCGGGGTAAGTCTCACAGGCGCTTACGACGATTCATTCGCATCCTATCACGGCGGTGCTGTTCTGACTGATAACGATCGGAGGAAGGCAGAAAGAATTCTCAAGGTCCCAGAGGACATCAGAATCCTCATACTTGTTCCACCACGAAAGACTCGAACAGGCCAGCTAGACCGGACAAGATTTGCCCCCATTCGGCGGATTTCAGAACTTGCATACAGCGAAGCTAGCAATGGCCATCTCTGGGACGCGATTACCCTTAACGGCCTCGCTGTCGCATCTATTCTCGGAGAAGACCCTCGCCCAGCACTCTCAGCGATTGAAGCAGGAGCATTTGGAGCAGGACTCTCGGGCAAGGGACCGGCAGTCGCGGCCGTGGTCGACGATCATAGCTTCAAAGCTGTGCGGCAGGCGTTCGAGAAATTTGATGGACTCATAATCGAGACAAATCCCAACTTCACGAAAGCGCTGATCGAGACTTGAAAGTCAAGATCAAGGGTCCACAAACGCTGCACGGAGAAGTGAAGGCTCCCCGCTCGAAGGCTTACACACACAGAGCACTCCTAGCCTCCCTGCTGTCACCCGGTA
>Ga0209058_1000995_pt1 | contig 24321 bp, 19 predicted proteins | sample GraSoiAngelo_147_FD_185904 | JGI IMG/M metagenome (GOLD analysis project Ga0209058, IMG submission 185904) | Grasslands soil microbial communities from the Angelo Coastal Reserve, California, USA - 14_1009_05_40cm (SPAdes) (version 2) | ecosystem: Environmental > Terrestrial > Soil > Grasslands ... | reverse complement strand
GGACGTATTCGAAAATGCCCGCGAGACCTCTTCAGTTGCGGCGAGTCGCCATCTCCTCGCTGCTGAGATCAGGAATAAGTAAACCCGCCGAAAGTGAGAACTATGTCCTGAAATCACACACCTCCCTTCCCGCTCGTGGACATAGCTGATGTTCCAAGAGAACGCCGAGACTTCGCTCCTTCTATGACGGACGGCTTCGGCGAGCCGATCTCATCCGATCCGCCCAGAGCTGCGCTAATCAGCGCCTCAACTTCCGCTGCACGATCCTTGCGAGGGATGTATTCGACAATCTCCCCGTCACGAACGATCAGCGTGTCAAACAGCGTGAGCAGCAACTCGCGTCTCGTGACTAGATCGCCCGTCCGCCATGCACTGAGAAGCCCATAGATGTTGACTACCGGTTTGTTCGTTGTGACGGCAGTTAGCTGCGAACGCGTCAAGAGCAGCTCGCCGCGTTTCCTCTGGTAGTCGGAGGGTGAAATGTCTTCCCACGTGTACATGTCCTGCAAGCGTGCGAGCGCCTTGTCAATTGCGGCAATTGACGTCGGTGCCTTGCGTCTTGGGGCGGAGCGCTGAACGGCCTCCGCAAAACCCTCAGGCGTTAGGCAATCGATCTTTTCGATCAGGTATCCAGCCCACGGTAGGAGACGCTCCTCTCGCACGCCGGCACGAGCCCCAGGACATTGCTGACCGAGTGCAACATCATTGCGACAGTAGTGGTAAAAGGCTGAGTAGTTGGTCTTGGCTCTCATTGGTCGACCGCAGTGGGCGCACTGGAGAAGGCCCGGGAAGACGTAGTGCCGAGCTCGAGCGGGAGTCCAGCCTCCGCCCCGTCGGTTCCGAACGATCTGGCGCTGAGCCGCCTCGAATATCTTCGGATCGACAATTCCGGCCACTTGGCCTCGATAAGTTGACCTTCTCGCCGCGCTCGGCTTATCGAGAAGGTATGCCGACCGTAGTCCCAGCGCGCCCATCGCGGCGAGTTGGGTAGCTCGTACCCGTAGCCGGAGGGCAGCTCGCTGTGGAGGTCGTAAGGGGCCGGGCTCACGCCCGACCCCTACTACAAGCGAGACTTACGAGACGAAGAAGTGGTGGTCCACCTCGCTCGTGATCGGCAGCTTTTTGCTGTAGACCGCGTTGTTGCTGGAGGACATCACCTTGGTGTCGAACGCCATGTCAATCACCATGGCGGCGAATCCCCTGGACATGAACGTCAGTACGCCCGAATCGTTGTTGCTGAGGTTGTCGCACCACAAGAAGGGGTTGTCGACGCAGCCGTCGGGGGTGCCGAAGCCTTCGAAAACGCCGGTGGTGCCGCCGAACAGGTTCACGTCGTCCTGCGTCTTGCAGCAGTCCTGGCCTGTCAACACGCCGCTGGCCGGAATTCCAGCGAGATTGAATTGTTCGGCATCTGTTCCGACCGGTGAGAACGGTTCAGTGTTCAGGCCGATGGAGTTGAAATAGCCGATTGCCTCATTCTTGGCGACCGTCGAAGCCTTGTAGACGCGATTCGGAAATTGCTCTGAGGGGGTGCGAGTGAAGAGGTCCGGCCCCGCCGGATCGAGCACTCCGACGACGTAGTTCGGCGTGGCGGTCACGTCAGCGTCGAGGTCATACCCGATGTGGCTCAAGTCGTTCGAGCTCAGATGGGTTACGTAGTAGTGGGAGCCCAGCTCTCCAAGCTCCTCGCCACCGAACCAGATGAAGCGCAGCTTGTTCGTCGGGGTGACGTTCTTCATCTCCTGGGCGATGTCGAGGATGGTCGCCGAACCGGACGCATTGTCGAGCATTCCCTCGCCGTAAATCGCATCCAGATGGGCGTCGACGACCACGACGTGGTTGGGGTTGCCACCCGGGGATTCGGCGATGACGTTGTAGTCGGGAGCGTTGAACTTGAAAGTCGCCGGAATGCTGAGGCTCATCACCGGCGGCGATGGCGCCGTGTACGGCGACAAGCCGTTGTACGCGTTGTAGAGGTCGTCGCCGATGGCGAAGGACGTGAACGCGACCGGAATCGTCGGAATGATCGGGTTGCCGTTGGCGTCGACGAGGCTCCCTGAAAACACTCCGCTGCGCCCTGGAGTGTTGCCCTCGTTGAAGAGGACGACGCCGGACGCTCCAGCCGCCTGCGCATTCAGCACCTTCACGCCGAAGAAGCACGTCCCGCGCTGGATGAGAGCAATTCGGCCCGGCATGAAGCCTGCGAAGTCGCTTGCGCTGCACCCGCTCGTCGAGCCGCCAGGCGACGGGATGATGATTCCGCCCGCCGGCTGAAGCGTCGCACCGCTGACTGAGCCTGCGCTCCGCCCTGGGTTCCACTCTGTGGTGAGTCCAAAAGTGTGGGCGGCTGGTGACGCTTCGCTCCAGGATGGGACACCCGTGAACGCGTAGTACGTGAACGTGTAGGTCTGAATCGTCACGTTGTAACCGGCCGCGCTCATCACCGAAGCGACATAGTCGGCGGACGCCTTGTAGCCGGGTTCGCCCGAGTTGCGTGATGGATGCCCGTCCGCAGGGCTTGGATTGGCTTTGGCGATCGCCTCGAAGTTCTGCATGTGGTTCCAAAGATCGTCGGTTCGCACGCACTCCACGAGCTTGCTTGGCGTGTCGTTTACACGCGAGAGACATTGAGCTGACGTCGGCGGTTTGTTCGAGTTGCTCGCATTGACGCTGGCCGCTGGAAACAGCGCCAGCGCGGCCACACAGACAGCGGCCATCCGCGAGTAGAGCCGCCGTGACAACAAGTGTCGGGCCATGTCAACCCCCCTCCCAGCTTTGTCGGGCTAAGCCAAGTTTCGGAGCGTTTACCAATCATAGGGCGGGTGTTAGAGGAAAGACAAATCCTGAGGTTGCCGCACACGAACGGTGGTGGAGCACCCGCCCTTGGTGACGCGCGTCAGGCGCTTTTCGGCCAAACGGTCACGCGGTAAATAGGGCGACGTCTAACCCGCCGGCTCGAAGGCGCTCATTACCATGGTCCAGAGGTTATCCGAGTGACTCAAGCTGGACCGCCCGGTGCGACCGCTCGGGCACTTCGCTTCACTGGGGCGGGCGATGTGCGGCATGTCCGGCGTCTCAGTTGAGAACTACTGGCGCCGCCTGGAGCAGTTGGCTGTGGCATCTACGACTGAGCATTAACAACGCAAGCCTGCGTGTTTGAGAGGGTCGTGAGCGCCCGCCTCACGCAAATCTAGCCCGGTATGTCCACGTGACGGTTGGGATCGCTCCCTTCCCGCCATCTGATGTCTCACGACATAGTGGACTCGTTTCACCCTGTGTCTCACGGCATCGTAGACCAGCTGATTTCTGGTACCCGCTGGTAGCGGGTTCTGCTCCGTGGGCCGTCTGGGATGGGGGTACAAAGTCCCATTTACGCGGGACTTGTAGCCGCCTAAGTTGCGATTGGGAGGCAGAGGCCGTCTTTCAGTGGAGGGGAGATTTGGCTGGGAGTAACCGCCTTAGGGCCCCTGCCGCCCGCCACAACAGCCCCATCATCACCGCCCCCAGCTGAGTCAGGGGTCAAGTGAGTCGCCGGGTCCTATTTCGAGTTGGTCTGTGCAATGTGTTGACCAGCTTCGGCCTGGGCACGGTGGCTTCCATCTACTTATTCGGGATGGACGCTTGGCTGGCCGCCTTGGGCATCGCCTGCCTGGGCACCGGCCTGTTCGGCCACGCCATCAATCTCGGCATGCACCTGGCCGAGCGGGGGGTCGAGCGCGAGGGCTGATTCGCAAGTTCGACGCGCGGGCTGCATATATCCCAGGTGCCAGCACGCCTGAAGGACGTCATCGATCTTCCGGAGATCCGGGAGCGGGGGTAGGGTTGGCCACGTAACTGGGCTGAGTGCCTAACGTTGTACGACTCGTGAGGTGGCCGCTGGCTCTGGCTGTGCTTGGAGCGGTGGCATGCTCGTCAGGACCCAGCGCATCGATCCCGGCCCCGTCCAGCCATGCACAGGTTTCCCCTTCGACGATGTCGGCGGAGGCTTCCGCTAGCCCCAGCGACCTGGGCGGGGAAGCCGGGGGGATCGAGGCATCGCCGAGCCCGGTGCCTGCGGCGCAGGTCGTGAAGTCGTACGCCGTACTTGTCGACCTGTTCGCAGGTCGTGGCACATACACCATCGCCCTGGTGGACGGCGATGCCCAGATTGTGGCCCACGCCCAGGCAGCCAGGAGATCGGACATCGCAGATTCCATCGAGCTGCCTTACGTGAGCGTGTCGAAATCACGCGTTTACTACCTCGACGGAGATGGCGCGGTCCGCTACCTCAAGGCGGACGGGACCACGGGGCTCGTCACGTCCATATTGGGCAGCGGCAAAGTCCACGCCGCCTTCGCTGTGAGCCCCGACGACTCACGGATCGCCGTCGCCTTACTTGACTACTCGGTCAGGCCTGTGCGCTTGACCCTCTACGTTGAGGATCTCGGCCACTCACATCATGCAGTGATTTTCACCTCCACGAGCCGCTACGTCTGGCCGGTTGCATGGCACGCGGGTCAGCTTGTCGTGGCCTATCTCGGCCCAAATGCCGTCCCTTTCAAAAGTAAGGAAATCCTCTACTCGAGTCGCGACCTCGCCAGATACCCTTACGGCCCCAACCCTTATGGCGGGATCAACTTCCACGTGATCAGCCCGGTCACCGCAGAGAGGTCCGCGATCATCAGCGGTGGCGGCGCCAGCGGGCTCCTGAGCAAATCGGGAACCGCGGTCGTTCAGGGTGACGCGGCGGGATGGCACGGGGAGTGGATCCCCTGGAACTCGCCGCATGACTACGGCACTTTCAGCGCCGCAGGATCGCTATCACCCGATGGCTCGATGATCGCTGCGTGCTGCGAGCAACCCGCCGGCCAGGGCCAGTTGGTGATCTGGTCTCCCAACGACCAATCCCGCATCCTCCAGGCAACCACAACTTCCGGCGATTGGGCTGGGTGGCTCGATAACAGCCACCTGGTGACGGGCTTCTATCAGAGCTCGGACGGCACATCCAGCGTGGTCGACCTGACCTCGGGCGCGGTTACGCCGGTCGCCGCGCACGGCATTGTCGCTGCGATCTTTCCGAGCGATCTGGAGGCCTGAGCCACAGGTTCGCACTGTCGCTTGCCGGACGATTTCGACAGGCGCTGGGTCGACCCGGTCAGCGCTGCGATCGCCATCTGGCGACGTTGCGGCCGGCTAAGAGCATCTCAGGTAAACCCTGCACGGTATGTCCACGTAGGGCATGAGATCCCTCCCTTCCCGCCATCCGACTGAACCGCGAATGCGACCGACATCACCTTGGCAGCACCCTCCAGGCTCGATGCATCAACGCGCTTTGAATCGCCAGGCGTACCGACGTGAAAGCCTCCGTCGAGGCCGTTGGACTTGACTGCGACGTGACAGAGCCCGATGCGCTGCTCGATGCCGGCTCCCCGGCAAGGAAGCGAATATCGGGTGGAGCAGAGCTTGACTGACTAGCAGAAGTTCGGACCGGCAGTGGCGGGGTCGATGACTGGGCCGCCGCCCGCAAGCCGTGCCCATTCGAGCTGAGCTCATCCAGGTAGACGCCGTACTGGCTGGGACTCTGCCATTGCACCGCATCTTCAACCGCCGTTCCCTCTCCCCACTCATTGAAGGTCGTGACGAGTTGCCAGGGCGCGCCCGACGCGACCATGTCCTGGACGTTGAGGCGCCAGCGGCTGGGATCCCGCACGAGCCGCGGCGCGGCGTCGGTCGCCAACCAGAAGCCGGGACTGATGCTGAACGAGTAACCGGTCTGCTTGTCTTCCGCGGATGTCGGCGCGTACTGGTGCCAGCTCGCGGGCTGGACAGAACAGAGGCGATAGCCGGCGAACACCTGGGGGTCGAGGTAGAACTGTCCGGCGTTTGCGGTTTCCCATGTCGCGACGTCGGTGCAGCTTTTGACGGCGCGGGTGTAGATGAATAGGACGGGCTTGCCGTTGACGTGCAGGAAGTTTGGGTCGGATCCGTAGTGGGTGGCGATGTAGGTGAGGTCCAAGGCGACCTGCGTGCTGCTCAATGCCGGCTCGTAGTACAGCGTCCAGTAGAAGTTCCTGGAATGAGCCTCCGCGAGCAGGAGACTTATCCGCTGGTCGGTCTTGCTCCCCTGTCCCCACCAGGAAGCGATGCCTACATTGATGCCCGCGTACTCCATGCGAGCGATGTGGTCATCGATGGTGGCCGCGTCGCTCGAGTTGTAGTAGCCGAGGGTTGGCGTGTAATGCGTGTACCGGTTGCTCACGGGGCCCCAGGTCTCTGGGAACCACGGGTAGTAGAACGCCGCGCGGATGGGGAAAGTGGGCGCGGCGGCTTGGGCATTCGTGGGGCGCGCGGCCAGGAGCGACAGAGGCAGAATCAGAATGGTGAGGAGGGCCGGGATTTTCATATCGCGGTTGGCGGTTCGGGACGATACTCCACCCCCGCCGGCTCCTCAATAGGTCGCCTGTCCTATCGCCTCCGCCCGGTCGAGCGGGGAACTGCCGGCGCGCTATAAGTAGCCCACCACAGCGCCATGAGTCAGCTTGAAGAAAAGCGTGCGCGAGCTGCCATCGGCGCTGAAGAAGTAGGTCCCGTCCAGGCTCGCGTTGCATGGTCCACCGCCCCAATCCACGTAGGCGCACACGTGCGTTCCGACCACTCGCCCATCGGGCAGCCATGCGTCGGGGAGATAATCGATCGGTCCGAACGCACTGGCAGTCGAGGACGTGAGGTCGGCGACGGCCATCTGGTAGTTGATCACCGGATCTTTGGCTCCGTTCCGGCCGGCGATCAGGCGCTTGTTGTCCGCCGAGACCGCGACCTTGATGTACGCGATGGCGTCCGTCGTGTTGGCGGGGCCACCGATCGTCATCTGAATGAAGTGCGTCGCCCCCGCCGGTGACCGAACGTCAATCCGGCCCTCAGCGAACGATCTGCGGCAGATCATCGTGCCGTCATCGAGAACCGCGTACACGGTGCACGTCGGCGACACGATCGTGACCTTCTGGCTGTTCAAATCGAACTTCGCAAGGCTGAAGCGATATTCGAGAAACGGTCCGGCGCCGCCGAGTCCCGTCGGCTGTTGGGTCAGATAGACACCGCTGGCGTTCCAGGTAAAAGCGGCGTAACTGGTGTCAGTGGCCGGCGCAGGCACCGCGGCGATCTCGCTGTCACTCATCGGGGTTCCGAGGTGTATGTGGGTCGTGAATTGGGCGTCGGTCAGCGTGTAGATCCAATGCGAGAGGTCAGGGCTTACGGCGACTCGGCCGCTATCGAACAAGCTCAGACTTGGCTCCAGTTCGCCAAGCTTGCGCACCGTCCCGCTCCTGTCGAGCGACTCGAGGATTCGTCCGTTGAGCAAAATCACGTGATCGTTGACGATGCCTTGGTATGAACCAGCGACCTTTGCCGTGTCGCGGGCGTCGAGCCTCGCCAGGCGAACCTGGTTGCCCTGGACATCCTCGATCACGAGCCGGATGTCCGACGATGAAGGCGACGCGGTCGCGCCGGCCGATGGGCTAGCACTTGTCGTCGGAGCAGAGGCCGTCGGTGAGTGAACCGAGGCAGCCGGGGAAGCACCGCAGGCGGCGAGCAATACGACCGCCACGGCTGCGCCAAAGGTCGTACCGCCAAGCCTTCGCCTCATGATCCGCAAACGAGACAGCCCGTGGCTCCGTTACGGGACTCGCGCTGACCAGGCCAACCCACCAATTTGTCGCTCAGCGACATTTATACGGTTTTTTTGGCGTAACTAGGCGTTCTCCAAGTGAGTGAGGAGGCTGACCCGCTCAATCTCCTCACCGATCCGAACAGCAACCCGCAGCGCCGGCACGTTGCGGCGAGCTGCCCCGGACGGGCAGCCTCATTGGCCGCGTGCGCTGGCAAGGGGGGATGCGAAATGGACGAAAAGAGGAGTGCCACCAGGCGCTCGGGGGCGGAGCGACGCACGTCTGAGCGCCGAATTCCCACATTTCACCACCGATTCGCCGCAGGACCCGGCCCTCCGCCTCGCTCTCGAGAGCGCAGAAAAGGCCTGCGCCGGCTGGAATATCGGCGCAAAGTCTCCAATCGCCGCGCGGCGGCCTAGCGCTGCGTAGAGCCCCTACGCGGGGTCGAACCTGTAAACAGCACCACCGAGGTTGACCAGGTACAGCTCGCCTGATTCGTCCTCGCCGAACGACGAGACCAGGAACGCGGTGTCCATCAGCGTCGCCATCGTCCAGTGTCCGCGAAACAGGACGAGCGTCCGCAAGACTCCGCTGCAGTAGTCCGCGAACACATAGAAACCGAACATCGACGGAATCTTCGAACCGCGGTATACATAGCCTCCGGTGACGGAGCAGCTCCCGCCGGCGTGCGAGTACTCCGCCACCGGCTTGACGTCGCCCGTCAGCCGCACCCCCGATCGGTACACATGCGACCCCTCGAATACCGGCCAGCCGTAGTTCTCGCCACCCTTGCTCGACGACGCGCGGAAGTCGACCTCCTCCCATGCGTTCTGGCCGACGTCGCCTATGTAGAGGTCACGCGTGGCACGATCAAAGCTGAATCGCCAGGGATTACGCACTCCGTATGCCCAGATCTCGTGACGAGTCCCGCTTCCCAGGTTGGGATTGCCGGCCGGCACCGTGTATGGACCGGTCGCCTGGACCTCGATCCGCAGGATCTTTCCGAGCAGTGTCGTAAGGCTCTGCCCGTTGCCCTGGGGCGCGTGGCCCGTGCCGATATCGCCTGCGTTCCCTCCGTCGCCCATTCCGATGTACGGGTATCCGTCGGGTCCGAACGAAACCAGACCGCCGTTGTGGTTGGACTGCGGCTGCGTGATGGTAAGCAACGCCTGGCCCGAGGAGCGGTCCGCCACGTCGAAGCCAGGCACGGCCTTGTAGCGCGCGATCACCGTGTCGCCCACATGGCCAGTCGAGCGGGTGTAGTCGACGACGAAAACTCCATTGGTCGCGAAATCAGGATGAAAAGCGACGCTCAGGAGTCCACGTTCTCCGCCTGCCACGACCAACGAGCGTATGTCGAGGAAAGGCGTGGGCAGCACACGCCCATCCTTCATGACGAGGATGCGCCCCGCCTGCTCAACGATGAACATACGACCAGAGCCATCGCCGGCACTCGTTACGTAAACCGGACTCCTCAAGCCCGCCGCGACCCGTGTGAGCTTGAATGAACCGCTGTTGACCGTCGCGGAAATGGGTGACGCCAAAGGCGGCGACGGGGTCGGCGAAGGCGAATTGGTGGGACTCCAGAACAGGGATGGAGACGGCGACCGCCCCTGAGATTTGTTCTGCTGGCCGGCACAGCTGACCGCGATGAGAATCGCAATGCAACAAGCAGCGCTTCGCACCGGGGCTACGTTGACGGAATCCGCTGCTGAGAGCTAGCTGGGAACTGGGTGTGATTACATTCCAGGCGTGACGGGTCGCGTCGCAAAGTTCCTGGTGCTCGTCACGATCCTCGCCGTTGCGTGCACGCGAAACTCGCCGGCGCCATCGCACAGCCCCAGCAACCCGCCACTGCCTGGGAACGTCGCATGGACCGACTGCGGTGGTCGCTTCCAATGTGGCACCTTGCAGGTGCCGCTCGACTACGACCATCCGGACGCGCGAAAGATCTCGCTCGCATTGATCCGAATCAAGGCGAAAGATCAGGCCAATCGCATCGGCTCTCTCCTGATGAACCCGGGCGGCCCTGGCGAGTCCGGCATCGAGTTCTTGCGCAGCGACCTCTCCTCGCTGAGCAACCTGAATCGTCGATTCGACCTGGTGACCTGGGACCCGCGGGGCGTCGCCGCAAGCACGCCAGTGACCTGCGTCGACGGCCCGCAGGAAGACGCCTACCTGGCGATCGATTCGGTGCTGGACGACCCAGGTGAGAAACAAACCGCGATCCAGGCGGACAAAGACTTTGCCGCGGGGTGCCAACGACGCAGCGGCGACCTGCTTCCGTTCATGGATTCGGCAAGCACCGCTAGAGACATGGATCAAATCCGGCTTGCGGTTGGCGATCCGCAGCTCACCTACCTTGGATTCTCTTATGGGACGTACATCGGCCAGTGGTACGCGCACCTCTTCCCCACCCACGTGCGCGCGCTGTCGTTGGACGGCGTCGTCGATCCGACAGTCCCCGCCAACGAAAGCCTCCTCGGCGTGGTCATCGGCTTCGAGGAAAACCTGAAGGCTTTCCTGGCCGACTGCCGCTCGCGCAGCACGTGCGGCTACGCACGGTCCGGCGACCCGGGGACGAAGCTCACGGCTCTGATGGCGCGACTCGATTCAACGCCGCTCCGGTTCGGTGGCCGGCAGCTCACGCGCACGCTCGCCATGACGGGGCTGCTCGTCACGCTCTACGACCAGAGCCTGTGGCGCTACCTCGACCAGGCACTAACGGCAGCGGACAGCGGCGACGGCCGCATCCTTCTACTGCTCGCTGACGCATACAACCATCGCAACGCGGACGGCACCTATTCGAATCTCTTCAACGGAGCTTTTCACTCCACGAACTGCCTCGACTTCCCGGTGCCCACCGACATCACCGCGTATGACGAGCTCGGTCCGGCGTTTGCCAAAGCCTCGCCGCTGTTCGGGCCGTGGTTCCAGTACTCCAACCTGCAGTGCGCTCTGTGGCCCGTGAAGCCGAAAAACCGGCAGGGACCCTTGACGGTCAGCGGAGCGCCCCCGATCCTCCTGGTCGGCGGCACCAACGACCCGGCGACCCCTTACGCCGAAGCGCAGTCCGTCAACCGGCAGATCGCGGGTTCAGTGCTGCTGACGCGACAAGGCAACGGCCACACGTCGTACGACTCGAGTGCCTGCGCGCATGCCGCTGAAGACGCCTACCTGATCAGCCTGACCCTTCCCGCCGCCGGAACTGTTTGCTCGGGTTAGGCGACTGGAGCAGCGGCGCGCGACTTCGTTTTGGCAAAGGTGAGCTGGTCGCCCTTGATGTCCACCTCGACCGCGTCTCCGTCGGTGAAAGTCCCTTCCAACAGCAGCATCGCAAGGGGGTCCTGGACCAGGCGCTGGATCGCACGCTTCAAAGGGCGCGCGCCATAGACAGGGTCCCACCCACGTTCGATCAGCAGCTTGCGGGCCGCGTCGGTGACGGTCAGCGAGATCTTGCGATCCTCGAGACGCTTCCGCAGCCGGGCCAGCTGGATATCGACGATCGCGCCCAGCTGTTCCTGGGTCAGCGATTTGAACACGATGATGTCGTCGACGCGGTTCAGGAACTCGGGGCGGAATTGGTCGCGCAGGACAGCCATCACCGCCTCGCGAACCTCATCGAACGAACGACCCTGGATCAGCTGACCGCCGAGGTTGGAGGTCATGATCAGCACGGTGTTGCGGAAGTCGACCGTCCGGCCCTGACCATCGGTCAACCGCCCGTCGTCGAGGATCTGCAGCAGGACGTTGAAGACGTCAGGGTGCGCCTTTTCGATCTCGTCGAACAGCACGACTGAGTACGGCCGGCGCCGGACGGCCTCAGTGAGCTGGCCGCCCTCGTCGTAACCCACGTAGCCGGGGGGCGCGCCGAGCATCCGTGCGACAGTGTGCTTCTCCTGGTATTCGGACATATCGAGACGGATCAGCGCCTGCTCGTCGTCGAACAGGAACTGCGCGAGCGCACGTGCCAGCTCTGTCTTTCCGACACCCGTCGGGCCGAGAAAGATGAACGAGCCAACTGGTCGGTTCGGATCGGCGAGGCCCGATCGCGAGCGGCGTACTGCGTTCGCCACCGCGCTTACTGCTTCGTCCTGGCCGATCACCCGATCGTGCAGGCGATCTTCCATCTTGATGAGCTTGGCGACCTCGCCCTCCATCAGCTTGGAGACCGGGATCCCCGTCCACTTGGCGACGATGCGGGCGATGTCCTCCTCGGTGACCTCCTCATTGAGCAGCGGATGTCCACCCTGCAGCTGCGCGAGTCGCGCGTTGGCCTCACCCAGCTGCTTTTCGATCTCGACGGCCTTGCCGTAGCGGAGCTCGGCGGCCTTGGCGAAGTCGGCTGCCCGCTCGGCGCGCTCGGCGTCCCCGCGCACCTCCTCGAGGTTGGCCTTCAGAGCGCGGATCTTTGCGATCGCCTCCTTTTCCTGGTTCCACCGGGAGCGCAGCGCGGTGCGCTTCTCCGACGCCTCGGCAAGCTGCTTCTCGAGCGCCGCGAGGCGCTCTTTGGACGCGCGGTCCGATTCCTTCTTGAGAGCCTGGCGCTCGATTTCGAGCTGCCGGATCTGGCGCTCGAGCTCGTCGAGCTCGGCGGGCATAGAGTCGATCTCGGTGCGCAGCCGCGCGGCCGCCTCGTCGATCAGGTCGATCGCCTTGTCGGGAAGGAAGCGGTCGGTGATGTAGCGGTTCGACAGCGCGGCGGCGGCCACGATGGCGGCGTCCTTGATCCGCACGCCGTGATGGACCTCGTAGCGCTCGCGCAGTCCGCGCAAGATGCTGATCGTGTCTTCCACCGACGGCTGGTCGACCAGCACGGGCTGGAAGCGCCGTTCGAGTGCCGCGTCCTTCTCAATGTGCTTGCGATATTCGTCCAGGGTGGTCGCGCCGATCGCGCGCAGCTCACCGCGCGCCAGGGCGGGCTTCAAGAGGTTCGCGGCATCGATTGCGCCCTCGGCCGCGCCCGCGCCGACCAGCGTGTGGAGCTCGTCGATGAACAGGATCACCTGGCCGTCTGAGCCCTCGATCTCCTTCAACACCGCCTTGAGGCGGTCTTCGAACTCGCCGCGGAACTTGGTGCCGGCGACCACCGCGCCCAGGTCGAGCGCGATCACGCGCTTGCCCTTGAGACCTTCGGGCACATCGCCCTGGGCGATTCGCTGGGCGAGACCTTCGGCGATCGCCGTCTTTCCGACGCCCGGTTCACCGATCAGGACCGGGTTGTTCTTGGTCCGGCGGGACAGGACCTGGATCACGCGACGGATCTCCTCGTCGCGGCCGATGACGGGATCGAGCTTGCCGTACTTGGCGAGCTTGGTCATGTCGCGACCGTACTTCTCGAGCGCCTGGTACTTGGACTCGGGGTTCTGGTCGGTCACGCGCTGCGTGCCGCGCAGGGGGCGGAGCGCCCGGAACAGGGCTTCATGGGTAGCGCCGGCGTCCTTCAGGATCTTCAGGTCGCTGAGGGACAGCAACAGATGCTCGGTCGAGATGTACTCGTCCTTGAGCCGCTCGGCCTCGCGCTCGGCCTGCTCCAGGGTCTTGTTCAGGCCCTCGCTGAGGTAGGGCTGTCCGGCGCCGCTGACCTTCGGAAAGCGCTCGATCGCTGAGATCAGCGCCGGCTGCAGCGCCTGGAAGGATGCGCCTGCGTGCTCAAGGAGAGCCCGGGCGACGCCCTCATCCTCGCGGACGAGCGACAGCAGGAGGTGCTCGGGTTCGACGGCCTGATTGCCGGTCGCCCGCGCGAGCTCCGCAGCTTCCTGCAGAGCTTCCTGGGCCTTCTCTGTGAATCTGTCAAGTCTCACGCTGGAGTTATCCCAATCGGTTTAGGGGGCCAAACAGATTGTCCGTATCTTTTCGGCATGCCTGAATTGCCCGAATTGGAGGCTCTGCGGATGCGAATCGGGCCGCGGGTCGAGGGCAGGCTGATCACAGCTGCGACGGTCAATCCCAAGAAGGCGCACCTGCTCCGCTACCCAGTCGACAACTTCGCCCTCGAGCTGCCGGCTCGACGGGTCACCTCGCTCACGCGCCGCGGAAAGCACATGGTCTTCGCAACCGAGCTGGGCGGCGGAGGCCAGCCGAGGTGGCTCGTCATCAACCCCATGCTGGGTGGCCGATTTCAGATCGTCGGCGGCGACGCTCCCGTCCCGGCGACCGAGGTCTTCACGCTGCGAGTCGAGGGCAAGCAGGAGCTGCGCTACCTGGACTTCCGCGACATGGGCCGGATCTACTGGGTGAGCGAGTGCTCGCGTGATGTGCCGGCGTGGGACGGCCAGGGTCCGGAGGCGGACTCAGTTGGCCAGATGGGCCTGGACGTATTTCGCAAGCGGCTGCGGCGCTTTCGCGATGAGCTGAAGGACCTGTTGCGCAACCAGGAGTTCCTGGCCGGCATCGGCAACGCATACTCGGACGAGATCCTGTTCGAGGCGCGGCTCTTGCCGTTGCGGCGCCGCACCTCGCTCAAGCCGGAGGAAGAAGAGGCGCTTTTCCGAGCCATACCTCTGGTCCTGTCACGCGCGGTCGAAGCCATCCTCGCCAACCCCAACTACGACGAATCGAAACAGGATCGGACTTTCATGTCGGTGCATATGAAGGGCGGCAAGACGTGCCCCAGGTGCGGCCATCGGATCAGCCAGCTCGGCTCCAACCGGGAGCCGCTGAACTTCTGCCGGGGCTGCCAGCTCTAAAAGAAGCCGCACCTCCGGCGGGCCCTCCCTTCTGCTTCCGGCCCCTCCCCCGACCGGCCAACCTCAATTCAGCGTAAGGCCGGCGTCAACCCTGCCCGTTAAGAACGGTGGCCGGCTCCGGCGAGGTTGCCCGCGATCGACTCCAGCAAGCGGTGCGAAGCGACGCTGATCTCGTCGATCGCCACCTCGAACGCCGCCGCGTGGCGGCTCGAGGGCTTGGTGAACCCGCTCACCTTACGGACGAACTGTCGCGCAGCCTCGCGGATCTCGTCATCGGTGGCGACAACGTCGGCATGACGGAGGGTCTTGATGCTTCGACACATGGCTCACAACGATAGACAGCGCTACGGGCCGCGATGCGGCGGCAGCTCAGGCAGGTCAGGCGGCGCGAGCCGCGTGGGGTCGAGCCCCGCGCGTTTCAGCATCGCGTTCGCCAGCCGTTCATAGCGATGCTCGACCAGGTCGCCCACCGGATCCGCACTTGCGCTCATCAGCTGGCGAAAGCTCAAGGTGGACACGGCCCGATACGCAAGCACGGCCCGGGCGGCGTCGGCCCGCCCTGTGATCGACGCCACTCGTACGAACGCGAGCGCGGCGCCTGTCTCTCGCATGTCGCGCCATCGCCACCCGCCGTAGGGAAGCAACACGAGAAGGATGGGCGGCAGCGCGACGAGCAGCGCCAGGGTGATGGCGACGCGGATGATCGCGTCGTGGATGTTGTGACCGGCTGAGACCAGTTGGTCGCCGGAGTAGTGCTGCAGAGCATTTGCCATGTCCTGGAGAAATTTGGTCAAGAGAGGAACGTCGTTAGGGATCACCTGCCTGAACGCGGCAATCCACTTGTTGAAGGTGGCGCCTGTATTGGTCATGCCGTCGGCGATGGCTTGCAATCCCATCACGGTCTGGTAGATCAGCCATCCCAGGTAGGCCCAGACCACCGTCCAGAAGAAGACGACCGTGTCGGCGAGAACCCGCAGAAATGCAGGCCATCGGCTGTCCGGGTAAGGCTTGAGCATCATCGTCCCGCGCACGATAAGTCACCGGCCACCAAACCGAGCCGCGAGGGCTCAGGCTTGGATCGACTTGGCGGGGACGCGATCTACGCGATCGAGTAATCGACCTCCACGCTGACCTGCACGTCCAGGTCGCCGACCGGGACCTGCGTCACCGCCTTGTCCGGCGCGGCCAGGGCCGCCCCGTAGGTGTACGGATAAGGGGTCCTGGTGTTGATCGAGACATCGCTGACGCGAATCACCTGGCCGACATGCACCCCCGCCGCGGAGGCCATCGCCTGGGCCTTGGCTTTCGCATCGGCGATCGCAAGCGCGCGTGCCTCCGCCTGCGCCGCTTTGGGGTTTGCGAGCCCGAAGCCGATCGAGATGTTCGTCGCCCCGCCTTCCTGGACGATGGCGTCCAAGGTCCTACCGACCGTGTCGACGTTGTGCCACTTGACCTGTAGCTGCTCGCCAGCACGATAGCCGGTGATGGTCTGACCGGTCGATCCGTATTCGGGGCCGATCCAGTAGCCCGAGGTGCTGAGGTCCTTGTCGACGACGCCGAGCGACTTGATCCTCGCGATCAGCTTGGCCGCCTTGGTCGCCAGGTCGCTCTGAGCGGTGGCGGCCGTGCTCGCCCGCGATTCGATCCCGGCGTTCAGCAGGGCAAGGTCGGGTTTCTTGGACACGGTCGCGTCGCCGCTTGCAAGGATCGCGGAGTCGATCCCTGAAGCGGTTGTGGCGGACCGCACGTTGACGAGGACGGGGGCACGACTGACCACGATCACGGCCGCGACGGCCACCGAGCAAGCGACCACGACGGCGATGGGGATGACGAGAAGGCGGAAGGATTGGGGCATGTGGCGTGACCTCCTTGTGCCTGCGGAAACGCCACCGGATAGCCCCAGGTAACAGGCCGCCTTAGATCCGGCTCAATCAGTTCTCCGGTCCCAAATCCGGGAACGATGGCGGGTCGAACCCCACGTTGGGCAGGGTGCCTGTCCGCCAGTACACGCCACGCCGGCGCTGCATGAGCTCCTCATCGACAAGGTAGCGCCGGAGCGCAGCGAAATCCGGATGCCGGCGCGAGATGACGCGATTCACCTCTGACTCCGGGTAGAGCCGGCCCGGCTGAAAGTCTTCGACGAGCCACTTCAACACGGCGAGGCGCTTTTTGTGCTGGACCGGGATGCTGATCAACCGTCCCGCGAGGTCCACGAAGTTCTCCAAGACGCGCTCGTCGTCGTGGCCAGGGGTCCGTGACATCGATTCTCTACCGGCAAACATGAGATAGCCACGGTCGAACCACGCGGCATCATCGTAGTGCGAACTTAATGGGCTGAGATGTCGTCTGGGCGAGGCGCCGTTTCCATGGCCTAGCACCCGGCCTGGCGGGCGGCTGTGGCCTGGGCGTCCGCCCAGTTGAATGCCGCGACTGGCGGCGAATAACTTCGCGGGCCGGCGCATGCGGCATCCGTGACCTGCTTACGCAGACCGGAGTCCAGCTCCTCGCGTGAGGCGAGCAGCGCTGGCGCGGCGTCACTCGAAAGCTCCGCGAGGTAGGCGCCGTCGATCTTGTGCGTGATCTGCGCGTGGTTCGTGTTGAGGGCGACCACGATTGCCTCGGGACTCGCGACATTCAACGCAAGAAGGACCGCCGCCGCGGTGGTCGCCGCGGCCCCGATGAACCATCGGCGGTGTCGCCAGAGGCCGATGAAGTCCGCGGCCAGCAACAGGAACACGAGCCCGATCCAGACCGCGAAGACGTGGCTGTACAGGCGCAGCATGGTGAACCCGTATGCCTCCTCATAGAGGTTCAGGCGGCGAAAGGCGACGACGACGATCATCAGGGTCAACGCGATCGCGCATTCGGCCAGGACGAGAAACGCGAGACGGGTCTTGGGCTCTTTGAAGGCGCTGATCCGGCTGAAGATGATCAGGAGCGCGAGCGTGATGCCGCTGACCCACAACAGCTGGAAAAAACCTGACCGGGCGTAGTCGGAGTACGTGAGGCCCGCCGATCTCAACGTCTCTGCCGCCGCGCCGCTCGCCGCCATGACCTGCGCCAGCGCAAAAGCCAGGAAGACCGCGTCGAGGATCGCGAGGACGACCAGCGCTTCCGTTGCCCCCAGTCGCCAGGCGGGTCCGTCCACTCGGTCCGGCGGCTCCGCCAGCGCCAGACGCAGCAGGCCCGCCGCGACGAACGATCCAACGGCGACGAAGAACACGTCGAGCAGCAGCTGCCCGAGGTCGATGTTGAGGTTGAAGAAGGAGGCAAACACAGGGTCCGCCGCGGCCAGGAGCCCTGCCAGAAGGGCGGCGATCGGCAGGGCGATCAGCACGCCGCGCGCGAACGGAATCGCCGAAGAGACGCGATTGCGCGACCGGAGGATGGGCCTGGCGACGAAGGCAATGCCGGCGAAGAGTTGAATCATGCCGTGGACTGAGCGCGCCAACGCGTCGATCGCGCCCAGGTCGTAGACCGAACCTCGGACGCCGAGCGAGGCGGCCGCACCGAGCATCACGAGGGCGGCGATGAGATCCGGCCAGAGCAGCCACGGGCTGGCGCGCAAGCTGAACCACGCGGCAAACACGGCCCCGATGGCGACCAGGATTCTCGACTCCACGCGTATCGGGCGCCCGACCCAGACCAGCGCGAAGGCCCCGATCAGAAAAGTGACCGAGGCGGCGAGGCTGAACTTCCCGGTGCGGAGAGCCTGGTCGGCCAGAAGCCCCGTCGCGACGACGAATGCGAGGGCCGCCCAGGTCGCGGTGGATCTGAGCTTGGTGCTCGCCCAGGCCGGGAGATCCGTCGCGACTGGGCGCCATGCCGCGCCGTCCCAACGCCACCGGCCGTCGGGAGAGAGTTGACCCACGTGAGTAGGCGTGACGTCGGCCACCAAGCACTTGAAGCGCTTCGGCGCGCCAAATGGTTACGACATTGGCGGAGGGGCAGGGATTTGAACCCTGGATAGGCTTGCACCTATAACAGTTTTCAAGACTGTCGCCATCAACCGGACTCGGCCACCCCTCCACGAGGGCACGAGCGATTATCGCGCTCCGATCAGCTCCACCCCGCCCATGTAGGGCTTCAAGACGTCCGGCACGGTGATCATCCCATCCGCCCGCTGATACGTCTCCATGATGGCGTCGATGGTCCTTGGCAACGCCAGTCCGGAGCCGTTGATCGTGTGCGCAAACCTCGGCGGCGTCCCACGGCCCGCGCGGTAGCGGATGTTGGCGCGCATCGCCTGGAAGTCGTTGAAGGTCGAGCACGACGACACCTCGAGATAACGGTCCAGGCCGGGCGCCCAGGCGTTCAGGTCGTACTTCTTGTACTGCGCGAAGCCCATGTCGCCGCTGCACATGGCCATCACCTGGTAATGCAGGCCAAGGCGCTGCAAGATGTCCTCTGCGTCGCGCGTCAGCTTCTCGAACTCCTCCAGCGAGGTCTCAGCGCTGGTGACCTTGACCAGCTCGACCTTGGAGAACTGATGCATGCGGATGAAGCCTCGCGTGTCCTTTCCCGCGGCGCCCGCCTCGGTCCGCCACGACGGCGCGTAGGAGACGTACTTGAGCGGCAGGCGCTCGCCGTCGAGGATCTCCTCGCGGTGAAAGTTCGTCACCGGGACCTCGGCCGTGGGGATGAGCCAGAGGTCGCGGTCCTCGATCTTGAACAGCTGGTCTGCGAACTTGGGCAGGTTCGCGGTCCCGGTCATCGATGCGCTGTTCACAAGCATCGGCGTCCAGAGCTCGACATAACCGTGTTCGCGGGTGTGCACGTCGAGCATGAACTGCACTAGCGCGCGCTCGAGCCGGGCACCATCCCCGATCAGAAAGGCGAATCGCGAGCCGGCGATGCGCGCCGCGTGCTCGAAGTCCATGATCCCCAGCGCCTCGCCGAGGTCATAGTGGGTGCGAGGCGCGAAGCCGAGCTCGGGCTTGCTCCCCCAGTCCCTCGTCACAACGTTGTCCGCCTCGGTCTCCCCGATCGGCACCGACTCGTGGAAGACGTTCGGCACCCGCATCAGAAGGTCATCGAGCTCACGTTTCACCGCGTCCGCGACCGAGAGCTCACTCTTCGCGGTATCCGCCATCTGGCGCAGCCGGTCCTTCAATGCTTCGTCGCGCGTCCTCGCAAACACTTTCGAAAGCTCGTTCTGCTCCGCCTTGACCGTTTCGGCCTTGTGCAGGTGCCCACGCCACGCCTCGTCGAGTCGCAGGATGTCGTCGACGGGTGCCGGCTCGCCCTTCAGCTGCGCCGCGCGCTTGACGGCGTCGGGGTTTTTGCGGAGGAATTCGAGAGACAGCACCGCTACGCCTCGGACTTCATGACTGGGAAAAGGATCACGTCGCGGATCGACGGCTGGTCTGTCAGGAGCATGACCAGGCGGTCGACGCCGATCCCCAGCCCACCGCACGGAGGCAGCCCGTACTCCACCGCGCGCAGAAAGTCTTCGTCCATCGGATGTGCCTCGACGTTGCCCGCCGCGCGCATCGCGGCCTGTGCCTCGAAACGTGCGCGCTGGTCGATCGGATCGGTCAGCTCGGTGAAGGCATTGGCGTATTCGCGGCCGAGGATGATCAGCTCGAAGCGCTCGACGAACCTCGGGTCGTCCTCGCGAGGCCGGGCCAGTGGCGAGATCTCCACCGGATAGTCGAGCACAAACGTCGGCTGGCGCAGCCGCGGCTCGACGTGCTCCTCGAAAAGGTCGTTGAGCTCTTCGCCCACCGCATGGCGGCCTGTGTGCTCGAGCACCAGGTCCGCCATCCGCTCGCGACGGTAGGGCGGTGTCAGGTTGACCGATTCACCCTGGTACGAAGTTTCGAGGGGCCGGTCGGCGGCCATCGCCGAGATCACCATCAGGTCTTCGACCAGTTGCATGACGTCCTCATAGTCGGCATACGCCTGGTACGACTCGAGCAGCGTGAACTCCGGGTTGTGGCGCGGGGAGAGTCCCTCGTTCCGAAAGACCCGCCCGATCTCGTAGACCCGCTCGAAGCCGCCGACCAGCAGACGCTTCAGGTGCAGCTCGAGCGCGATGCGCAGATAGAGATCGCGGTCGAGCGAGTTGTGATGCGTCTGGAAGGGACGCGCGTGGCCGCCACCGGGGATCTCCTGCAGGACGGGGGTCTCGACGTCGACGAAGCCGCGTTCGTCGAGCAGACCGCGGATCGCGGTGATGATTTTTGTCCGCGCGCGAAAGACGGCGCGGACCTGCGGGTTTGCGATCAGGTCGACGTAACGCTGCCGGTAGCGGATCTCCACGTCCTTGAGGCCGTGCCACTTCTCGGGCAACGGCCGGAGCGATTTCGTCAGGAGCTGAATCGAATGGACCTCGAGCGTGATCTCACCACGCTTGGTGCGAAAGATCGGGCCGGACGCACCGATGATGTCGCCGGCGTCCAGGTCTGCGAAGCGCGAGAACTCCTCCTCGCCGAGGACGTTGCGGTTCGCCATCAGCTGGATCCGTCCGTGACCGTCTTGCAGGTCGGCGAACACCAGCCCACCCTGCAGCCTTTTCACCATCAGCCGGCCCGCGAGCGCAACCGGCCGGCTGCGCTCGGCGTCGCCAAGGAGGGCCTTGGCGCCTTCGGTGGTGTTCGTGGGCATGAATCCACGCGAGTAGGGATCGACCCCCGATGCACGCAAGCGCTCGAGCTTTTCGCGACGATCACGCATGACAGCCGGCAGATCGAGCTCGGTCTCTTCCGTCACGATCGGAAAAGGTTAACTAGAGGCTGAGCTCTTGTTCCTCAGCCGCCGGGAAAGAGTTCACATCCGCGCCGCCGGCCGCCCGATGGTTGCCGAGTGCTTGTTCGATCAGGGCGTCGACGTCGGTGTCGGAATGCACCGGGTCGTGATGGAAGAACGCGAGCTCTTTGACGCCGGCCTGTTCGGCCAGCGACAAGGCTTCTTCATACGTCGAATGTCCGAACCCCGCGTGGGTCTTGTACTCCTCGGAGCTGTATTGCGCGTCGTGGACCAGCAGGTCCGAATCACGACACCAGTTGGCGAGGTCTTTCAAGGAGCCGTTGCTGCCGTTGGCGAACAGCGCGATCTCGTTGTCGGTGGCAAACGTGAAGCGGGAGTCCCCCTCGTCGATGCGATAACCAAACGTCGGAATCGGGTGCATCAGAAGGTGCGGGGTGATCCTCAGAGCACCTACCTCGAACATCTCGCCGGGGTTGCGCTCGATGAATTCCATCTCGGCGGGCATGTGGCTCAAGCGCACCGGAAAGTAGGCGGGATCGGTCTGGTCAGCGAACGCCGCCTGCAGCGACTTTGCGGAACCGGCAGGTCCGACGATCGTGAGGTGCGTGCCTGGCACGAATGCGGGCAGGAAGAACGGAAAACCCTGGATGTGATCGAGGTGCGTGTGTGTGATCAGGAGGTGAGCCTGCAATGGCTCGGTCGGGCTGAACGCATTGCCGAGCTCGGCGATTCCTGAGCCGGAATCGATGATCAGGAGATTGCTCTCCTTGTCGCGGACCTCGATGCACGTCGTGTTGCCGCCGTAGCGAAGGGTTCGACGTCCCGGGGTGGGTCGCGTTCCCCGCGTGCCCCAAAACTTGACCCTCATCGGGCGGGGACGTAAATCTTCTGGGTCACGAACACGTCGAGCAGGTCGCGGTCGAGCTTGCCCTGCCGCGCTTCGTCGTGAAGGATGTCGAGGGCCGTAGTCGCCGGCACCGCTCTCTTGTACGGACGGTCCTGCGCAGTCAACGCGTCAAAGATGTCGGCGATCGTCATCATCCTGGCCTGCAGCGGAATCTGCTCGCCGGTCAAGCCACGCGGGTAGCCAGATCCGTCGAGCTTTTCGTGATGACCGTAAGCGATCTCGGGGATGCCTTTCATCACCGGTGTCCACGGGATCTTGGTCAGGAAGTGGAAGCTGTGAGTGACGTGCGCCTCCATCTCGAGCCGTTCCTGGGGATCGAGCGTCCCCTTGCGGATGCTGAGGAATCGGAACTCCTGCGGCTCCAGCATCGGATGCGGGTTGCCTGAGATGTCGTAGTACGTCTGCTGCGCGAGAAACTCGATCATCGAGGCCTTGTCCTCCGGCATCACCGTCGGCTCATTCGCAGCCACCACACTCTGCACCCACTTTCTCAGCTGCACGAGCTCTTCTTGCAACCGCTCGTCGATCTGGTCCAGCGCCGAGCCATTCCTTCCGGCACGCAGCGCCTCGAGCTTCTCCGATGCGTACTTGACCTGCACCGACCGCTCGATGAACTCGAATCGGGCCTGGATCACCTCAAGCTGGCCTGGCACCAGCTTTTTCGCCTTGATGAGGATGTGCTCGCGCACACCGACCTTGCCGAAGTCGTGCAGGAGACACGCGTAGCGCAGCTCCTTGAACTGGTCTTCGGTGAGCCGGACCTCGCGGTACTTGCCCGTGTCGATCTCGGTGACCGCGTGGGCCAGTCGCGCGGTGAGGCCCTCGACGCGGCCCGAGTGGCCGGCCGTGGTCGGGTCTCGTTGCTCGATCGCGGTGACGCTGGCCTGAACGAATCCGTCGAACAGCGCCTGAATTGAATCGAGGAGCGACTTGTTGTCGATGGCCACGGCTGCCTGGCTCGCGATCGACTCGATCATCTCCACATCGTCGGGCTGGAAGCTGGCCACCTCAGCGTCGACGTTGTCAAGCGTGAGCCTCGTTTCGAATTGGCGCTTGGCGTTGATCAGCTGCACGGCGCCGACCACGTCGTTGTTGTAGTCGCGCATCGGCACGGTGAGCATCGACTTCGTTCGGTAGCCGAACTGCGCGTCAAAGCTCTTGCCGCCGACAGGTTTGCCGGGCGGGGGCTTGTATGCGTCCTCATAGATCTGGCTCTTGCCGGTGGACACCGTGTAGCCGACCACGCTCCTTTCGTCGACCGGCACGGTGAACGCCGAGTAGGTATCCTTGTCGATCGAGTCGTTCTGGCTCGAGGCCAGGAACAGCTTCGGCGTGCCCTCTTCCTCCATCTTCAGCCATAGGCTCGCGCCATCCGCGTTTGTCAGCTGGCGCATCGTGGTGAGGATGAAGGACTGCAGACGGTCGATGTCCTTCTCCGCTGACAGCGCGATGCCGATTCGGTTGAGCTCGCGAAACTGACGATGCCGCCGGTGTGCCTCGTCCTCGAGCTGCGTGACCTGCCGCTTGAGCGCGATGTTCTCCATGCCGACGCGGACCAGTTCGCGCACGGCCGAGGGCGGGGCGTCGGGAGGAACCTCGATGGCGATCTCGGCGAGCTGTTCGGGCGGCTTCTGCCCGGGCCCGAGCACGACCAGAGCCGGCTGCTGGACCTTGGAGGGATCACCGAGCATCTCAGGTTCCAGACCCGCGCCTTCCAGGCCCGCAATCCGGCCTCCGTCGAGCACGTAGAGATGAAATCGCGGGGCCGTTTTCATGAGCGGGCTACGTTCTAGCACCCCCGTCCGAATTTTGCGCGTAGATAAGGCGTAAACCCTCGAGGGTCAGCAGCGGGTCGGTGGTTTCGATGACGTTGGTGAGTCCCGCCACCAGCGAGGCCTGGCCGCCTGTGGCGATCACCCGCGCCTTTCCGCCGAGCTCGTCGACCATCCGTTTCACCATGCCCTCGACCTGGGCGACAAAGCCCCAGACAAGGCCGGACTGGATCGAGGCCACCGTGTTGCGCCCGATCACCGAGTCGGGGGCCACAGGCTCGACCCGGCGCAGCATTGCCGTCTGGGACACCAAGGCGTCGAGCGAGATCTCCACGCCGGGGGCAATTGCCCCGCCGAGGTAGTCGCCTTCGGCGTTGATCGCGTCGTACGTCACCGCGGTGCCGAAGTCGATCACGACGATCGGACCCCCATACTTCGAATACGCAGCCAGCGCGTTGGCGATCCGGTCGGCGCCTACGTCTTTGGGATTGTCGTAACGGATGCGGACGCTTGTCTTGACGCCCGGTCCGACCATCACCGGCTCGCATTTCAGGTAGCGCCGGGACGCCTCGACCAGCGCTGGATTCAGAGTCGGCACC
>Ga0209058_1000985_pt1 | contig 24453 bp, 24 predicted proteins | sample GraSoiAngelo_147_FD_185904 | JGI IMG/M metagenome (GOLD analysis project Ga0209058, IMG submission 185904) | Grasslands soil microbial communities from the Angelo Coastal Reserve, California, USA - 14_1009_05_40cm (SPAdes) (version 2) | ecosystem: Environmental > Terrestrial > Soil > Grasslands ... | reverse complement strand
GACCTGCGTGCTCAAGGCTACGCCGTTTGCGGCGGAACTTGAGGAGATTGCGAGTCGGGCGTCGTGGTTATTCGGCGACCACGAGTTTTCGAACCAGCGCCGGTAATTCTTCCAAACTACTGAGAACATAGTCCGCTTTTTTCACGTATTCGTCAGGATGGACAAAACGTCGGTCGGGGATCGCAGCGACGCGCATCTTCGCTGCCTTAGCCGCTGCGACGCCGGGAAGCGCGTCCTCAACAACAAGGCATGCATCAACAGGGATTCCAAGTTTGTCCGCTGCGCGCAGATAGATGTCAGGAGCGGGTTTGCCGCGTTCAACTTCTTCGCCAGTAACGATGACCTCGAAGAATCCGGTCAGCTGATGTCGATCCAGGAATGGTCGCGCCGACGCGCCGACCGAGCTTGTGGCGACGGCGAGGCGCAGTTTCATCTGCCGCAGTTCCTGCAACACTTCTTCGACGTTGGGAAACAGGCCGACTCGATTGGCAAAGAAATCCGTCGCGATCTCACCGCGACGCCGCATGATTTTCTCAGTGGGCACCGAAAGGCCAAATGCTTTCTTGTAAAACTCGACTGCGAACCGGTAGCTGACTCCGACGACCTTCTGGTGGTGTTCGCCCCGATAGGTCACGCCGTACTCGGCGAGTAATTTGGCGTCGATCTGGTTCCACCACGGCTCCGAGTCGGCGAGCACACCGTCGAGATCGAAAATTATGGCGGATAGCATGGAGCCGTGGAGATCGGAGTTGATATAGCGGAGTTAAAAGATTCGATGCAGCCGTCAAGCGATGTAATTGCCGCGGTCCTCACCAGCTCCGAAATTCATTGCAGCAGGCGGCCAACAAGATTGCGCAGATTGTCTTCGCAGAAGAAAGTGGCCGACTTATGCGATCGCTTCGAAATGCAATCGTAATCGGTTTCGCGATTGGTTTGGGGATTGGACAGGCGTGCGCAGGAGAGTTCGATTCGATCCTGCGCTGGCGTAACATTGGACCGTACCGCGGCGGCCGGACGCGCGCGATCGCAGGAGTTCCATCGCAGCCGAATGTTTTCTACATGGCGCCGGTGAACGGCGGTGTTTTTAAATCGATCGATTACGGTCGGACGTGGCAACCGATTTTCGATGATCAGCCGACGGCGTCGATTGGCGCGATTGCGGTCGCGCCTTCAAATCCGAACATCGTTTACGCCGGGAGCGGTGAAGGATTGCATCGACCGGATCTTTCAGTCGGCGACGGCATTTATAAATCGACTGATGCCGGGAGGACATGGACGCATCTCGGATTGCGCGACGGTCAGCAGATCGCGCAGTTGGTGGTCGATCCAAAAAATCCGGACCGCATCTTTGTTGCAGTAACCGGTCACCCGTACGGGCCTAACGAAGAACGCGGCGTTTATCGATCGCTCGACGGGGGAAAAACGTTCGAAAAAGTTCTGTATCGCAATGAAAACGTCGGCGCAAGCGATGTGCAGATCGATCCGAATAATCCGCAGATTGTTTACGCCGCGCTATGGGAATCACGCGAAGGGCCGTGGGAAAACGGAGTATTCAACGGAGACGGCGGCGGCATTTTTAAATCCATCGACGGCGGCAAGACATGGCGACAATTAAGCAAAGGTCTGCCGGGTAACATCGTGCAGGCGAACCTCACGATCGCGCCAAGCGCGCCGAAAACCTTGTTCGCCGCGGTTCGGACAAAAACAATCGCGAAACTTTATCGCTCGGACGACGCTGGCGAAACCTGGAGTGGAACAACTGATGATCCGCGGCCGGGACTTGGAATCGGCGGTGGCGATCTCCCTGTGGTGCGGTTTGATCCAAAAAATTCGCAGATCGTTTACTCGGCCAGCGTGGTTTGTTGGAAATCGACGGACGGCGGCAAAACCTGGGAAGGCTGGCGCGGCGCACCCGGCGGGGACGATTATCAAAATGTTTGGATCAATCCGAGCAATCCCGATATTATTCTTCTCGGTTCGGACCAGGGCGCGATCGTCACCGTGAATGGAGGCAAGAGCTGGAGCTCATGGTATAACCAGCCGACTGCGCAGCTGTATCACGTTAGCGCCGACAACACGTTTCCGTACCGGCTTTACAGCGGACAACAGGAAAGCGGTTCGGTCGGAATCAAAAGCCGCGGCGATGAAGGTGAAATCACATTCCGCGATTGGAAGCCGGTCGCGACCGAGGAATATGGTTACGTCGTCGCCGACCCGCGGGATCCAGACATTATCATCGGCGGTAAGCTGACGCGATTCGATCGCCGCACCGGTCAGGCGCAAAATATACTTCCGGTGCCGGTGCAAACAGAAGACTTCCGGATGTTGCGGACCGAGCCGGTTGTCTTTTCGCCGCTCGATCCGCACTTGCTCTTCTTCGCCGGAAACGCGCTCTGGCAAACACGCGATCGTGGCGACCACTGGGAAAAGATCAGTCCTGATTTGTCGCGGCCGAATTACGAACTGCCGGCGAGCATCGGGAAATACAAAGAAGATGCAACAAAGCAGGCCCATCGGCGGGGCGTGATTTACACCGTTGCGCCGTCCCCGCTCGACGCGAACCGGATTTGGTGCGGGACCGACGATGGTTTGATTCATCTCACGACCGATGCCGGTAAAACCTGGAGCAACGTGACGCCTGGAGGTATTTCGGCCTGGCAGAAAATTTCGTTGATCGAAGCCGGACATTTCGATTCGAACACCGCTTACGCAGCGGTAAACACGATCCGGATCGACGATCTGCGGCCGCACATTTTTGCGACACACGACGGCGGAAAAACGTGGACAGAGATTGCGAACGGAATACCGGCCGGCCAAATCGTCAACGCGGTTCGCGAAGATCCGGAACAGAAAGGCGTGCTGTTCGCCGGAACAGAAAGAGGCGTTTACGTCTCGTTCGATGACGGCGCCAACTGGGAGTCGTTGCGATTGAATCTGCCCGCGAGTTCCGTACGCGATCTTATTGTTAAGAACGACGATCTCATCGTCGCGACGCATGGTCGCGGATTTTGGATCCTCGACAACATCACGCCGCTGCGGCAAATCAACACGAAGCAGCGCGAGGATCTGTTGTTTAAACCGCAGAGTGCGTTGCGCGTTCGCGCGAACCTGAACACCGACACGCCGTTGCCGCCGGACGAACCGGCAGGCGAAAATCCACCAGACGGCGCGATGATCGATTATTTTCTTTCGAAAGATGCGCGTGTCCAGGTAACGATCGAGATCAAAGACGGCAAAGGCCAGTCGGTGAGAAAATATTCAAGCACGGATAGACCCATCGAGGTGAATCCAAAACGGCTCAAAATTCCAAGCTACTGGATTCGGCCGCTGCAATCGGTTTCCACGAAAGCAGGCCTGCATCGGTTTCTGTGGGACATGCATTACACGCCGGTCCGGGATGTGGAACCGGAGTTTCCGATATGTGCGACGTATCGCAACACGGCACCGGCGGCGACATCACCATGGGCCGCCCCCGGTGATTACATGATTACGTTAACGGTTGACGGGAAAACTTTCAGCCAACCGCTGGCGGTCGCAATGGATCCGCGCGTTAAAGCGTCGGGCGCCGACCTTCAGGAACAGTTCGATCTCTCGTGGAAATTGTATCAACTGCGGCTCAAGCTGGCGCCGGTCGGCAAGAAGTTCGACGGAATCGCCGAGCAATTAACGAAACTCAGAGCAAAGGCCGCGGAGCGATCTGACGTCACGCAAAAACTGGAGGCTTTTGCTCAAACATTCGTGAAGTTCGGGCCGCCGCATCCGCGACCAGGCGCTCCGCCCTCGCTTTTCATTTTGGAATCGACGACCCGTCTGTTCAACGAGATCGAACGCGCAGACGCTGCGCCGACAGCCGCAGTCAAGGCCGCTGTCGCGGATCTGGAGACTAAAGTCGGGCCGATGATGGACGCATGGCACAAATTACTCGAATCCGATCTTCCCGCGTTGAATCAACAATTGAAACAAGCGGGATTTCCCGAAATCAAAACAGAAGGATGAACAGTTGAGGCGTGGAGAACGTAAAGGCGCGAGCCAAACCGCGGTCAGCACTTGCCGCTACAGCTTTTCATTACCGCCAGTGACGATGAGAACGCCAGTAAGCGTGTCGGCCGTAGAATCGATGAGCAACCCCGAACCGCGGCCCGTAATAGCCGTAGCCCGGGACGACGACCACACGAACGGGTGGAGGCGGAGCGAATAGGACAGGGCGCGGTGGCGGCGGCGCGTAATTGTACGTCGGCGCGGGAGCGCGGTAAGGCTCAATTACTTCAGTCCCGGCGTTCGCGCGCGGAGCAGACGCAAATCCGAATGCGAACACCGCCAATACTATCACAATAAGTTTTTTTCCCATGATCGGTTATCCCTCCTGTTAATTCGTCGATTGAACTCGGGAATGACTGCGAAGTTGCCCAAAGAATGTGTGCCACGCGTTGTTGCGAATGGGCGCGCAGCGCCGTGGCTACAGAGAATGATCGATTTACGGCGCCGCAGTCGACGCTAGCGGTTACAGTTTGGCGGTTTTGGACGCTACTTTTTCTCGACGAGCGAAAGGTAGGCTTCGTAACCTCGGTCTTTCATTTCTTCGACCGGGACGAAATGGAAGGCGGCCGAGTAAACGACGTAACGCTGTCCCGTGGGCGATTTAGGGTCGGGAAATACATAGCCAAGGTGAGCGTTACTTCGCTTTGCGCGGACCTCGGTTCGCTGCATGTCGTGCGAAGTATCCAGGCTCTCGACGAGAAGATCTTTTGAGATCGGCTTGGTGAACGTGGGGAAGCCGACCCCAGCATCGAATTTGTCGAGCGAAGTGAAAAGCGGTTCGCCGGTAATCACATCGACGTAAATGCCAGTCTTCTCGTTGTTCCAGAACTGATTTTGGAAAGCCCTTTGGGAGCCACCCTCGCGCACGACGGAATATTCCTCAGCCTTCAATCGTTGTTTCAAGACGGCGTCGCTGGGAACCGGACGGTTCGGATCGAAAGTTGTGGTCTCCTTTTTTTCTTTCTGCGCGAGAAAGAAAAAGTACAGCCCCCCGACGATGAGCACGACTGCGAGGCCAGCACCGACGTACGTGCTGATGGCCGATCTTTCCTCGCTGGTAACTCGTCCGCCGCGCATCGGATTGTGATTGAATCGGAGACTGGCCCCGTCCGTCAAGACCGAACAGGCGTCAGATGTTCATTATTGCTTGTAGCCACGCTCCTGAGGGGCTTTGGTTTTTGCAGGCGGTACGCCCGCCGCTACGGCGATCGCGGCGGATTTGAAAAACACCGGTAAATTACTGTGAAGCGGAGCAGTTCGCGTTCTTGAGGCGTTATGTCGATCGTTACAACTTATCTTGAGATGCATTCGCCCGACCAGCTTCGTCCAAAGCGATGCACAGATAGACGATTTAATATTCAGGAGAAAATCGAACGCGACTGGCGGTTCAATCGGGATCTTTACCTTGCCGTCGGGCAGATGTGGTCATGGAACGACAAGCGCGTGTGGAGCGACGAACAATGGAAGGAGTACGGGCTTGCACCGGAGTTGCGGACCTTCGCAGCGTATTATGAGCATACGCTCGCAGGCTATTACGAACTGCGTCACGATGATGGAGGCGGTGTTGAGATCGCCTACTTTGGTTTGTTACCGGAGTTTATTGGTCGTGGACTGGGAGGAGCATTATTAACCAGCGCAATCGAACAAGCGTGGCGGATGTCCCCTTCAGTCAATCGCGTTTGGGTGCATACCTGCAACCTTGATCATCCCGCGGCCTTGGACAATTACCAGGCCCGCGGCATGGTGATTTATAAACAGGAAAGAACATAAGAGTGACAGGACTTTGCACGGCATCTGGCTTCGTCCCCACCAAAAAAAAGCCGCCGGATTCATGGAAATCGTGCGGCTTCTTATTGGTGATATTTCCGGTCGCGCGGGCTTAATCGACAACGACGTGATCAACCATTCGTGAATCGCCTGTGCTTACGTAATAAACACGCACGTGCGTTCCGGGTTTGATCGCGGTATGGATCACCTTGCCGTTCTTGTTCACAACGCGACCAGGTCCGTTGAGAACGTAACTGCCAGGAGTATTCGAACGGTCCTCGCGAACAACGAGAGTCTTGAACGGCTGGTAACTCGCCGCCGATCCTTCTCCAGTTGTCATTTTGATGATCGTTCCAGTCACCGTTATCGGTTGTTCTATGGCAGCGGTTGTTTGTCTCTTATGTGTCGAACGCGTCTGGCCAAATGCCACCGGCGCAATGAGTACGCCGCAGGCGAGAATAACAATTGTCTTCTTGATCATGAGGGCCTCCTTTGTTGTTGCTCACGGTTACGCCCGTTAGATGCGTTTCTTAAGCTTGCCGTTCAACACTCGTTAGGCCGTATCGGTAACAAAGTTGTTACCAACCGGCCCGGACGACATTCTCCACGCCTGATCTGCCGGAAATGCAATCGCGTGTAAAAAACGGGCGGCATATTGCGGGTATCAGAAGAAAGCCGCGGCACCTGTGTACACGACACGGCGCCAGATTTTGAACGCTGTTCCCTGCGTGAGGTCTAGGCTGCTATGACCAAACTCATTGCGTTAATGACGGCGGGACTCTTTGCGGCAGCGACCATGTTTGCGGGCGAACACGGCAACTGCACAAAGCAAGTCGGAAGTGGAACGAAGATGGCGTGCGAGGTTTCGTTGGCCAGTCTAAGCCTGACACCTGATCAGAAGACAAGAATGGACGCAGCCATGGAGGAGCATCAAAAGGCCGGCTGCAACGAGGCCAGTGAAGCCAAATACATGGAATCGGCGAAATCAATCCTGACCCCGGAGCAGTACGCGAAGTTCGAAGCTCAGTGCAAGAAAGGCGAGAAAGGTAAGACGCAAACCTGATTTCTCGTTCCAATCAAATCAACGCTTCGCGCCGGGAGCAATCTCGGCGCGTTTTGCGTACGGGATTTTTAGGTACCTATTGAAGCCGTGATTCCTCTCGGCCTGAAAGTTGCCTATACGATTTTCGTTTGTGCGCTGATGCCGATCTATTGGCGAGAGTACGGGCTGGCCAATTTCCTTTGGTTTTCAGATATCGCCTTGCTGGCACTTGTGCCGGCGCTTTGGTTGGAAAATGCGCTGCTCGTCAGCGTGCTTGCCGTCTCAGTTGTGTTTTTTGAAGCACTCTGGAATGTGGATTTCTTTTTCGGTCTTGCGATCGGCAAGCCATTAATCGGTCTGAGCGCTTATATGTTTAATCTCAGGATCCCGTTGTTCATCCGCGGATTATCATGTTTCCACATCGTTCTGCCGCTTCTACTTCTCTGGTCGCTGCACCGGCTCGGCTACGATCACCGCGCTTTTTTCTGGCAGACAATTGTCGCGCTAGTGGTCCTGCCGCTCTCTTATCTGGTGAGCGATCCACAGGAGAATGTGAACTGGGTCTACGGTTTAGGCGAAAATCCGCAGCGGATTCTGCTCCGCGCCGCTGTTTGTGTTTCTTCTAATGCTGTTGTTCCCGCTTGCGGTTTATCTGCCAACGCACCTTTTTTCGTCAGAATTTTTCGAGCCGCAGCATCGTAATTCTCCAGTGCGTTGACGAGATTCGACATAAAATGTTGTCAGCCAGAACCGCGCATGATTTTCTAGGACTGGCTCATGGCGAGAGAATTCAAACCAGTGCGTTTTTTCGTGATGATGGCAATGGCAGCCTTTGTCGTGTGTGGAATTACATCGTTCTACACTCATCGCGCAGCTCGCGGTAGAACTGCGGAGGAGCGGGCGGGTTATGCAATCGGGTTCAAAGAGGGAAAGCAAGCCTCACCGGGAGCAACGTTGCCAACTGCTGCCGACTTAAACCTGATGGCTCAAAAATATTTCAAGCAGCAGGGCTCCGGGAACCCGCAAACTTGGGACCAGGGCTTCGAGAACGGTTACACGGACGGGTTCAACAAGACGCATCCCCGGCAATGAACCCGCCACCTTTGTCGATTCGGAAACGCTTCCCGTGGATTTTTTATTGGATCGTTCTCGCCCTCATCGTTCTCTTCGCGTTTGCGCCGATAGGATCGGTGATGACATGTGCATGGATTGCAAATTCCCACGGCTGCAAAGTGGATGAAGGATCGGTGCATCCCTGCGTCATAAATGGAAAAGACTATGGCCAGCTTTTGTATACGCTGGGTGTGCTCGGCTGGTTAATGCTTGTTACGATTCCCGGCGGGCTGTTCGCATTCGTGATCTGGTTGATTGTTCTGATCCTGCATCGGGCCAGTTGGCAAAAGCGATTCGCTGCCGGAGTTCCTCCTCCAGTTCCCCCGCCTGCTACGGCATGAGCGGCCTCATTGGGATTGAAGGTGGGTCACGAATGGCTGTAACGTCCGCTGCCTGAGCGGAATCTATGTCGGCGCTACTCTATAAACTCCGCGAGTGACCGATATTTTTCGCTGAGCTCTTTGATCCGATGCTCGAAGTGGCGAATGCGGTGGATTGAACGAAAAACCAGCCAGGTGCCGAGTACGACCAGACCAAGGTTCAGGAGCATCAGTGGCAGCAGCAGAGGCATCACCTTCTCGATCCTGTAATAGCGCGATGTCGCAATGAGCGCACTCAGCACGGACAGAGGCAAGGCGAATACGGCGATACCGGTGCGGAGCGAAGCGAGCGCAGTTCGTTTCTCAGCGAGGAGCACCTCGATTTCGCCGAAGATGATATTGTCGAGCTTCGGCAGCCCGTCGGTCTCAATACTCATTTTCGTTCAATTTAGTCGATTCAGCACAAAACTCGCTCGAGAAATCGACTTCGACTGGTCGCCTGTCTGACCGCCTGAATTCGCATCGATGTGGCGCGCTTGCGGGTTCGGTCTCTGCGGCCGGCAGGCGAGTGGCATTCGTTTCTTTAACATGCAACCGCATGTTTCGTCGTCCTCGATGGAACATTTAAAGCAATTCCGCGGCAAAACTCCACTCGGCCGCCCAGGCCAACCAGCCGAACTCGCATCGATCTATGTTCAACCCGCAGCGTCTGACCCAAGTTTTGCAACCGGACAAATCTACGGTGCCGCAGGCGGCAGCGGGCAACCATAGCCGGCTGCAAGGGCGCGCGGCGATGTGGGTGGCGGCGAGCGCTATTTGTGTCAGCTACATCCTAAGCACATTGCCAACGCCGCCGTACGTGATCTACCGGCAGACGTTCCAATTTTCGCAGATCATGCTGACGGTCATCTACGCTGTCTACGTCGTCGGCACCGTCACGACGATGTTTTTCCTGGCCGGTTGTCGGATCAAATTGGGCGCCGTCCGGTCGTTCTGCTATCGCTGGGAATCGCAGCCGCTGGTGGGGTGATCTTTATTTGCGCGCAAAACATCTGGTGGCTTTTTCCCGCGCGGATTTTCTCCGGACTGGGCATCGCCCTTGTGTCGGGCGCCGCCACCGCGTGGGTGGTGGAGTTGGAGCCGCAAAGCGATAACGCCACAGCGACTCAAGTGGCAATCGGTGCAAATTTTCTCGGGCTTGGCCTGGGACCATTGCTGGCCGGGCTGCTCGGCGAATATGCGCCGTGGCCGCTCCGTCTTTCCTATGTCGCGTTTCTTTTCCTGCTTGTACCTGTCGCCGCGTTGGTTTCTCGAGCGGAAGAGACGCTGGATAAAGCGAAATCCCTGGGTGAAGTCTTAATGAGGCCGCGCCTCGGTGTGCCGCGTGATGTTCGGACGCAATTTGTATCGCCGGCCGTCGGTGCGTTCGCGGTCTTTGCCGTGCTTGGGTTTTACACTGCGCTCGCGCCAAGCCTTCTGGTGGAGGCGCTGCATAATAAGAACCATGCCGTCGCAGGAACGATTGTTGCCGAGGTGTTCTTCATTGGCACGTTGGCGATTGGATTGACTCCCCGCCTGACGAGTCACCGCGGTCTGGTTGTCGCGCTCATTTTGTTACTGCCAAGCCTGGCGCTCCTCGTCGTCGCAGAGCTGGCGCGTTCCATGGGGCTGTTGTTAATCGGAACGGCCATCACCGGTGTCGCGACTGGACTTGGTTACCGTTGCAGCGTGCAAAAGGTAAACGAGATCGCGCCGGCCGAACAGCGGGCTGAAATCGTGTCGAGTTATCTTATTGCCTGCTATTGCGGTATTTCGCTTCCCGTGATTGGTGTGGGTCTTGTTTCAAAAGCAATGGGCGCCGCAGCCGCGGACACGATCTTCGCGGCAATCATCGCCACGATGGCAGCTGGCGCCCTCATCGTGGAGGTTAAAAGTTGGTAACCGCAGCGGCGTGCGAAACTGAACCTGTTCAAAAAAATAAGACCCCGCTAAATCGAACCGCGTATGCCGCGGTCGGAATCGCGCGGACCGATGACGCCGCCCAGCCTGTCGAAGACCGCGCTTGCCGCGGGGCGTACCGTGTCCCATGGCAATGCTGAAGCGGGTTTCGCTTGCTCGTAATCCGCCGCAACGGACTCTTCGACTTCGTCGAATGTTTTCCCGGGATACCTGAAGAACGTGTCATAGCCGGTGCGATATGCGTGCTCGAATTCCTCGTACGAGTAGTTCTTCGCGTACGGTTGTTTGGCATGTTGTTCGCGCCAATACGCTGCTTCCTTTTCGGGATCCGCTCTGCTGCTGCCGCGTTGGTTGCTCTTACCGCCTGCTGTTTCGGAACCTGTTTCCATAAGTTTACGCGTTGTAATGCTGGTTATTAAGAACATCGCTGGCGGGAAGGGGATCGGTCGCTTCTTTCAATGGGGTCCTGGACAAAGTAGCATTCAGTGGTGGATGGCTTGCAGCGAGCGAGCGTGGGCAGCGAGCGAGTTTCAATGGAGTAGTTGGGAAGCGCGACCCTCTTCGGTGAAAAATTAATATAGAGCGCCTTGCAAGAACCGCCTAAGCTCATGCTCCGATGGGGGACGAACAGAAATCGAAACTCCGACTGGAGATCGCCCACGTTCTTTTCATCGACATCGTCGGTTATTCCAAATTGCGGATTAACGAACAGAGCGCTCAGATTGATACGTTGCGCGACATCGTCCGCGGGACTGAGCAATTCCACGCCGCCGAAGCTGAAGGAAAGCTGTTGCGGTTGCCGAGCGGCGACGGTGGCGCGCTTGCTTTCCGCAACAGCCCGGAGGCGCCGGTACTTTGCGCGGAGGAAATTGCCAAGGCACTAAAAAGTCATCCCGAGATCCGGGTCCGCATGGGCATCCACAGTGGTCCTGTTAACGAAGTCACCGATTTAAACGAGCAGGCGAATATTGCCGGCGCCGGGATCAACATCGCCCAACGCATCATGGATTGCGGTGACGCCGGTCACATTCTGGTGTCGAAGCATGCCGCGGAAGACCTCGAGCAGTACGATCAATGGCAACCGTATCTGTATGATCTCGGCGAATGTGAAGGCAAACATGGCGAACGCCTGCACGTCGTAAATCTCTACAACAATGAAATCGGAAACCCGGCCGTTCCCGGAAAGTTCGGCCGGAAGGCGATCGCCGGAACGCCGTCATCTGTTGCGACCGGAAATCGCCGCCGCTACTCCATCGTCGCAATGGCGATCGGTGCGCTGATCGTCCTTGGCGCGACCAGCCTGTTTTTGATGACATGAACCGCTTTCCGAAACATCGCGGGACGCGGCACACCGGCATCGCCGGCTTCGGAAAAGAGCATCGCCGTCCTGCCGTTTCAGAACCTCAGCGACGATAAATCGAATGGTTACTTTACCGACGGCATCCAGGACGAGATCCTTACCAGACTTTCAAAGATTGCCGCGCTTAAGGTGATCTCACGCACCTCGACGCAGAAATACAAGAGCGCTCCCGAGAACTTGCGTGAGGTGGGCCGACAGTTAGGCGTAGCGAATTTTCTCGAGGGCAGTGTGCAGAAAGTCGCTAATGCTGTGCACGTAAATGTCCAGTTGATCCGCGCCGCGACGGACGAGCGTCTCTGGGCGGAAAGCTACAACCGCAAACTCGACGACGTCTTTGGAGTGGAAGGCGAGGTCGCCAACGCCATTGCCGACCAACTCAATGCCAAGCTCTCTGGTGCCGAGCAAAAAGCGGTCGCGGAGAAGCCGACCCAGAATGCGGCAGCGTATGACACCTACTTGCGCGCGATTGCAATCGACAATGCGACCACCCTCGACACGACAAAGCGGGTGGCTGGTCTTCATGCCGAGGCGGTCCGGCTTGACCCTCAATTCGCGCTGGCATGGGCCCGCCTCGCCGTCGCGCGCAGCCAGCTCTATTTCAACGGCGTTGATTTGGAGACGAACAGCGGTGCCGCAGTGAAGGAGGCCGCGGATCGGGCGATCTTACTTCAACCCGAGCTCGGGGAAGCATGGCTCACGCAAGGCGTTTATCGCTACCGCGTCTTGCGCGACTTCAAAGGCGCGCTCCAATCGTACCAAGAAGCACTCAGGCGTTTGCCGAACAGTGCTTTCGTGCTTGAGCAGATGGCTCATCTGGAACGACGGCTCGGACAGGTTGACGAAGCGCAAAAGCATTATCAGGCGGCCGCACAATTGGATCCGCGCAACATCGGCATCCTTTTAACGCTTGGCGATACAATCCAGAGCGTCCATCGTTTCGACGAGGCACGGACGGTCTTTGATCGTGCCCTTGAGATGTCGCCCGGAAACGAGGGCGCGCTCGCGGGGAAAGCATTGAGCCTCCAGGGAGAGGGCCGGCTCAATGAAGCCGCCGAAGTTCTGGCGAAAGCTCCCGCGAATTCCCAGGACGAGGCCCTTGCCATCGCGAGAGCCCTGCAGCTCTATTGCGAGAGGCGCTTCGACGCCGCGATCGTTCAAATTCAGCAGAACACGCCCGTGGCCTTTGCGAACGATCCACGCACCATGACGCTACTTGGGTACTGCCAGAAATTTGCCGGTAAGGATGACGCCGCTCGCCTTACCTTTACGCGCGCAGCCGCGGCGATGAAGCCGACTCCTGACTCAGCTGTTATTGTCGATGCGCGAGAACTGCCGGCCTATCTCGCCTGGGTTTATGCGGGTCTTGGCGAAAAGGAGAAGGCACTGGAGCAGGCGCGCCACGCGATCGCTGATTACGACAGTGACGCTTTAGGCAAACCTTTCGCAGAGGCCTCTCTGGCTATCGTCGAGGCCCAACTTGGCGATATCGATTCAGCGGTCGCCGCTTTGCCGCATCTGCTGGAAGTGCCCAATGGCGAAACCCGCGGCGATCTTCGGATCAATCCGCTGTGGGACCCGCTGCGCAAGGATCCGCGCTTTCAGAAACTGGTTGCGGAGGAGCAGCGTTAGCCTGTCATGACCCCTCATGTTCAATCGCGAGCGCACGACGGAAAGCGACCGACTTCGCTGATGAGACGGTCTTACAAAGCGGGCTCGGTCGCTATTTTTCGAATCTGGTCTATAGTCTTGAATGTCTAAACGCTCTGGCATCTCTTTCACGCGCCGCGCGCCCGACAACATTACCGAAGAGTTGGTCGCGGTGCTTTCGTCGAAGGCCACCTTCGAATTCAAGCCGTTATTTGAAATTGTCCTGCTCAATCTGCGGGAGCGAAACGCAGCCAGTGGCGGCGAAGAGATGCTGCGCCTGCGCGCTTACGAAAAGCTTCAGGGCCTTGTCAACCAGGGCGCGGTCAATCGGACAGTCACAGGGCCTACGAAGAAATACAAAGGCGTCGGTCCACGGATGGTGGTACTGCGCGCTGAGATGAAAGCGTTGCGCGCCGCCTGCAACGAACGCGCTCGCGCCAAGGCTGCTGCGGCGGGCTAACTCCGCTTGAGCAGCTACAACGCATGGCGGCGAAGTTTTCGTTAAACGCAGGAAAGAACTCTGCGTTAAATGGAGCCGAAGGATCAGCGACATAGAATGCGTCGCGATCGGGAATCGCAAGCACAGGGCAGTGCGAGTAATCAAGGTAAAGTTTGGGAACGAGCGAGTTCACTGACGCGCCACGAGCAACGGCAGTCCAATTGAAGCCGCTCCTGCGCGATGCGACTTGATTTGCAGCTAGGCAAAAGCGGCTAACGACCGTGCTACGCGTCGCAAATCATCGAGCAGTAGCTCCATGTCGCGCAAAGTGGTCCGATAATTGAGCACGCACCCGCGCAGAGCGAAGCGACCGCCGAGCGTGGCATTCGAGAGATACGAACTGCCATCTCGTTGCAGTGCAATCAAGAGGCGTTCATTAAATGCATCGATCGCCTGTGGCGATCCATTCCTGAGCTGCGCCGACACGTGACGAAAGCAGAAGATCGACAATTCGATCGGCGCGACCATCTCGAAGTCATTGCTGGCTCGGACCATCGACTCCAAGTGGCGCGCACAAGCAAGATTGCTTTCAATCGCCTCGCCCAAGTAATCGAGGCCAACACCTTTTAACAACATCCATACTTTAAGAGCCCGGAAACGCCGCGATAGCTCCGGGCCATAATCCCAGAATGCGAACGCCTCGTCTGCCTGTTGCCCAATGATCCGAGTATATTCGGCCTCATGGGCAAAAGCGGCGCGCGCGATCTCTGGCTCGCGATAAATCACGCAGCCAACATCCACCGGCAGATAAAGCCATTTGTGAGGATCAAGCGCGATCGAATCCGCCCGCTCAATCCCTGCGAACAATTTTTTCGCCGATTCCGCGAGAACGGCAAAACCGCCATAACTTCCATCTACATGCATCCAGAGTTGGAAGCGATCCGCAATCTCTCGAATCTCCGCTAACGGGTCGACCGCGCCAGTGTTCACGGTTCCGGCATTAGCAACCACGCAGAATGGAAGGTAGCCCGCCTCCAGGTCAGCGGTAATTTTTGCTAAGAGATCGTCCACGCGGATTTTGAAGCGCTCGTCGACAGCGACGAGGCGCACATTCTCTCGCCCGATTCCCAAAAGCGCTGCTGCCTTGGAGATGGAAAAATGCGTCTCGGTCGACGCGTAAATGCGCAAGCGACCTGACGAATCATATTTCGTCTGCCGCGCCGCGGCGAGCGCGGCCAAATTGGCCATCGACCCACCGCTGACAAAACGCCCACCGGCTTCGGCTTTGAATCCAAGAATTTGCCGGATCCAATCGATCGTCAGACGCTCGAGCTCCACCGGCGCCGGCGCCGAACGCCACACCGTGAGATTCGCGTTTAAGGTCGAGGCGAGCAGATCGGCAAACGCGCCGAGCGGAGTACCAGGCGATTGCACATACCCAAACATGCGGGGATGCGCGTTCTGCCGGCTAAACGGGACAATGGCCTCGCGAAAAAACTTCAATAGTTCGTCAAAATCGCTTCCGTCGATCGGAAGCGCGGGATCGAGCCGTTTGCGAATCGCGCGTGAAACCATGTGACGATACACCCCGCGATCGCGGAGATCGCCGAGATAATCGGCCATGAATTGGGTGACGGAATTGCTCCAACTACAAATTTCATCGGCAGACGGATCAACCATTGCGACGTAGTATGCGTCGCGCCGATGGCGTTGTCAGCTTTCGCACAGAGTCGGTGACCCGCTGCGCATCCGGACGAAATTGAAGTTCACACGAAGAATAGGAATCGACGACATCTTTTGAATACGACCCTGTAGCGCGCGTAACGCCACGCCAGTCGAAGACTTGCCGTCGAGAGTTCCGGAACACGCGATGTACACGTCGGAGTTCGGACTAAGGCCGCAAAATAATCTTCCCGTCCACGTGTCCGCTCGCCGAGAGTTGGTGCGCCTTCTTCACTTCCGCCAGCGGCAACACCTTTGCGACGCGCACCTTCAATTTCCCGGTCTCGACTAGACGATTGATCTCCGCGAGTTGATCAGGCTTCGGCGTCACCATCACCATCGCCCCTTTTACCCCGAACTGCTTTGCCTTTTCCTCTGACGGCGGGTTAACCGTGCTCACAAGAACGCCGCCGCGCTTGAGCGTTCGAAACGCGCCGTCCTGCGTCTCGCTACCCACGGTGTCGAACACCACGTCCACGTCGCTCACCTCCTCTTCAAATTTTCCCTTTTTATAATCGATGAACTCATCCGCCCCGAGCCCTCGCACAAACTCTTCGTTACGGCCCGACCCGGTCCCAATCACGTGAGCACCTATCACGTTCGCCAACTGCACCGCCATCGAACCGACCGCGCCCGACGCTCCCGTGATCAGGATGCGCTGGCCGCTCGTTAGCTTGCCGTGATCGAAAATTCCCTGCGACGCCGTTAACGCGCCCACTGGCACCGCCGCCGCCGCATCGAAATTAATCTGCTTCGGCTTGCGCACGAATTCGCTGGCTGGCGCTGCCACATATTCCGCGTAACCGCCGCTGTACGCGCCGAGATAACCATAGACGTCATGGCCCGGTGAAAAGTCCTCCACATTGTCGCCAACTGTCTCCACAGTCCCTGCCACTTCGCATCCAAGAATCAGCGGCGGCTTCAACCCAAACATCTCACCGAGTCCCTCGCGGATTTTCCAGTCCACAGGATTCACCGCCGCCGCCTTCACCTTCACCAGCACCTGGCCGGCACCCGGCTTCGGCCGATCCACGTCAGCGATTTCAACCACTTCTTCGTTTCCATAACGCTCGATCCGCACTGCTTTCATGGTTTTTTCTCCCTTTTGTTTCGGCTTAATCAGCCTTTCTCAACACGATTACAGTTTCGCGAACGGTCAAACGACAATTCTGCGACAACCCGCGACAGAGGCGCAAATAATTAACCGAAAGATTTCGCCAGAATCGGCGAACTATAATTAATGGCCCATCAATCCGAGACTGCGATTGATCCGCGATTTAGCGACCGCAAGCGTCAGCCAGGGCTCGATCTGCTCCGCGCGCTCGCAATTATCGTCGTTGTCGTTTATCACGCTGCGCTTTTCGGATTCAAATTGCCCGGCCGAATCGATCGTTTCGGTTGGATCGGTGTCGATCTTTTCTTTGTCCTTAGCGGTTATTTGATCGGTGGCCAATTGCTCGCGCCGCTTGCGCGCGATCAGCGCATCAGTCTCGGCCGGTTCTTCACACGCCGCGCGTTGCGAATCATGCCGGCCTACTTCGTCGTGCTTGCTATTTATTTTTTGTTGCCGTCGTGGCGCGAATATTACGAGATGTCGCAGCCGCTCTGGAAATTTCTGTTGTCGGTGCAAAACATCGCGCTCCATGGCGGAACCGCTTTCTCACATGCCTGGTCTCTCGCGGTCGAGGACCAATTCTATCTTGCTCTACCTTTTCTCTTGCTCTTTCTCTTTCGGCGTCCACGCGCGGCCATCATCATCCCATGCCTGATCGTTTTTGGCGGCATCGGCTTACGCGCTCTTCTGGCTGCACAGAATCCATCAGTTAATGGCGGCGGCGTGTCATTTCGCGGATTTCAAGCGTGGATCTATTATCCAACCTGGACCCGGCTAGATCCGCTTGTGTTCGGCGTCGTTCTGGCCGCGATCGAAAAATTTCGACCGACTTGGTGGCAACGCGTGATGAACTGCGCGCCCTGGCTTTGGCTCCCCGCGCTCGGGCTAATTGCTTGCGCGTTATATCTCGGCGAAACCGAAACCCTCACTGTTGTTGCCTGTGTCTGGCAATTCCCACTCATCGCTATCGGCATGGCCGCGCTTCTTGTTTGTGCCGTCAGTCCGCGGCTACCGCTCTGTCGAATTGCGATTCCCGGCGCCGCTTTTATCGCCAGCATCGCATATAGCGCCTATCTGATTCAAAAACTTGCTATTAACGGGGTCGAACAATTCTGTTCGTCTCACAACATCCAGGAGACATCTGCGCTAGCTCTTATCGGGGTCGAGATTGCTGTCTATGCCGCCGCGACGCTCTTATTCTTCGCAGTCGAGCGACCATTCCTCCAATTGCGACGTCGTCTCGCGCCGAGGAAGTATGCATTGCCCAAATAATCGGAGTCGCCCACGGTACGAGGCTTTGTGATGCATAAGGTCACCTGTGTGATGTTTAAGAAGGACTCCACGTCGCAATCCCGGTCTGTGAACGATCACCTATCACTGATCACCAGTCACAATTCTTCGAAGAGGGGTCTCGCCAAACGCTACTCAGCTTTGGTTTCATTGACCTCGACGATTTGGAGATCGTCGCCGGTCGGTTCCAGAACAAGTGTTTTGTTGATCGTGCCGGTCGAATACGTGGCGCCGTTACGCAGCTCGTATCGGAGCGGAAACGTCACCCGTACACGCTTCCGGTGCTGCGGCTCGATTATGATATTGCCGGCGAACCAAAAGTGCCGTTCCGGCCAGTGTGCCGCGTAATCCTGTAAATCGTTGCGGATTTTTTCGCGATCAACCACGCCCTGGTCGTAGTACTTAACGCGATCCGCAAAGAAATCCGCTTCCGATCCGACGTGCGGGTCCAGTCCGGCGAGCACAAATGCACCGACATAATCGCGCAGCCGTTCCGTGCTGATGTCACCATCACGCGAAGAACCGGCGACTGGAGCCGGCGGCGCTGACGCCGGTTCCGTGGTGTCCGCCGACGTTTGCGCTGGAGCCGCCGCTGCTGACGCTGGTTCCGCGCCGGAAATCGGCGCAGCACGGGACGGCGAATCTGCGGATTGCGTTGCAAGTTCCGATGTCGCTGGAGTCGCAACCGGACTGCTTTGTGCTGGTTCTGCCTCCGAGTCCGCGCGATCGGTGCGCGCCGAGGATTTCTCACGCGCGTTCGTTGATGTTGTTTGCCTCTCGCGTCTTCGCAACCGACGCCACGTCTCTGAACTCTGCCCGGGAGCAGCTGCGCTCGTGGCCACCGCCGGCTTCGCGCCCAACGCGTCGCTCGTGTCGACGTCGAGCTGCCCGGTAACCGCCAGTCCTTTGCGAACCTGGTAACGCGTCAGCGCCGCAGCCAGCTCGCTGCTATATGCGCCGTCGATCTCGCCTGAATAAAAACCGCCGTCGCGCAATTTTTCCTGCACCGTCCGCACATTGTCGTCGGCGCAAATCGATCCAGCGAAAGCAAGACCTAGGCTGAGGGCAAACAGAAGAATACGACCATTCCACATACATAATTAAATCGAACGTCACGCCTTGAAACTCCTTCTTACTTTTTCGTTGAAACTCGCTCGCTACCCGCGTTGAGGTGGACCGTTACATCGCCTGGCCCGGGCAAGGCCTCTCTTATTAGATGGCGAGGTCGCAATTGTGCGTGCCCGCGAAAAGGCGGAGAAAACGCTCGGAGCGAAATTCAACATCCGCGCGTTCCACGATGCCGTGCTGTTGTCACGGCGCGGATCGACCGCTTCATCGCCGAAGGCGGTAAAGGCCCTTATCCGGATATGGAGTGAGCAGGTCTCGGGGCCGTTGTAGAGGCGCTCACTGGGCCGGCGCCTGTTCGATTGGTCGTTGCGAACGGTTCAACGAGATTGCTTTGGCGATGATAGCCCCTCACCTCAATCCTCTCCCTGAGGGAGAGGAGAACGTGAAGCGCCAGGTGAGCGTAAAATAAGTCCATACCTCGGGCCGATAAAAGGACGACGCAAAACGCCAGAAGAAGTAACACGTGAAATCCGCAGAGCGGCGTCCCAATAACGGCATAAGGCGGCGAGCTGCATATTCTGATATGATTCGATTAAATCGACCTTGGCCGGCACGTGGTTGGGTAGGGCTGCTGTTGATAGCCGTTTGCTGGCCGCTCAACTGGATGCTCCACGGCCTGCGGACCTCCGTTCTATTCTTCCCGCTCTGGCTCGGATATATTTTTGTCGTCGACGCTTTCGTCTGGAGACGCGCTGGCAATTCCCTCTGGTCGCGTTCACGAAAAAGATTTGTGCTGCTCTTTTGTTTTTCGGCACCGGTCTGGTGGTTGTTTGAGCTGATCAATCTACGCACCGCCAACTGGCAATATCTTGGGCGCGAGCTGTTCAGTCCGGTTGAATTCAATCTGCTTTGCACAATCTCGTTCTCGACTGTCGTTCCGGCAGTATTTGAAACCGCGGAGCTGATCCAGAGCTTTCATTGGACACAAAAGTTCAGGTCCGGCCCACGTGTGCCTGCGACGCCAGGAGTTTTTGCCGTTTTATTTGTCTTCGGCCTCGGCATGCTGACGACGCTGCTTGCCTGGCCGAAACTCTTTTATCCTTTCACCTGGATCTCGCTCGTTTTAATTTGCGAGCCGATTAACTACTGGAGACGCCAGCCGCATTTTCTACAGAACCTGCGCGACGGCGACTGGCGTATCGTCGTTTGTCTCGCACTTGGCGCGCTGATATGCGGCTTCTTCTGGGAGCTGTGGAACTATTATTCATTCCCCAAATGGATTTATCACATCCCAGGCGCGGAATTTTTGCGAATTTTCGAGATGCCTCTGCTTGGGTATGGCGGTTATATCCCATTCGCACTGGAGCTTTACGCGCTAAAGAACCTTCTCTGGCCCAACGGCCCGCGGCTCGAGCAAGAATTTCGCTAACACACTGGCTGCGGAGCTTGGCTCGGTACCGCTGCCCGTTGTCAGGGCGCGGATCGACCGCTTCATTGCCGAAGGCGGCAAAGGCCTTACCCCGGATATGCAGTGATTAGGTAACTGTAGCCGGCGGCGCTGACGCCGGAAAACTTGGGAACCATGGGAACCATGCGTGTTTCGCGCGCGTCAGATGGATGAGGAGACGACGGCATTCTTCTTAGAACCTTAGAGTTCATCAAAACTTGGATTTCGCCAAAGATGATGCTTGCCTTGCCGTGGCGCCACTTCCTCAAGACCGCTGCTGCAACGGAACCAACGTGGCAAGATCCACAGCAGATGTAGGCGAAGCCGTCTTAGCGATAAGCTCTTCGGCCGCCGCTTTCAGTTCCGTCCATCGCGACCACGGATAGGCGGGCGCAAGGACGATGTGGCGAAGTATGCTGCGCCACTCCACCAGAGCCCGTTCGATGTCGCCGTGACGCAACAGTTCGTTGGTTAGCTTGTGCTTGGAGCGCGGATCAGCCACCAGCGCGCGCACCACTTCCGATGCGCCGGCGCCGTAATTCACCGGCACGCCCATGGCGAGGTAGCCTGGATAATCGGCGCGGCTGTAAATCCGCTGACACAAAATGCCGAGCCGCCCTCCCATCGGCGCGTCCTCGCCGGCGAAGCGCGGACCGGCGCGAATATTGGCCAGATCGAAAACCAATTCGTCGATCGGATACGTTTCGTCTTCGAGCGCGACCGCCACCGCCAGACCTTCGCCGCCGTGGAAAAATGAGAAGATCATTCCTCGCCTCGTCGGTGTGCCGTCAGGTTCAACCAGTCCAAGATGTCGCCACGCGTACGTCGGCGAGTGCACGATCGCAACGGTTTTATCGTGCTCCAACTGATCGCACGTTCGACAAACGTCCGGCAGATTCTTGCGCTCCGGCGGATCGATTAACGCCTTGCCAGCCGAATCGATGTGAGCGTTCACCGGCACATCGGCGTAATCGAGCCGGAGCGAGAGCAGATTTCCGCGCATGATCCAGTCGACGATTGTGCCCGGCTTCACCAGCTCAACGAGCTGTGGCCGGATCTCAGTTTCAAATTGTGCATGGGTAAAAATTCCGCGCCGCGCAGCCAAATCTTTAATTGGACATTCGGCGCGCCGCCCCGAGAGTTTTTCGGGGCTGGACGTCAGCTGCCGGTGCGGCTCGCACCGTTCGGCGTTTTCTTTTCTCAGTGCTTTCTTCAGCCATTTTACCAATGCCACCTCTCCGGAAGCCAGCACCGTCGCGACCGGCAACTCGCGCCCGTAATGGTTCTGCTCGCGCAGCCGGCAGAGATTTCCCGTGCCGACCCCGTTGAGCATATGCGGCACGGTCAGCGCCCGCCGCCACCGATCGTTTTCGCGCACAAAAGCGCGACCCAGCATCACGCTTTCTGCCGCCGGTTTCGGTTCCCATTCTTCGAGAACGTTCAGCATCTCGATCATTCCGCGCCGGACGAACCGCGCGCGCTCATCGGTCACCCAAAATCCACACGGCCGCGGCCCGCTTTCGAGTGAGTGTTCGACGCCGAGCGGCACGCGTTGCACGCTGAACAATGACTCGGTCAGTTGCACCGCCGCCGCGAACGGTTGTTCTCCGCGCTGTGTGGCCGCATGCATCACACTGATCAGACTGGGCCAATCTACCTGGGCTACGCGTCTCAGCTGGCGCGCTTTTGCGTCGCTCAACCGGGGCAGATCGTTCGTGTAAAGCGCGTGACCGACTTCATCGAGACCACGGCGGCCGGCGCGCCCAAACATCTGGAGAAGCTCGTCCGCTTCGACCTGGCGCTCGAAATTGCCGGCAAAATAACGTCGATCGGTCACGATCACCGAGCGCATCGAAAAATTGATCCCGGCGGCAAGCCCCATCGTCGCGACGACGACATTGAGTTGTCCCGCTTTGGCGAGCGATTCCACCACGCCGGCGCGTGCGGCGTAACTGAGTCCGCTGTGATGATACGCCACACGATTCCGCAAGAGTTTCGTCAGGCTCTTCCCCGCGGTTGCTTCCTGGGCGGGGGTCAATCGCAGCGGATCGCGCACCGGCAGGGCCGCCGCGATGGCTTGCGCGATCTGTTCGGCAGCAGCGCGACGCGGCGCGAACACCAACACCGGAGCGAGGTCCGCGCGCATGGCGCGGCCAATCATGCGCGGCCAGAAATTGCGCGACTGAACAAACTGGGAATCGGACAAATTTCCGAGATCAGTTTCCTCCAGCGGCACCGGTCGCGTCTTATGTTCGATGAGGACGGCGTGACGGCCGATGCGTTGCAGCCAGGCGACTACATCGCGCGGGTTGGCCACGCTCCCGCTCAAAAAGAGCAACTGTGTTGCTTTCGGTGCGAGAGCGACGGCGAGCTCGTAATGCACGCCGCGCATCGGATCGCCCAGCATTTGAAATTCATCCATGACCAGGAGACCCGGGCCTTCGCCGCGGAGAAACCGCCCGCGCTGTGTCTCGAGCGTCGCGACCACAACCTTCGCGTCGAGATTTAGCGCGACGTCACCCGTGGATATGCCGACATCCCACCCGCGCACGCGCCATTCCGACAATTTATCGTTAGCGAGTGCGCGGGTCGGGACGGTGAACACCGCCTGAGTTTTCAGGTTCGGATAAAGCAGCTCGAAGATGTAAGTCTTGCCCGATCCTGTCGGCGCCTGCACCACCACGTCTTTTCCCTGTTGCAACGCCCGCACTCCCTCCTGTTGCCACAGATCGGGAATAACCAACCCCGGCCCAAACCCTGGAGTCATTCTTGGAAGATGTTTGCAGTGTGGCCTGCTTGCAATGGAGCTGATGGGATCAGCGACATAGAACACGTCGCGATTTGGGATCGCGCGGGTAGACGGCAACGCAGCCAGGGTAGCTGGCGCAAGCACTGGGAAGTGCGAGTGATCAAGGTAAAGTGACGAGGGTAGGAGCGAGCGAGTGCGGGCAGCGAGCAAGTTTCAATCGGGATAGGGATCTGGCGGACGAACCGCACTGGTGGTGTTTGGTTTCGCAACGCCTGCGGCCTTGCTGATAGGAACACCATCATGGAAGTCGACGCTTTTGCTCGCTCCCGTTTTGATCTACTATGTGCTCATGAAGTTGCGGCTGGTTGTCGAACACGATTCAGAAACGAAGCGTTGGGCGGCATTTTTCCCCGAATTACCCGGTTGCGCCTCCGCAGGCGACACAGAGGACGAAGCGATCCAAAACGCAAAGGAAGCTCTTGAACTTTGGTTTGAGCCGGCGCCGGTCGATTTGCCTGCCGGCGCAAAAGTCTTGGAAGTTGCGCTCACGTGAGCGAGCGCTTCCCTGTTTGCACAGCCCAACACGTCATTCGCGTCTTGCGTAAGCATGGTTTTGCGCTGGTAAGCCAAAAAGGAAGCCACCAAAAGTGGCGTCATCTAAATGGCCGCCAGGTAATCGTCGCTATGCACGGGAGCAAGCCGATTCCGATCGGCACCTTGAAAAGCATCATCGAAGGAGCCGGCTTAACTGCCAAACATTTCTGCTGAAACAAATTCGCGGCCTCGCTGACGAACGCCGTGATCTGTGTTTAAAGGCTCAGGTGCCGCAAGTGGCTAATTCACCCCGGCGATTTGAATCTATCATAAGCGGCTTACGATGGATGGTTCGTGCCATTGTTAAGAGACAATGACGCGAGCTGCAAAGCGAGTGCGCGAATGGAGCTGATGGGATCAGCAACATAGAACACGTCCCGAGCGAGGGAATGGAGCATTTTGGGGAAAGCGACATAGAAGGCAAAGCCGCGCTGGGTAGCGGCGAGTGAGCTGGGAAGCGAACGAGTTTCAATCGCGCGGGTAGACGGCAACGCAGCTGGGGTAGCTGGCACAAGCACGGGCAGTGCGAGTGATCAACGTAAAGCGACGAGGGTAGAAGCGAGTGAGCGCGGGCAGGGAACGAGTTTCAATCGACCGCTTCATCGCCGAAAACGGCAGAGGTCCTTACCCGGATATGGAGTGAGCAGGCAGCTCTAACCGGCGGCGCTGACGCCGGTTCTTCCACTAGTCAGCCGGAAGAAACAGATCAGCCTACATATCCATGGTCGCGCTCGTAGGCCCGAATTGCTCTCCGAGTCGCAGGTCCCATGATTCCGTCGATAGC
>Ga0209058_1000983_pt1 | contig 24488 bp, 20 predicted proteins | sample GraSoiAngelo_147_FD_185904 | JGI IMG/M metagenome (GOLD analysis project Ga0209058, IMG submission 185904) | Grasslands soil microbial communities from the Angelo Coastal Reserve, California, USA - 14_1009_05_40cm (SPAdes) (version 2) | ecosystem: Environmental > Terrestrial > Soil > Grasslands ... | reverse complement strand
TGCTAGGAGAATTCGGCCCTACAACGGCCTGAGATCACGAATGGTAGCCCGCTTGGAGTTGTTCGTCGGTCATCGCTGGAGCGTTTCTTAAGCCCTGGGTAATCTTGTGCTGTTCCAGCTTATTGGCGAGAGTCGCGACAATCAATAGGCACATTCTTCTTTCTCAGGCATCGCTAGGACAGGTCGATGGTTGCTTGATTGTAGGGGTAGGACAGTTGAGCTTGTTGGATAATCCTGCTTGGAATGCTCTGTCAACCAGCCACGCTTCTTTTGCTGAGGGGAATCAGCTCGCCAAACGATACCCCGTTGATGTCTCTCCGCTTGCCGCGACGCGCGATCAATCTGCAGAGTCCTATCATTCACTTGCCCAGCTGCTAGGTCCCGCAGGAACGACCGAACTCGCTCTTGTCGCGGTGCCTGATTTGCCTGCTGGCTGGACCGTTGCTCGCGTGGTGCCTTGCTTCCAGATGGTGTGGAACGGCCCGGTGCCCCCGCCAGTGGAACATAGCGTTGAGGATCTGAACACTTCACACGTTGATGAGATGCTCGCGCTCGCGGAGTTGACCAAACTCGACGCTTTCCGCAGACGGTCGCCTGAGCTGGGAGCATATCTCGGAATTAGGGAAGCGGGTCAACTCGTGGCAATGGCGGGGGAGGAACTCCGGCTCCTCGGATATTCTGAGATCGGTAGTGTCTGCACACGCCCCGACCGTCGCGGCCGCGGATACGCCGGCTCACTTATCTCAACACTCATCCAGAGGATTACGAAGAGAGACGAGGTTCCTTTCCTTCATGTCCGCACCGAGAATGTTGGAGCAATCCGTGTATATGAGAAACTGGGCTTCCAGACTAGGTGCATCATAAATTTCGTTTTGGTGAAAAGGGAGTAGTCTAGAGCACTCGAGCTTGGAGCTTCAGGAGCTTCGGCGGCGCTCCCTTGTGCCCAGCGAGGCCCGCCACTAGGGGTACGCCCAGGCGGTTTGGTCTATCCTGTTCACAACTGCTGTTGGTTATCGCAAAATATTGCCAAGTATATCCTGCGAATGAGACACTTTATCTTCATCTCAAGCGGTGAATATGAAGGAAGTGCGGGAGACTCGGCGTCAACACAAGAATCTCCCGTTTCTTGAAGTCATCTTGACTGTCTTGAGGGCCTCGGAGATCCAAGAACACCAATGACGGATCATGAGACTGCGGAAATCGCTGAGCTGGAGCAGGATTGGGAGTCGGCACGCTGGAACGGGCTTATCCGCCCCTATGCGGCCAAGGATGTCTATAGGCTACGGGGCTCCATTCGACTCGAATACTCCCATGCATCGATAGCCGCGAAAAAGCTCTGGAACATGATTCAGAACGAAGGATACGTTCCCGCTCTGGGTGCAATGACAGGAAACCAGGCAGTACAAATCGTCCAGGCAGGTTTACGCTCCATCTATTTGAGTGGCTGGCAGGTTGCCGCTGATGCAAATCTTGCAGGGGAAACGTATCCGGACCTGAGCCTTTACCCTGCGAACAGTGTTCCCCAGCTTGTTAGGAGGCTCAACAAGGCTCTTCAGAGGGCAGACCAGATCCAGCATTCTCAGGGCAAGACTGGCATCGACTGGTTTGTTCCTATTGTTGCAGATGCTGAAGCGGGTTTTGGCGGGCCTCTCAACGTGTTTGAATTGATGAAGGAGATGATAGAGGCTGGCGCAGGGGGGGTCCACTTCGAGGACCAACTTGCCTCCGAAAAGAAATGTGGACATCTGGGGGGAAAGGTCTTGGTTCCCACAAGCCAGTTCATCAGAACCCTCGTCGCCGCAAGGCTGGCGGCCGACGTGATGGGTGTTCCAACACTACTTGTTGCAAGAACTGATGCCAACGGGGCTCATTTGATAACTAGCGATATTGATTCTCGAGATGCAAAGTTCCTCACGGGTGAGAGGACGCCAGAAGGCTTCTTCAGGATGAAAGGAGGTCTCGAAGCGGCCATCTCCAGAGCCATCTCTTATGCTCCCTACGCTGACTTGGTATGGTGCGAGACCGCTACACCAAACATAGAGGAGGCTAGAGGGTTTGCCGAGGCGATTCATGCGGCTTACCCGGGCAAGCCTCTCGCATACAATTGCTCTCCGTCGTTCAACTGGAAGAAATACTTATCAGAAAACGAGATCCGTGAATTCCAGAAAACGCTCGCTGGAATGGGTTACAAGTACCAGTTCATCACATTAGCGGGATTTCACTCGCTCAACTACTCGATGTTCGACCTTGCCAGGGGCTATGCGGCGGAGGGAATGCTGGCCTACGTTCGCCATCAGAAGCGCGAGTTCGAAGCCGAAGAATCCGGCTACGGTGCAGTCAAGCACCAGTCCTTTGTCGGCACCTCCTATTTTGACGATGTTTCGCGCGTGATCTCGGGAGGATCTTCGTCGACGACTGCGATGGAGGGCTCAACAGAGGCCGCTCAATTCGGGCAGAAGCAGGTTGAAGCTGTCCTCTCCGGAGTGAAACGTGCGCCAGACTCTCCTTGACACAAGCAGGGCTCTGATTGACAGCGGTCTCCTCGGAGCCTCGCCTCATGTCAGCGGAGAAGATAAGCGTCCTTGGACCAGTGGAGCAGGGTTTCGAAGAGATACTGACTCCCGACGCACTACACTTCGTAGCCAATCTAACAACCCAGTTCTCAGGAAGGCTCACCACTCTCCTTGAGAGAAGGTCTTTGCTAGCCGCTCGCGTTCGAGCAGGAACTCTCCCAGAATTTCTTCCTGAGACTGAGCATGTTCGTAAGGCCTCGTGGAAGGTCGCGCCGATTCCCTCTGATCTGCGACAGCGACGCGTGGAGATTACGGGTCCTGTAGATAGGAAGATGATGATCAATGCGCTCAACTCCGGGGCAGACGTATTCATGGCGGATTTCGAGGACTCACACTCACCGACATGGAAGGGCACCGTTCAAGGCCAGGTGAATCTCAGAGACGCTGTCAACCGCAGACTGGAGTATGTGAATCCCGATGGAAGGAAGTATCAGCTGAAGGATAAGGTGGCCACTCTGTTCGTAAGACCTAGGGGCCTACACTTACCCGAAAAACATGTCCTAGTCGACGCCAAGCCTGTCCCTGCAGCCTTTTTCGACTTTGGCATTTACGCGTTCCATAACGCGAAGCGACTGCTGGAGAGGGGGACGGGTCCGTACTTCTACTTGGCTAAGCTTGAGAATCGTCAGGAGGCCACGTTCTGGAATGATGTCTTCGAGATGTCGGAGGCTGAACTCGGGATTCCTCAAGGGTCCATCAAGTGCAGTGTTCTTGTCGAGAATGTTCTAGCCGCGTTTGAGATGGATGAGATCCTATATGAACTGAGAGATCGAGTCACTGCGCTGAACTTCGGGCGTTGGGATTACATTTTCAGCTTCATCAAGACACTGGGTCAGGACCCGAAGTTCGTCTTTCCCGACCGTTCGAGCCTCGCCATGTCAACGCCATTCCTGAAATCATGCTCAATGCTTGTTGAAAGGACCTGTCATACACGAGGGGCACTCGCGATAGGAGGAATGGCTCCCCAGGTCCCCATTAGGAACAATCCTCAGGCTCAATCAGAGGCCTTGCAAAAGGTGATTGCTGACAAGGAACGTGAAGCCTCGGAGGGCTATGACGGAGCTTGGGTAGCGCACCCGGACTTGGTCCCGGTGGTTATGAGGGTCTTTGACTCGTCCTTGGCAGAGGGCAACCGAATTCGGCCGAGGCAGGGAACCGTTGGAATCACTGCCCTTGAGATGCTAACTGTTCCCGAGGGCGAAATAACAGAAAGCGGCGTTCGGGCTAACATCGATGTGAGCCTAAGGTATCTAGAATCATGGTTGAGAGGGCAAGGTTGCGTGGCGATTTACAACCTGATGGAGGATGCGGCCACTGTAGAGATTTGCAGGGCGCAGCTTTGGCAGTGGCTCCAACACAGAAGCAAACTATCAGGAAGCAAGATTCTCACACCGGACTTGCTGCGTGAAATGCTGAAGGAGAGTCTCCTTCGAATCAGGTCTGAAATCGGCGAGCTTCAGTACTCTGAAGGCAGATTTGAATTGGCGGCTAGGATTCTTGACTCTTTAGTGACGAGCGAGGATTTTGTCGGTTTCATGACATTGGTTGCTTACGATTACCTAGACCAGCATGAGTAGCATGAATTTGGCCGATTTGGCTTGGTGTTCGTTTGGATTCCGCTGACCATCACTCATGCACATGCAGAAAGTTGTTGTGCATCTGAATGGGTTGCGAGCGCTCGGTCCGGATGGATTACCGTTGCCACACGACGGACGTTGCCCAACTGAAAGGAGGGTGCTTCGCAGTCTTTTTCGGACGCTAGAGGACAAAACTCTTTGTTCTTTGGCCACCGTCAACCCGAATGGACAAGCACACATCTGCCCATGTGTACTTCGCATGTCCTCCGGCACTGGAACTCTATTTCTTGTCGGACCCCAATTCACATCACTGTCGAAATCTTCACTCGAATCCCTCTATGGGCAGTATCGGTATTCGATTCGACTCAAAGCTGGTGTGATAGCGATCGTGGAATAGCGCTTTATGGCGCGTGCCGTGAAACTGAGGGTGGGGGCTGCCCGAGCGGCGGAGCAAGTCTATGGTAGTCGGTTTAGGGCCCACTCGAAATGGAGTGCGGGTCTCGCAGCCGCTGGTCGAGCTTGCGGCTGGCATTTCTTCCGTTTCGTTACTAGGCGCGTGAAAGTCTTCGATGAAGTCAAGCTTGGTTCAGCGGTCTTCGCCACAGCATCCATTCGAAGAAGAAAATCATAGATGTCAGCTGAGGCGACAAGGGGGCTCGGGTCCGTGGTCAATCATAGACAGGGCTCCTCTAGCGGCTTATCTTACAGCACGCTTATCCCTCTGAGGTCTGAAAGAAAACTGTGACGAGACAGAGGTGTGAGTGGACAGCATTCAGTAATAATCCACTCATGGTTCAGTACCATGACACAGAATGGGGGGTCCCTGTGCATGATGACGGGAAGCTGTTCGAGTTTCTCGTTTTGGAGGGTGCGCAAGCTGGACTAAACTGGCAGACCGTTCTGAACAAACGGGAAAACTACCGGAAAGCATTCCACGCCTTCGACGTTGCTAAAGTCGCCCGTTACAACAAGAAGGATGTTCAACGTCTTCTCAGTGACCCGGGTATCATACGCAACCGCCTCAAGGTCGAAGCCACGATTGCGAATGCAAAACATTTCCTAGAAGTCCAAGAAGAGTATGGTTCTTTCGACGAATACATCTGGGGATTCGTGGGTGGTAAGCCAATCGAGCACGTTTTCAAATCTCTCAGAGAAATTCCCTCAACTACCATGGAATCCGACACCGCGAGCAAAGACCTACGCAAGAGGGGCTTCAGATTCGTCGGCTCAACAATCTGCTATGCGTTCATGCAAGCGGTTGGAATGGTGAACGATCACACGACGGACTGTTTCAGGTATGACGCTGTCTAAGCTAAGATTCCTCATAAGATATGCTTGAGAGCCCGCACCCTGAGACCGACTAGAAAGCAAGCATTCGGTGGCGGGACATGGATCACAGTCTCGATCAGAGATCGCTAGTTGAGCGAACAAAGAGCATTGTACACTCATACACGATCACATTGTGTTAGTCAAGCGTTTCAATCTCCGAAAAAGAGACTGGAACCGTAATTGATCGTGAACTTGTCGCCTCCAACCTGAACCGAGCGACCACACTGATAGGTTCAACCATGGCCGTTTTTACATTCCTGCTATTCTTCTTCATCCCAAGATTCCAGCAGGGTTCGATAGACGCAATTCTCTATCAAATCACCTTGAGTGTCGTGGTCTCCACTATCTTCTCCTTCGTCTTCTCAGGGTTGTCCTATTATGGAATAGTAAGCGTGTCCAAGATGAGCGTCGCGAGGAAGCGGTCAAACCAGAAAAAGGGAGACACTCTTTTCGTGCTCGGACTCATGCTCGCAGCCTCAGAGCCCGCATTGATCCTATTCACTATTGGACAGACTCTTGTGGGAGGCTTGGCAGCGACCCTCTGGGTACTGTTCAGCATCTTCGTCGTCCGACAATCCAAAGAATTCTCATAGAACGAGAAAAGCCGACAATCACAGTATTGTCCAAGAGAAGAGAGTAGTCAAGGCATAGTCGCCGAACAACCCTCTGCCAAATCTTCCGTTCTAAGGGATTGTTCTCGAAGAAGGCCTTGAGAGGATTTGGCCTGGAATCGACAATTCTCCAAGGGAAAATGACCGGAGAGAGATGCCCACCACCAGGCACTGGCTAGACATAGACGTGCCGCATGTATACCCAAGTTGTGGTGGGGCCGGTGGGATTTGAACCCACGACCTCCGCCGAGTCCGTCTCGTCTACGGGTATCTTCACGCGCTCCTGAATTTCCTCATCCCCAGATACTCCTGGTCGGCATACCCGTCCTAGTTGATTCTGGAGCCCGTCCATATGCTGAGGGGCTGTTTTCCTTCCCCAGTGTCATCCCTGGCTAGACTACGGCCCCATGGAACCTCGTGTTGAAGGCTCCTGTGCGGTACCCCACCGAAAGGTCGGGTGTGGAAACTATTGCTAAAAAGCTTAGTCAGATGCGATGCTGTGATTCGTCCTTTATTCTTCTCTCTGGGCGATGTATGTTTTCGTCTCCGGCACGTACCATCGAGTTGTTTCTCGGAACATGTGCCAGAAGTCGTGGAAGGCTGATAGGTCTCGTGACTCTATGATGATCATTCCGTTGTAGGTTGTGCCCCAGATGTGCGCATACTCACCTACGATCACAACTTCCTTGGAGAGTTTTTTCTTGAACCGTTCCCATTCGGTTCGTGCTTTCTTCTTGTCAGCCTCTGTTAACGGTCTGACTCGGTAGAATATCATGAACGCAAATATCATGCAGTAGACCTTACCGAGCTCTGGCAATCCTCTGGCTTTATCTTGTTTTCTCTATTCTTTCAGCCCGGTCTCCCGCTTAACCAGACGGGCTACGGCTTCTCGCACAAGTGCGTCTTCCGTTGGAAGAGGCTAGGCCGATGGCGATTACTGTACGGAAGGTATGGTGCTGGAAATGTAACAGGGCGACAGAGCATGAGACGAGGCGTCCACTGTCAAACATTCACGGCTCCTGGATGGTTACCGAGTGTAGGGGGTGCGGCGAGAAAGAGCTGGAGAGGCTCTAATGAATCCGGACCCACTCTTTTGAAGCATCCGCCTTACTTTCAGCCCTCTAATTCGCACAAGGATTATCATCTTTGGCCTGACCGGAGGGTGTGAACGTTTGAGAATTGGAGGAAAGCAGGGCAGATGGACAGTACTGACGTGCTCATTTTCTGCGAAATGAGCTTCAAATATTTTGACTACTCTGGGAGGAATCGAAGACCCAGCTCTAAAGGCATAGGAAAGAAGCTTGGGGCTAGATGAGAAAACTGTCAGGCTACGAATAAGGAAGATGGAGCGAGAGGGCTTCATCCAGTACTATCAGGCAATACCCAACCTTCGCCTTCTTGGCCAGTCTCTCGCCTATCTCTGCAATTTCCAAGCCACAAACGTGACCACGAAAAAGCGTGCCATTGACTCGTTTTGCGAGGCCGATGGCATTATTGACATTGCTGACTATCTCGGCGAGAGTTTCGGCGTCACAGTATCAGCAGCATCCGAGGAAGATGCCCAGCAGACAATGGCAAAACTCGCGAAGCAGGTTGGGATTCCCCGTTTCGTCTTTCTTCCTCCCCGCCAATTCCCTAGCTCCCTGAGGAGCTTGGGCAAGCTAGACTGGCAACTTGTCAAGAACCTCCGGGGTTCTGCCGCCGAAGTTCACCTCGCATAAGAAAATGGAATTTTTTTTTCTCGCAGAATCTTTTTTTCGGCGAAACCACTTTTTCGGAAATCACTTTTGCGAAAACGTTTCTAGTGTGAAATCTTTTCGACTCCCCGGGCCCTACCCGCACCCTCGTGCGCCACAGCACGCTATTTCCACGCACGAGAAGAGAAGACTAGCTTCTTCCTTGACCCCCAGGGCGCTGTACACGCGCTAGAAGTCACTGCAGTCGCCGGGAGGATTTCGCAACTCGGAATCAGCAGCTAAGAACCGGTGCCCGGAAACAGCACTCGGAAAACAGTATCTGAAAACGGTAGCCTGAAACAGCTACTCGGAACCAGTACCACCGAATTTTCCAACCCCCCCGGGGCCTATTCAAGTCTCGCGCGCTAGATCGTGCTATTCACGCACGCGACAAGTTTCCATCCTCCTCTGGACTCCGCTTCAACTCTCCTCAGCTGAAGCCTCTCTATAGGAACGCTGGCGTGGTTACACGCGTCTTTTAGTTTCGCCCCGCGCACCATCCAGTACGAGAGCAAAAACTAGGTGGGCCGTTACGGGGTCGTAAAGAGGAGTACAGTTGAGAGAAACACTCGCCATTCTAGTCTTTTTCCTAGTCCTCCTCCCCGCGGTCCCATCAACACACCCGCAAACCGGGCAGCGGTCCCTCTTGTCACAAGCGCCTCCGCTCGGCTCCACAGACTATCCCTGGACAATGTTCCACCATGACTCGCTCCGAACCGGAGCATCCCTCGCCTCAGCCCCGAGCATCGCCAACCCCGCATGGTCCTATGCGACCAATGGAGCAATCTACGCCTCCCCAGCAGTCAGTGACGGACTGATCTTCATCTCATCATGGGACGGCACAGTCTATGCCCTAAACGAGAACACTGGCGCCCTGGTCTGGTCCATGCAAACCGGCGCCTCCATCTACTCTTCCCCCGCAGTAGCAAACGGGATAGTCTACGTCGGCTCCCGAAACGGAGGAATGTACGCCATCAACGAGCAAACCGGCGCGCTCATCTGGGTATACGGGAACCCTAACTGCGCGATAACCTCCTCGCCAGCAGTCGCGGATGGAAAAGTGTTCTATGGAACATGGTCCCAGGGCGGATGCATCGACCCCGGCCAGTTCGTAGCGCGATACGCGAATAACGGAACACTAGCCTGGACAAACCCCGCAATCGCAGCATCTTCCGTCAGGTCGTCCCCCGCCGTAGATTCGGGACTCGTGTTCTTCGGCCAAGATAACGGCTCCGTAATGGCACTAAACGAGACAACCGGTCAGCAGCTCTGGACAAGGTCACTCAACGGAGTAACCATTGTAGGCAGCGCGCCAGCAGTCTACAATGGAAGAATCTATGTCGGCACCGACAACGGCTTCTTCCAGCTAAACGAGTTCACCGGAGCGAGAATAACACCATTCCTCTCACCCAACTCCAACACCACCTCCGCCGCGGTGGCCGTCGGCGCAGTGTACTTTGGAAGCGGCACAGGATACGTATACAAGGTAAACGCGACAACTGGCGGTCAAATCTGGAGAGCGACGATCGGAACGGCGGTGAACTCGTCGCCCGCCCTTGCTCTCGGGACCGGTACAGTTCTCGTCGGTGCTAACGATGGTTACCTTTACGCTCTCAACATGACCACCGGCGGCTTCGTCTGGAGGTACTTGACCGGTGGACAAGTCTCCTCATCCCCGGCCATCGCGGATGGAAGGGCCTTTGTCGGCTCCCTCGACTTCAAACTCTACGCGATAGGAACAGCTCCGCCACCCCCGCCTTCGTTGAAGGTTGGAATCTTCCCGGGCAACTCTACTCTGAAGCCAGGGCAGGTCTCCCTCCTGACAATGACCGTGACCAACGGCACAAGTCCAGAATCAGGGGCAAACCTGACACTCACCTCGACAGCAGGAGGAGGCTTCACCTTGCCAGTTGAAAGAAGTCCGGGGCTATACGTCTCAAACTACACGGCACCGCTAACGTTCACGGCGGTCGCCACTTCGATAAGGGTCGTAGCAGCGAAGCCTGGTTTCCTCGACGGCTCGGCTCAAACGAGTATAGCCCTGCAACCCTTTCCGGCCCTGACTATCTCCTTGACGGTCGACCAGACATCTGTGTCACCTGGCAGCGAAATACTACTGACGGTCCGCGTCCTCAATGGAACGACCGCGGTACCAGGTGCGACCATAACTCCCTCTCCGACCGGAGCCGGCACGTTCTCTACTGCAACCGATGCTGGAAACGGAAGCTACACCTTAGTATTCTCCGTGGCGCTGCAAGTCTCAGGCTCCAACACGCTTACAGTTCTAGCTTCCAAACCCGGCTTCTCACCAGCACAGACCCAGGTCACCGTCACCGTAGGCGGCCTCCCAGACCTGCAAAAGTCCAAGCTGTTCGGACTCCCGCTCCTCCTTCTCGCCGTAGCACTAGGCGTGCTCCTCCTCATTGTAGTGGGCGCGCTTGCTAAACGAAGAAGGGAGGCTGCAGAGGGAAAAACAGAGCCAACTCCTGCAGTCCCGAGTTATGCAGTGAAAAGGCCGGCGTGGTTTCCGGGAAGGCTTAACTAGAAGATTTTTCGCCACGTGTTTGGGGTTGGCGGCCATAGCTGGGAGCTAGGACCCGTACCCATTCCGAAAACCCGCCTTTGTGAGACGGGTCGGGAGCACGGAAGTGAATCTCCCAGGCGATCACGATGGTAGTGTGGTGAGAGATCCCACGCGAAACCGCGACCGCTGCCAACTCCGTTTTTCATAACATACGCCGTCAGGTAGCCTTACCGGAGACGCCACATCTCGACCTCGGACAGCACTCTCCCCGCGCGTCCCAGAAAAACGAAAGTAATCGAGTCACCCCTCTAAGGGTGAATCGCCCAGAGCAAGCCCTGAATCACAATCTGTCAACGATTACCTACGGCGTCCTTGTTAGCCTCCACGAAAATGCTAACGATTCCATAATCCCAAAATCTTAGACTCGCCGATTCTACGCCCTGTCACCTAAAACTCGCCCATTCTCCCTGCCAGACAGAAGACGAGCCCTGAAAATTCGACCGGGTACGGACGCGGCCATTTGAGACGCGAGAGATGCGAGTCCGAGACCCCGTCTAGAACGAGACCGATGACAAAAAAGTGAAACCGTCCAGGAAGAAGCGGCGATTCTTTTTTCGTCGAGAAATCTTTCTAGCCCCCCTGGGGCTCCTCGTTTCTCCCCGGCTGCGAGCACTGGACCGTCGCAGCTGGGACATGACTCTTAGATATCCAGGCGTTCCCGGAGATGTCAGAGTTATCAACGTTTATAACAATCAGACCCCTAGACAAGCTTGACAAGGCCGAGGCAGGCTAGTTGGCGCTTCCCTTCTTCCCGTTGCAATTCCCCGGCCTAGACGTAACGGGGCCCATCGGGCAAGTCCTCCAGATCCTCCTAACCGCGTTCTTCATCGGCTTCATCTTCTTCGGCCAGAAACTCCAGATGCGAATGTTCCTGATGGAAATCGACAGGGGACTCAAACGGCTCGACTTTATCAGAATACAGGCCCGAGACCTCACCCTCAAGACGGTCAAGGAACAGGGAAAACCTACAGCTGACATTACGCCTCAGATCAACACTTTGATGGAACAGTTCATCATCGCCCCGGTCGACATGGATCCTTCGGGGATCGTGAGAAAGTTCGACCATCTGCTCGACGTTCACGACGTCAAGTTCAAAGACGATGTTAGAGCAATCGCACCCGGCGCCAGCGAGCCCACGCTCAACAATCTAGGCAACCTCGTCGAAGCCTCTTGGGCTCTCAACACCATCTACCGAATCGTCCGCCACTTTTACCTCCTTGGACGCAGAACAAGCAGCTTCTTCATCATCCTCCAACTTCAAGCGCTCATGCCCATGGTCATGCAGGAAGCTGAAGCATACATGGGAGCTGCGCGCGCCTTCGCCGAAGGCCAGCCGATAGGGGACGGCATAGGTGCTCTGGTAGCTTCCAGGTTGATGAAAGACAAGGCGCAGCGCAAGGTCGAGAAGGATGTCATCGTGGCTGAGACGACGATGGAGGACCGCAGGGTGATAGCGCTCAAAGCCGAGGGGCCGGGAGGAAATGTAGGTAAACCCGGAGATGCCATCCGTTCAATCATCGAAGAGAACCAGGGAAAAGTCTCCATGGTCGTCATGATCGACGCTGCCCTCAAGTTTGAGGGAGAAAACTCAGGAGACATCAGCGAAGGCATCGGTGCCGCAATCGGCGGAATCGGAACAGAGCGCTTCAAGATAGAAGAGGAGGCTACGAAGCAGCGGATACCTGTCTATGCCGTCATCGTGAAAGAGAGCATCCTCGAAGCTATTACCCCGATGAAGAAGGAGATACTTGACGCTGGGGAGAAGGTCATCGAGAGGATTAAAAGGCTCATCATAGAGCGCACGAAGCCGGGCGACACCGTAATCGTCGCCGGAATAGGCAACACAATAGGAATAGGACAGTAGGTTCACCAGTGGCACAGGGGAAGCCACCGGGCGGTGGCTCCGTAACGGTACGATTTGTTCTATCGCTGATTCTAGCCTTCATCGGACTCTTCAGCCTCCTCGCACTGCTAACTGGCTACGACTTCATCCAGCAGAGGAGGCTCGACGATGCGGGCACCTCTCTCTACTTGTCACTCGCATTCGTTACATTCCTGTTCGTCGTCTTCAACATAGTCAGGACACGCCGAGGCTTCTCTCTCACAACGGTTGTTCCTTCCAAGGTTCTCTCGGTCGTCCAGTGCACCCAGTGCAGCTTCAAACAGCTCAAGAACTTCGCCCTCGGCGACTATGTCACCAAGGCCGAGGGCAAGTGTACCCAGTGCGGAAACCAGACCCTCTTCGTCAGCGGAATCTTCACAGAAGCCGGGAAAAAACGATAGCCGATTATTACTCGACGCAACTCAAGAGTCCAAAAGGACCCCCCCGTCATCTAGCCAGTCAGAATCGTACAACCATCCTTCCCGACAAGCACAGTGTGCTCCGCCTGGGCCACCGGCTTACGAGTCTCCTCAACCAGAACAGGGTAGGAACCAATACACTTTTTCTCCAACAGGTCCTTCATACCCCGAGTTGCCACTTCCCTCGAGAACTTGGTCTCAAGCCATCTCGCCGCAAACGGCAGCGTCAAGAACCGTTTGTGAATATCCTCCAAAACCCTCTTCGACTCCTCATTCTTCACCCCCTTCAGCTTGACAAAACGGTAAATGTACGCGTCAGGAAGGTTAGCAACCGACCCGGCCGCACTCTCCAACGTCACGAAAGGCTCTATGGCGTAGACCTCTCCCTCCAACGCCTTAGAACTGTTGAGAAGCTGCGGGACATTCGGAACCGACTTCCCCGCGTGAATCGCATACCTCTCGATACTATGGCCTGTCAGATTGCTAATAGGCCGGAACCCATAACGCTCCACCGTTCCCTGGATAATCCGTCCAATATCAGACAGTTTGACTCCCGCGTGGAAGGCCTTGATTGCGTGGTCAAGAGCCTCGGTCGCCGCCCTAGCCATGGGCTCGAAAGTCGGGTCGAAGAATACGGTGACCGCGGTATCAGCTAGGTAGCCGTTCACGTGAACTCCAAAGTCAACCTTCACCATTGACCCTTGGGGAATGGTCAGCGTGTCGGCTGGCGGAGACGTGTAGTGTGCTGCAATCTCGTTGATTCCGACATTGACAGGGAAGGCCGGTTGGCCGCCCAGGTCACGAATCTTGCTCTCAAGCTCTTCGCATATTTTGACCACGGGTCTTCCGGGGCTGACCATTCGCGGTAGGTCTTTGCGTAGTTTCGCGATTATCCCGCCCGCTTTTCGAGTCGATTCCAGTCCTTCAGCGTCTAGCAAAGGCCTGCCTCTCTCATTTTGACCATTTCTTCCACCTTCTCATCGTTCGTCATTGAGGGTCGAGCTACACTTTGCTAAAGTCGCGGGTCCACATCTCCTTTGCGAGGGCCCCGTCATGTTTGAGAAGGCTGACCGTCTTGTGAGCCTTGTCCCGACGTTTTCTGTGCTCTTCGAGGAACTCGGATATTTTGTCGATTAGGATCTTCTTGAGCTCGCCGGAGAGCATTCGGCCGCTCCTGTACTCTGTGCGTATTTGTTCGATTCGCTTATCGTCCCGCTCGAAGAGCATGTAGAGCCACTGGAACGGAACGTCAACATCAGCGTTGCCACCAAGCCTCCGATGCTCTTCTACCGTGTCTCTTCCGCCGGAGAAAGCGTGCTTCTTCACCTTGTCCCGGACCATTTTATCAGAGTCTGTCAGGTAGATTGCTGTTTCAGGCTTTGAGCTGCTCATCTTGTCCTGGACTCCGGTGAGGGGAGGGAGGAATTTGCTGTGGATCGCCGCCGCCTTGTAGTAGCCCAGTGATTCTGCAATGTCGCGTTGTATCCGCCAGTAAGGGTCCTGGTCGATTGCCGCCGGTATCAGGCACCTCTTCTTCTCCAAGAGGCTTGGCAGTATCTGAATCGATGGGTAGAACAGGAAGCCAATGTTGGTCTCGTTAGTAAAGCCGAAGACTGCACGGGCAACGCTAAAGTTGATCCGCCGAGCGATCTTCAAGATGAGCGGGTAGGCATGGCCGATAAACTCTGTGTCCTGGAGGATGAAGGTCTTGTCAGGATCGAAGCCGACTGCCGCGATGTCTAGAATGTTTTCCCTCGCCCAGTGCTGCGTGTCTTCATAGCTTAGGTCTCGTTTTTCTTCGAGAAATTTCTCATCGTCTGTTATCTGGATGTACGTGTTCACATGGAACTTGTCTTGTAACCACTTTGTGAAGTAGAACTGCATAATGTGACCGATATGCATAGGCCCGCTCGGGCCCCGGCCTGTGTAGAGGAAGAAGCCTCGGCCTTTAGCGTGGTCATCTAGGACGAGGTCTAGGTCGCGGTGGGAGAAGAAGACGTGCCTGCGGATTAGGTAAGCTTCGTCTCCTAGAATCTTCTCCATCTTGTCCGCGAGGGGGCCTGTTAAGGGCTGGGTTCCAAAGTCGCGTATGAGCCGGTCGTAATCAACAACGCCCGAGACTTCCCAGGGTGTGACGGTGAACTGTCTCTCAGGCATTGTTGTCGGGCCTCTATCGGTTCGAGTTAGGGCGCGAGGGAAGTTTCGGGTTTAACCTTTCCCCGCCAGAAGACACGGCCGGACTCAACCTCTCAGAATCACCCATTCCATCCTAGAATTCTGCGAAAAAGCCGGAAATCAAGCCTAATCACCGATACTAGCCCATGATTTCTAACCACACCAAATCCACACATAATCCTAGGGGAAACTGCAGAGGTCAGAAAACCCTGGACAAGCCCATTAGGGGCTAGTCACACACAACAAGCCAAAAAATCACGCTCGGACAGCGAGACCCTCCTAGAAAAATTCGTGATCGTATGGCCTCCTCGAGACACAAAACCCGAGACTCTCCAAAGCCACGAGCGGGATTCTCCAGTTTCACAGAGCCGCCAGGAGATCCAGCTCAAAAGCAGCGACAGGCAGGCCCAATCCCCACGACCGGATAACTTCAGGATGAACTTCGCCAAGGAAGCCAACATTCTTGCCATTAGAGACCACTTGTCCGAACCTGCCGTCGAGAAAAGTTGGATGTTTGGCTGGTTCAACTGAGAAATCGATTCCGGCACTGCTGAGCAACGCGTCCAGAGCGGCCCTGATCTCCGTGAAACCGGCGCTGGCGTGGACGGTGGCAGCCGTAAGTTTTGTCCTGGTTGTGACTGGGCTCTCGGAATCCTTCTCTCGGAGTTCGCAGGCTCCGACTTCGAAGACTTTCTGCGGATAGTCGACGTGTGTGTTGTTGCTGAGGAATTCTAGGATGCTCGGGAGAAGCCAGTTCCGGAGTACTGTGTATATTGTCACTTTGGGATTCTTCAACTCAACCAGAGACGCCGGTTTTGTTCGCGTCTTCTCCTCTAGCCTCGCACGGTCTGTCAGGGTGTAGTTTAGGATCTCCTGGTAACCTAGGCCAACCATGACCTCGGCGAGAGCCTCGAACCTGTCTGTCGTCGGGTCCAGTCCACCAGGCGTCCAGACTTCAGGCCATTCGGGCGTGAGCTTGTTTAGGTCCATAGCTATTCCAATATCCTCGACTATGTCGATTTGGTGCATAATGTCCAGACGGTAGCATGGGACCAGCACTTTGATCGTGTCCCCGGCGATTCGACTGACGGCGTAACCTGCTTTCTTGAGGTAGACGCTTGTTGCCTTGCTGGAGAGTGAGGTCCCCAGTGTTTTGTTCGCGTAGCTCAATGACATCGTTCTCTCGATTGGCTTGAGGTCCGGTGTCACCATTCGCCTGCTTGGCCCGTACTGATAGTTTTGCACACAGGTGTGAACGCTCCCGCCTCGCTCGGAGAGACAGGTGACCACTATTTTCAAAGTGTTGTGAACCGTCTCAAGGCTGGTTCCAGTCACCTCCACCAGAACGTTCTTGGTCTGGGTTGTTACTCTCCCGAGGTCGTTCGAGTTGATGACAGGTGGCAACGAGAGGATCTGGTCTCGGCCGTCAACAAGCAGGGGCCACTCGTCGAAAGACGAAATTATCGGACCATATTCCCTTCCTTTCTCATGCTCCTTCAGAATCTCTCTGAGACTCATTTTCCGAGTAGAGCCCAGTGGGATGAAGAAAGCGGCGTCGGGCTTGCTGACAGTATATCGTATCGGGCGCGCGACTAGATCCGCTTGGTAGAAGCCTATTGACGACCTCTTTCGTTTTCTCCCGTAAGTCTGGTCCATCTTGTCTTGGAGGCCTATCCAGCTCTTCAACGCGTCCTCGCTAGGGTGGAGGTTCGTGACAACTGCGCATGCGATGTAGGGACGTATGTTCTTGAGCCTCTTGTCAACGATCACGTCGAGCTTAGATGGGCCGGCGAGTGTCAGCTTTTTCCGTGAGGCTTCGCCGAGGAATCCTCGGAGCGCGCGTGCTACGCCTTCGACCGACCATATGTCAGGATGGTTGCTGTCCTTGACCTCGACGTTCACCGTGTCCGTTTGCTCATCTAGTGACTCAACGTCCCCTTTGACGTACGCGAAAACCTGGTTCAGTCCATCTCTGTCTCTCGGTAGTTTGTCGCCTAGCAGGTTCTCTAGGTCGGATAGGGACAGCTGTACGGATGGCGTTCTACTCGACCTTCTGTTCCCTGATCCATTCGAGGTCTGTAGTGAAAATTTGGCGTATGTCCTGTATTCCTTTGTGCATCATGTAGAGCCGGTCGATACCAAGTCCCCAAGCTAGAACCGGAACTCTCACTCCTAGAGGCTCAGTAACCTCAGGTCGGAAGATTCCGCTTCCGCCGAATTCAATCCATCCGAAGCCAGACTTGTAGGCTTGCAGTTCGACGCTGGGCTCTGTGAAGGGGAAGTAGTCAGGTTTGAACCGGACCCGGTCTGCGTCCGCGACCTCTTTGGCGAACATTTCCAACACCCCTAGAAGGTTGCGGAGGTTTAGCTTCTCGTCTAGAACGATACCTTCTACCTGGTTGAACTCGATGAGATGTGTCCGGTCGAGATATTCGGGCCTGAAGCAACGGGCTATGGCGAAGTACTTCCCGGGGACCCGGAGGTTTTTCGATAGCATGGTTCGGACGCTTAGCGCTGTTCCGTGGCTTCGGAGTATTAGCTTGGAGGCCTCCTCTCTCGAGAACTTGTAGCCCCAGCCCGTGGAGCCTGTCCTCCAGCCGTTCTCGTGTGTCCTTGCTACTCGGTCAACGGTTTTGCCCCACTGAGCGAGGCTCATCGATGAGGGGTCTTTCACGTAGTAGAGGTCGTGAATTTCCCGGGCGGGATGGTCTTGGGGCATGTATAGACAGTCGCAGTTGACGAACGTGGGCTCGACTAGTGGCCCGACGGCTTCTTGGAAGCCTAGCGCTACGAGTTTCCTCCTGACCATTCGGAGAAATCTGAGGTATGGATGATACTTTCCCGGTCTGATGGGAGGGACCTGGGAGGACACATTGTAGTTGCGCAGCCTAACATGGGCCCACTCTCCGGATGTTATCATATCGCCGGTGAGGGAGCTTACTTCTCCTAAAGTGTCAAGGGTCGGGATTGCTTGGACCCCTAACTGAGTAATTTCCACAACATGGTCGTTTCTCGGTTTAGCCTCGAGGATATTCCTCCTCAAGAGACGCTCAGCTGAGGCTTGCAGATTGTCGGGGAGTTCTTCCAATACGACACTACCGGAACCTACCTTCTCCAGGAGATGCTCGTCGGGATCTTTAGCGGGCTTATCGTCGACTCGAACCTGAACTATCCCGTCCTTCTTCTCAAGAGTTCCCCATTTCTTTCGGCTTAACCATCCAGTAACTATTGGTACGTACTCAGGTCCGAGGCCGGCATTTTTCACGGCCGCGGCAATTGAGACTGGGGCTCCTAGCTTGATCTGTTCGACCACTCTCCTCTCCGGGAGACCTCTTTCAACGCAAATCATACCCTCCTCTGTTGGTCTAAGTTCTGTTCGCTTGACAATCACTTCGTTGATGAGGCCTTGGTTTGAGAGTGTTAGGATTGCTCTAGCAACTGACGAGTCTGCAAGCCCGGACTTTTTTGCGATGTCCGTCGCAGATGTTTTCCCGCGGAGTTCTTGGATTGTCTTCAGGACCTTGGCTTCGCTCTCTCTCAATTCCACCAAGGGCCCAGGTTCTCCGTGAAACCGGGTTTGGCTGTCCTTGCGTGTATTTTAGTGTTCGAGGGTTCAGGGAGCGGTCTGTGACTCTTTTGGCTTTGTCACCGGTCCCAAGCTTTTCCGGTTATGCTCTCTTATCATAGCACAGCAACAATGAGGGCGGCTGGTCGTCGGGTGAGGGTCAGAGATGAAAGTGGAATTTTTCCACCACACAACCCTTGGCAGAGCAGCCAAGGTCAACAGTAAAACCCAGACCATGTTCTTTGTCCTCGACGGCATCTGGAGGGACGCGGACTCGGTCGAGGCTGTCTTGCTGACCAAGATTCCGGAAACTGAATGGGAAAAAGACAGCTGGCTCGCGCTAGACAAGCAGCGCAGCAGCCTAGCAGGCAAGCGATAGAGAATTCCGGCTTCACCGCTTCCCCGTCAAAATTACGGGTCTCAGGCTTGGCCTAATTGTGGAAGGATCCGCCCGGGTCTAGCCTTGTACGATGGGACACCGACTCCAACAGCAATCATCGGGCTCTTATCCTTGGCGTGTGGTGAGAAGAATTCTGTGACTGCGTCGTCGTAGAATGTTGAGCCTGAGGCGCCGACTCCTACTGAGTAGGAGGATAGGTAGATTTTGCCGGCGTGGACGCCTGCTTCGAACTGGGCGGCGCAGTAGCCTCTGGGGCCGAGACAGGCGAGGGTGTGGGGTAGGTCTGCCATGAGAAAGAATACGACGCTTGCATCGCTGAAGAGGGGTTGGTCGAGGCAGAGATAGCCGGACATGTGCCTGAGCCTTCCCGTCTTCAACTGTTCTAGTGACTTTGTTCCTGGGTTGAAGAAGTAGGACCCGGATGGAAGTCCTTGAACGTCATTTGCTATGAGATAGAAATCAGTCAAGGTCTCACCCTCGGGCAGAAAGTCCAGAGGGACGCAGGTTGTTGCAGCGTCGACGATTGTGGAGAGTGATTCGAAGGTGATGGCTTGCTGAGCGAACCGTCGAGTTGACCCGCGACGCAGGATTGTCTGTTCTAGTGATGGAGAGTCCTCAGGCTTCAAGGGTCTCAGTTGAAACGTCGCGTTGCTGTGGCTCAGTTTGCTTATCCTTGGCTTGTAGCCCTGCTGCCACGCCTTGACCGAGTCTGCGCTGGGCAGTTCTGATGCCTTGTTTGCTTCCCACATTATTGGATAGTCAGTTTGGTCTCTCGAAAGCGGCTCGACGTCTGGGTGTAGTGCCGGGATTTCCGGCCTCACGGAGCGGGCGTTGGTTCCTAGGCCTGTCCCGATCGCGGCCATGCAAATGGGCGCCTCTTGGTGTTTCTCGAGGCCCAACAGGTTGTTGACTTCACTGTCTACGAATCCCATGATGAGTTTGACCCATATCTTTTCGGAGATGCACGTTGCTAGGAGGTTGGCTGCGATGACTCCACCATCCCAGAACCAGTGGCGGTAGGAGCGGGCCTCATACTTCCAAGCGTTCCTCCATGCTAATGATGTGAGTGCAAATGTTACGGGAGAAGATGAGACTGCTTCGTGAGATTTCGCGGAGAGTTGGGAGCGGTAATCGCCTTCTCGGAGGTGGACGAGAGAGAAGTCGAGAGGATTGTAATGATAGACGCCTGCGTTGAGTTGTGGAATGTCGCCGTTGATGATGTAGACTTCGATGGGGTAGAGTGCTCCTGTCGCGGGGGCTGCTCGCATGTAGTAGGGCTGGCTGCCAAACCTCATTTTTCTGGTGAGGCCGGCTGAGAAGAAGAGCAGCTCTGCCATGGTGTCTAAGTCAGGATTCTTGGTCGGCTTGGAGCGGTTGTCCTTGATGGTTTTGAGGGAGGCTTCTTTGGGGTGTGGGAATTGGCGTGAGAGGGCTGTTGAGGGCCGGTTCTTGTACTGTTTGAAGGCTGAGGGTTTATTGTCCCAGTCTAGATAGTGGCCTGAGGTTCGAAGGCTGATCTCCGAGTGCTTCGTGGTCTCATGGTACGCTAGAATGGGGTTGGAGTCATCGCGCGCCATGTTGGCTAGTTGTTCTTCCTTGGGGAGATAGTTTAGACTTCCCGTGAAGCTGTAGTTATTGCAGACGACCACAGTGGAGCACGTTGCCCGATCCCGTTCCCGGGGCTTTGTTCGGGCTGAGCTCGGGTCTCGTTCAGGCTCGCGGCGGGATAAACGAGGAGGCCCCCCCGGGGCCATAAAGATTTCTCGACAAAAAAGATTCGTCACAAGAAAAGACTCGCCGTTTTTTTCGGTTTCACATTCTTATCCTTAGTCTCGTTCTATACGAGTTTCGGACTTGCCTCTCTCACGTCTCAAATGGCCGCGTCTGTACCCAGCCAAATTTTCAGGGCTCGTTTTCTGTCTGGCGGGAAGAATGGGCGATTTTTCGCTGACAGGGCTTGTTGTGGGCGAGTCTGGAATTTTGACAAAGTGGAATCGTTCGCATTTTGGTTCAGGCCATCGAGGCGACCGTTGATGGTAGGTGACAGATTGCAATTCAGGGCTCGTTCTGGGCGATTTTAGTAGCTTGCGTGAAGTTCACGGAACACTTTCAGCATGGAATGGTAGGATGGTGGGTCTTTACGGCCTTTTCATACTTGGGTCAGATTTGAATTTCAACTTTCCAGACGCGACTAAAAAGACGATCCCTAATAGTATGAAGAGAAATGCCTGAAAAAGCCGAGATCCGATACGGACCATAGGTCCGCCACAAGTCTGCAGAACTATATCCGTTGGCCGGACAATTTACGGACAGGTTCAGGCCGATTCGGCCAACTATGAGTAGGATTACCCCCAGTACGCCAACGAAGAATCCAAAATTCTGAATCGCGCGTCGTTTTCTGTTCTTGGCAACGATTCGGTAGCTAGCTTCTTCGATGTCGGAAACGCCTTTGGCCGAACTGCCGACCGGCGGGCCGTCTCCGCGAAAAGTCTCGTCGCGCGGCAAGGCCCTGGAAGGGTCTAGGTGGAAGGTGGAGCCTCGCTGCGCTCGTCTCCGCCGGTGGTTGTAGGGTGCCTGATAGATCGATGAGGTTCGCGGATGTCATGTGCCTGATTTTGCCGAACATGTTCTCGTCTTGACGACTGACGAAAGAGAGCGCAATGCCCGCTTTTCCCGCACGCGCAGTTCTTCCAATGCGGTGGAAGTACATGTTCGGTTCCTCAGGCAGGTCGTAGTTGATAACGTGGGTAACCTTTGAAATGTCCAGGCCTCTTGCCGCGACGTCTGTCGCCACGAGAAGGTTGATCTCGCCCGACCGGAAGGCTCCGACTGCATCATCACGTTGGTGCTGGGACAAGTCTCCATGCAATGCCATTGCATCTTGACGGTCTTGCTGTAACGCGCTTGCGAGCCTGTCCGCTCTAATCTTGGTCTCGCAGAAGACTAGTCCCTTTCTCACGTGTTCCTGTTTGACGATTGCACGCAGCAGAGGGTACTTGCCCTGTTCCTCAACTCTAACAAACTTCTGCTCGACGGAATCAACATTGGGCTCGTCAGTGTCAACGAAAAGCCTCAGCGGGTTCTTCATGTACCGCTGGGATAATTTCACGATTTCGCGAGGCATGGTGGCCGAGAAGAGCGCTGTCTGGTGGGTCCTCGGGACTTCTCTGAGGATTATCTCAATATCTTCTATGAAACCCATGTCCAGCATTCTATCAGCCTCGTCCAACACGACGAAGTGAACGTTGTTCAGCTTCACGGTTCGACGTTTTAGGTGGTCGATGAGACGGCCTGGGGTTGCGACGATAATCTTGCACGCTGGATCGTCAAGCTTCTGCATCTGAACCCGAATGCTCTGGCCCCCGTAGATGGCAACGGTTCTAACGCGGATGTGTCGTCCAAGCTTCTCGAACTCGCCCGCTACCTGAACTGCGAGCTCCCTGGTAGGGACCACTACTAAGGCCCGGATTCCGAGAGCCGTTGGGTGGAGTCGCTGCAGCATCGGGAGTGCGTAGGCCAGGGTTTTGCCGGCTCCTGTGTGGGCTTGTCCTAGAACGTCTCTTCCCTCAAGAAGTGGTGCGATTGCCTCAGCCTGTATGGGAAAGGTCTCGTCGAAACCCATGTCCCTTACGCTTCGGAGCAGACCCGTATCTAGGCCGAGGGTCTCGAAGCTGACTCCCATTCGTGTTCCACCTCGTAAGGAGATAGGGGCATAAAGACTTTCGACTCAACCAGGTTCTTGCAGAGTAAGGTAGCTTCGTGGGATTTGCTAATATGACCTGGGAGCTTTTTTAGCTATCAAGTCGTGAGATTGCCTCATGCATCAATACCGGACTGACATGTATGAGGGAATGCTCGCCGAAACCGTGATGATGGAAGGACACAGGGGAGACGCTATCAACGCGTACTTTGCCCGCCCCCTAGGCCCTGGACCCTTTCCCGCGGTTCTCTTGATCCACCACATGCCGGGGTGGGATGAATGGTACAGGGAAATAACTCGCAAGTTCGCTCACCACGGCTATCTTGCGACTAGCCCGAACATCTACTACCGATTTGGTCACGGTTCTCCTGATGATGTGGCTGCGAAGGTTCGTGGGTCTGGCGGAGTGCCGGACGACTCGGTGGTGGGCGATGTTGAGGGAGCTGTTGGATTACTGAGGTCTCTTCCGTACAGCAACGGTAAGGTTGGAGTGTTCGGGACCTGCTCAGGAGGCCGTCATGCGTTTCTCGCAGCTTGTCGATTGAAAGGGTTGGACGCGGCCGTGGACTGCTGGGGTGGCAACGTGGTTGTGCCGAAGGAAAAATTGACCCCTAGCCAGCCAGTTCCGCCCATAGAATACACGAGAGATTTGTCGTGTCCTTTGCTGGGCTTGTTTGGCGACGAGGACCAGAATCCTACTCTTCAACAGGTCGCTGTGCTTGAGCAGGAGTTGAAGAAACATGGGAAGGCGCATGAGTTTCACACGTACCCGAAGGCGGGGCATGGTTTCTTCTACTATCACAGTCCATCCTACCGTCAGGAGCAAGCGGTCGATGGCTGGAAGAAGCTCTTCGCCTTCTTCAACAAGTACCTGAGTAGCTAGGAGCTGCTGCCCATGTGCACGGGAATAGTTGAGTCTGCGAAAGTCTCTGGTAGTGGGAAGGGTCCGAGGGGATGGTTCAAGCTTGACGAGGTGAATGTTTCATTCGACCATCCATTCGATGCTTCAGTGGAACACTCGTTGAACATTGACTTTGTAAACCATGCAGAAGGTCCCAGCTTGAGAATTGCGGTTGAGCTTACACCGGAGTCGGCGAGGAAACTGGTGGAAGCGATTCTCACATCATTAACGCGTGGCGAAGTCCAAATAGGTAAGGATGTAACACTCACGAGCCAGCAGCTAACATAGGCTTAGTGGTGTCCGAAACTGTTACTAGATTTTCACGAGTCTGGTTAGGAGTGGATTTTGACTGACGGTGAGATTCTATGAACCGATTCTAACTTGAAGTCCAAGAAGCACGCTATAACCCGTTCGAAATCGAAAACCCACCGGAAGACTACGACTCATACTAGGACCAAGACTAAGACCGGAACAAGGCTCGTTCAGCCCGTGAAAGTCGACACCTCTCCTAGGGCATCCAGCGAGGCGAGCATCAAGGTCAAGTCTTGTCAAGAAGTGGAAGTTGGTGACATCGGCGGGTTTGGGAGCCCTGACGAGTTGGAGGAGCATGAGAAGCGCTGCGGCGAACCGGCCACGGAGCTTTGCACCACCTGCGGCAAGAATCTCTGCCGCACACACTACGACCTTCTCCATAGGGACCACGACACATCAAGTGGGCAAACCGGTAGCAGAGGCCTCGCTCAACAATAGATACCTGAAGAGTCTTCCTTAAGCAGGGGTAATAGACACACATCCACCTCGCCTCAGAGCGCCTTTCCCGAGGGTGAACTTTCTTACCGCGGACCCTTTAGCCAGCCTGAGATTCCGAGTTCGATTACATCCAGCGTGACAGGTTCGAACTCGTAGGACCTGTACCTGCCCTTTTCATCAAGGAACATGACCCTTGGCTTCAACTGGTAGGACCCCTTCCTGCTAGCTTTGAGAGAAAAGACCAGCTCGTGGCTCTTCAAGGGGTCGAGCCTCTTACCCTTCAAAT
>Ga0209058_1000981_pt1 | contig 24503 bp, 22 predicted proteins | sample GraSoiAngelo_147_FD_185904 | JGI IMG/M metagenome (GOLD analysis project Ga0209058, IMG submission 185904) | Grasslands soil microbial communities from the Angelo Coastal Reserve, California, USA - 14_1009_05_40cm (SPAdes) (version 2) | ecosystem: Environmental > Terrestrial > Soil > Grasslands ... | reverse complement strand
ATCGCCTGCTCGCCCCAAATAACGACGAAACGTTCTCGACTTTCGAACCGCGGCTATCCTCCGCCCTCAACCAGGTTCTCGGCAAAACCTTCAAGCTCTCTCGCATCAGCGACGACCCGAAAGAACGCCTTACGATCCGCGCTCAGGCGTAACGCATCCCGCTTCTGCATGAAGGGTCCCCGATTAGCGCTGCCGAAATCCCGTGCGGGATCGCCGTTAGAGATGTGAACGAATTACGCTGGGGGTTATTCCCCTCCTTCCATCACCGCAAGGAGGGGAATGCGCCAGATTCCAAATTCGTTCACGCCTTCTTAGACTGCCGCTATAGTTCAAGGGTCATTGTCGACCGCTGCATGGGTCTATGCGGATCAAGACCCGTTGCTGAAGAACTGATTGAGTTCGGCAAAGGGAACGGTCTCGTCAAAACCGCTGAAGCTGCCTTCCTTCGCAATCAGCTCGGCCGCGCGTATAAAACCGGTCCACGCAGTGCGCGCGAGTGAAGAACCGACGCTGATACGGCGCACACCCATGTCCGCAAGATCCGCCACTTTCAGGCCGATGTTGTTGCTGACGAGAATGTTCACAGGTTTTGGAGCGAGTTCGGTAACTATTGTTTGGATTTCCTCACGCTGGCAGACACCAGGAGCATACAGAACATCCGCACCTGCCTCTGCATACGCTTGAAGGCGCCGGATAGATTCCTTGAACGGGTCGGCGTGGCCGACGAGATAGCACTCGGCTCGCGCGGTCAGTAACACTGCGGGCTCAGTGCTGTCGATGGCCGATCGGGCGGCTTTAATGCGCTCGACAGCGAGCCGTAATTCATACAGCGGCTCCGCGCGATGTCCGGTATTGTCCTCAATCGAAAGACCGGCCACACCCGTACTGATGCACAGCCGGACATTTCCGCCGACAGTCTCCGGCTCGTCAGCATAGCCGGATTGAAAATCCGCATTCACAGGTAGATCGACTGCGGCGGTGATCTCCGCGATGTTTCCCAGCACGGCATCGCGAGAGACCACCCCTCCGTCGTCCGGCAGCCCACGTGAGAACGCAAAACCCGCACTCGTCGTCGCGAGGGCTTTGAAACCGAGGTGCTTTAAATATCTCGCCGAACCCGGATCCCATGGGTTCGGGATAACAAAACAACCACTCTTGTGCAGTTTCCGGAACGCCTCGCGCCGCGCAGCGAAATTGGACTCAGACATGGCGTCTGAATATACACAGGTCGCCGAAGGCTTACCACCTTTTAGCGAAGTGATCTATTAACCTGGTATTCTAGGCGACGCGGCGGCGTCCTGTGATTGCACCGACGGCGCGTCCCCACATGCTGGTCTTGAGTTCCTCCTTTCGCTCGTGTAATTCTTCGCCCACTTCGCGCAATCGGGAAGTACCCATCGACTTGCGCGCTTTCGGAAACATTTGTTTCTCTTCCTCTTCCGCGTGGTGCTCAATGAGATCCTTCAGCAGTTTGACTTTAGCTGCGAATTCCTCAGAATCCGCATCCGCATTCTTGATCTCAGGCATGACCATATCCACAACGTGATGCTCTTCCATGGCTTCGAAGTACAAATGGACGTCTGATTTCGATCGGAGCGATTCTTTGAACGCGGGATAGAAGATCTCTTCCTCGATCGCGGTATGGACCTTCACTTCGTTTTCGATCTCCGTCAGAAGTTCCTCGCGCTGGCCGGCATTTCGACCTGTTGTTCCCTCAAGGCGCTTCAGCAATTGTTTGACATTTTTGTGATCTTGCTTGAGAAGAGCGATCGCATCCTTAACTCGCATTTCCGGCGGTCCGGCGATGGGTACTACGCTTACGTGAACTAGCGGGCATATCTATCTATTTGCTCCTTCTTAATACGGTTAATTGATCGAACCCATATTTAAAAGCTATGTGACAGAGACGCAATGCTGACAAGAATGCAATATCAGTGGCTTATTGGTGAGACCTGATTACCCGCGATGGAGCGGGTATGATCCCAAGACGCGGACGGATTTCGCTTGAACAGAGAGTTCGTGGAGAGCGTCCGAGACCGGCTTTGCGTCGGCGCACCCGATAAGGTCCAAATAGAAAAGATATTCAAACGGCGAGCCCCGAAGGGGGCGGCTCTCGATTTTGGCGAGGTCGATGCGGCGCTCGGCAAAGGGCCGAAGCGACTGATATAGCGCACCGGGAACATTACCCACACTGAAGACGATCGTTGTTTTGTAATCTTCTGCCGGCGCCTTCGCAGCTTCCGGAGACTTCGATGGCGTGACGAGCAGGAAGCGCGTGTAATTTTCCGCGTGATCTTGAATCGATTCAGCCAAAATGACACCACCATAGACTTCGGCGGCCCGTCGAGTGGCAACAGCGGCCGAATCGCCGCGTCCTTCCCGGATGACGTGTTCCACGGCGCCGGCTGTGTCATAAACCGGAACGGCCTGGATCAGTGGATGTTTCCTGAAGAACTGCTCGCATTGGGCGAGAGCAACCGGATGAGACAGCGCTTTGCGGACCGCGCTCAAAGCCACATCCGGAGGCGCAATCAGCGCAAACACAATGCGTCTTACAGTCTCGCCTACAATCTTTACGTCATGTTCGAACAAGAGGTCATAACAGCGATGGATCGATCCGGCCAAGGTGTTCTCGATGGGCACGACACCGTAGCGGGCTTCTCCTTGTGCGACGGCAGCAAAGACATCCTCCAGCGTGTCTCGCGGGAACAGCTTGGCTTCTTTGGAAAGTAAATCGATGGCGGCATCTTCGCTATTCGCGCCCCTCGTTCCCTGATAGGCGGCATCATAGGCCGATGGCATGCAGTCGATCATACACCGCCAGCCGGCGTGCCGGATCGAGGGTTTTGATAAACTTCGGTCTATGCGGCAGCCGCTGGACCAAGTCACGATCGGCATCCTGGAGCATCGCTTCACAAAAGAATTCGCGACACTGCTGCAGCGATTCGGCGCAAGCGTGTATGCGTGCCCGATGCTGGAAGAAAGGCCTGTGGAAAACCGAGAGGAGTTGGAGCAATTCGTCCGGCACGTTGCGGCGGGGAATTTCGATTTAATGATTTTTTTGACGGGTGTGGGAGCGCGGTTCCTGGTCTCGGCAGCGGAATCCACCGGATTAAAGAACGAGTTCCTTCAGGCACTCGATAAGATGCTCATCGTCGTTCGGGGACCCAAGCCGGTCGTGGCGTTGCGTCAATTCGGGGTGCGCGTGGATGTAGTCCCCGAAAACCCGACGACTGAAGGTGTGATCGACGTGCTGCGCACCCGAGACCTCGGGGGACGCCGCATTGGTGTCCAACTCTACGGCACACCAAATCCGCTGCTTGTCTCTGCTCTGGAAACCAAAGGCGCCAGGGTCACGCCTGTTCAGGTTTACGCCTATGGTGCGGCTGCCGATTCGAGCGCCGTCGAAGCACTGATCAGGAAAATTCTCAATGGTGAAATCCAGGTGATTGCGTTTACAAGCGCGCCCCAAGTTGGAATGTTGTTCGATTTCGCTCAACAACTGGGCCACTCCGACGCGCTGGCAAACGCGCTAAGAAACAACGTCGTCATCGCATCGATCGGAGAAGTCACCAGCCGCGCGCTGGGAGAACACGGCTTGGTTCCAAAGATCGTGCCGAATCAGTCCAAGATGGGAGTGCTGGCTCAAGCGGTCGCGGATTATTTCTCGAAGAAGTAAGAGTGTTTTATCCCGTATATCTGAATCTAAAAGGTAGACGAGTCGTTGTTGTCGGGGGCGGCGAGGTCGCGGAGCGGAAGACCGAATCGTTGTTAGATACAGGTGCGTCGGTGCTCGTGATCAGTCCTGAAGTGACTCCTCATCTTGCCGCGCTCGCTGATCAGAAGCGGATTGAGCTGCGCAAGCGAGAATACAGTCACGGCGACTGCGCGGATGCGGCGCTGATTTTTTCCGCAACCGGCGATCCCGAAGTCAGGCGTAACGTCTACGGGGAAGCCATGGCACGCGGAATATTCATCAACACCGCCGATCAGCCTGCGCTCTGTAGCTTCATTATGCCTGCGGTACTTCGACGGGGTGATATAGGCGTTGCCATTTCGACCAGCGGAACAAGCCCCGCGCTGGCATCGCGATTACGGGAGAACGTATCGAAGATCATCGGCCCGGAATACGCGCAATTGGCCGAATTGTTGTCGCAAATACGGTCTGAAATTCGAGGTCGCGTGATGAGCGAGCGGGATCGCAGGGAGCTTCATTATCGAATCCTGAATTCGGATATCATTACGATGTTAAGGGCAAATGACACGGCTGGTGCGGAGCACCGCCTCCGGCAAATAGTCGAAGATTTCGTATGCCAACAAAGGACACCATGAGGCCGCTGGGAAGTGTCTACCTTGTCGGCGCGGGACCAGGAAATCCAGACCTGATCACAGTGCGGGGCCTGACGTGTCTCCGAGAAGCCGACGTCGTCATGCATGATCGTTTGATTGATCTGCATCTGCTCGAAGAGGCCCGTCCAGACGCAGAAATCATCAATGTCGGCAAAGATCCCGGCGATGACACCCTGCGGCAGGAACACATCCAGTGGTTAATGATCGAAAAGGCGCGCGAAGGCAAGAGCGTTTGCCGGTTAAAGGGCGGTGACCCTTTTGTCTTTGGTCGCGGCGCGGAGGAAGCATTCGCGCTCGCGGAAGCCGGAATTCCTTTCGAAATCGTTCCCGGCGTCTCGAGCGCCATCGCTGTACCGGCGTACGCCGGCATTCCCGTAACGCATCGGCATCACGCACATTCGTTTATGGTGATTACCGGCAGCCGCACACACGATCTGCAATCGCCCGAATGGCTTGCCGCCTCGGCGCTTGTGAAGGCGGGCGGGACAGTCATCGTCCTCATGGGACTGTCGCGGCTCGGCGCGATAGTCGCTCAACTTTTGTCCGAGGGGTGTGACCCGACGACTCCTGTGGCCCTGATTTCGCGGGGAACTTATCTGATCCAGGATTGCCGCACGGGAACGCTCGCGGATACCGAAAAGAAAGGGGAGGGTCTCAGATCACCGGCAATTATCGTCATTGGCGCAGTCGTCTCGCTCAGAAGCACGATTCAATGGATGGAACTCTCCGAAAAGCTTGACCTCGAATGACTCTGAGCGCCTTCCGGCAAGTCCGCGCGCGTATCCAGCCGCATATCCGGATAACTCCTATTGTTCCAAGTGAAGTTCCAAACCTATTCCTGAAGTTAGAAAACCTCCAGCACACCCATTCCTTCAAACTAAGGGGCGCATATGCGCGGATCTTGGAACTCGTCGGGACGGGCGACAAACGCACTGTGCTTACCGTATCGGCTGGAAACCACGGCCAGGCAATCGCCCACGCCGCATCGACTTACAAAATGCCCTGCCTGGTCGTGGTGCCGGCCAGCGCACCGCGAACGAAAATCGAAGCGATACGAAGAAGTGGGGCCGAATTGCGAATCGAAGGCTCGAACTATGATCAGGCCGAGGCTTGGACTCTGCAGTTGGCGACGCGTACAAACGATTACGTGTTTGTCTCTCCCTACAACGATCACTTCGTGATCCTCGGACAAGGAACGTTGGGCTTCGAAATTTTAGAACAGCTTCCGGCGGTCTCCGCCATTGTGGTGCCGATTGGCGGTGGCGGTTTGGCTGCCGGTGTGGCGGCCGCCGTAAAGCAACTTAGACCGCGAGTCCGCGTGATTGGTGTTCAAGCGGAAGCCTCAGCGGCCATTTACCACTCGCTGAAAGCCGGCCGGATGCTCACCGTTGAGGATCACCCGTCGATTGCCGATGGAATCGCCGGGAATATCGACCTCCAAACAATGACGTTTCCCCTCATCCAGAAATATGTGGACGAGGTTGTGCTTGTTTCCGAGGACGAAATTAAGGCAGCGATTCACGACTTGTTGAATCGCGAAAAGCTGGTCGCAGAAGGTTCCGCGGCTGCGGCGTTCGCGGCCGTGACTATAGGTAAGATCCGCGCTGATGGGCCGGTGGTCGCTATCATTACAGGCGGAAACATCGATCTCCATTAATCATGTTAAACTGTAGTTTTTTATCGCGATGAAAATGCCTGATTTAGAATCCGCGGCTTCCCTCGACTTTATTCGGGAGCGGGTGGCCGAAGATGTCAAAGCAAATAAGAATGGCGGCCGTGTACACACGCGATTTCCTCCCGAACCGAACGGCTATTTGCATATCGGCCATGCGAAATCGATATGTCTGAACTTTGGCGTGGCGGCTGAATATAACGGTCTTTGCAACCTGCGTTTCGACGACACGAATCCCAGTAAAGAAACAGTCGAGTTTGAAGAATCGATCCAGCGGGACGTGCGTTGGCTCGGCTTCGACTGGGATGATCGGATCTACTACGCTTCCGATTATTCCGAGCAGCTCTACCAATACAGCGTGCAGCTCATTAAAGACGGAAATGCGTACGTCGACAGCTTGAGCGCCGACGAGATTCGCGAATACCGCGGAACGTTAACGCAACCCGGAAAGAACAGTCCGTACCGGAATCGATCGGTTGAAGAAAATCTCGCTCTGTTCGAGCGCATGCGTGCGGGAGAGTTCGAAGATGGAACGTATGTTCTGCGGGCAAAGATCGACATGGCATCGCCGAATATCAACATGCGCGATCCTGTTCTTTTCCGCATCATGAATGTGCCGCACTACCGCCAGGGGTCGAAATGGGTCATTTATCCAATGTATGACTATGCCCATCCGATCTCCGATGCGATCGAAAATATCACGCACTCCCTTTGCACGTTGGAATTCGAAGACCATCGTCCTCTTTACGACTGGTGCCTGGAAAAGCTGCCGGTTCCCTCCCGTCCTGTTCAGATTGAATTTGCACGATTGAATCTGAGTTACACCGTGCTCAGCAAGCGAAAGTTGCTCACATTGGTGACGGAGGGACTCGTTAACGGCTGGGACGATCCTCGCATGCCGACATTGAGCGGCCTGCGCCGGCGCGGATATACACCTGAAGCAATTCGGAATTTCTGCGACTCGATTGGTGTGGCCAAACGGGATGCGATTGTCGATGTGGCGCAACTCGAACACGCCATCCGGGATGATCTCAACAAACGCTCGCAACGCGTCATGGCCGTATTGCGTCCATTGCGAGTTGTGATCGAAAACTATCCTGAAGGACAAACCGAAGAACTGGATGCGGTCAACAACCCGGAAGACGCCAGCGCGGGAACTCGCAAGGTGCCCTTCAGCCGCGTACTTTATATCGAGGAGGAGGACTTTCGCGAAAATCCGCCAAAACAATTTTTCAGGCTGGCACCGGGACGGGAGGTACGGCTTCGATACGCCTACTTTATTACATGCACTCAAGTCGTCAAAGACGCCGCCGGCAAAGTCGCGGAACTGCGATGCACATACGATCCGGCAACTCGCGGCGGCGACTCGCTTGATGGCCGTTCGCCGAAAGCCACCTTACACTGGGTTTCAGCCGCTCATGCGGTTCCGGCAGAAGTGCGTTTATATGACCGGCTCTTCAATGAGGAGCGGCCGGACAACGATTCACCAATCAACCCGAGTTCGCTCGAGGTGGTCGGCTCCTGTCAAGTTGAACCCGGTTTGAAATCCTCAAAGCCAGGGGACCGTTTCCAATTCGAACGTATCGGATATTTTTGTGTCGATCTGGATTCCAAGCCGGATGCTCTGGTGTTTAACCGCACGGTCACCCTCCGTGATACGTGGGCCAAGATTGAAAAATCTCTGAAGAAATAATCCATGGCTGCGAAGAACTGGTTCGCGGGCATTCGGACGATCGATGTTCGGTTGATCGCTGCGGCTGGGGCCGCTCTGTTATTGATCGGCGGCGTGATGTGGACAATACCTACAACGCCAGATTCGAACAGCTTCACGTTCGATCCGCCGCGGCGTGACTTCTCCGGTGCAAGAGCCATCGAGATCAACAAACCCGTTCAAGGAAAGATTGTGGACGGAAGCGATATCGATTATTACCGGATCAGTTCCGGAGCCGGGGGCCGCTTTTACATTCATGTACGCAATGAATCGGGAACGCTGGCACCGGCTCTAGACATATACGACGCGACTAAGAAACTCATCGATGAAAAGCTGGGGCCTGACGATGAGCTGGTTGCACAACCAAATACCATTTACTACATTCAAGTCTCCGGCCAGCGCAATACCACGGGCCAATACACGTTGACCGTCAAGCAATCGGCGGACCCTCTCTGAGGTTCTGCATCTCAAATCCGAAATTTCGAAATCTCAGATTGGACTGTCGCAGTTCGCATAGTCAATTTGCAATTTCGGATTTCGGATTTGAGATGCAGGATTCGTCCGATTTCAAAAATGTCCTATCCAAGCTTCTTACAAACGAACACTTCACGGCCCCAGGGATCGGCGACGGCACGCGGTTCAAATCCGGCTTCACGAAGCAACTGGAGCCACGTCTCGCGCAGAAAGATGCCAAAGACATGCGTGTCATGGACGACGCGCACAGGCCCATTCCTTTCACGGAGGAGGTAAGCGAAATCGACCGTATACGTGGTATCGCTTGGATTGGCATCGAATGTCCATTCGATGTAGCGGATCGCGCGCCCGTCACCGCCAGTGCTGTCGTGCCCGCCATGAGTAGTAAGCGAAACAAAGGTTTCGCGAATGACATCGGGCATGAACAGGGCCGCACCGCCGGGCCTGCAGTGAGCAAATGCCGTTTCGATGGCTTGCCGGAGATCATCCTCCGAAGTCATATACATGATTGCGTCGTGGATAAGGACCATATCGAAGGTGCGTCCTAAGCGAATGGTTTTCATGTCTCCCTGTATGTGCTCACAGTCAGGATTGATGGTGCGGCTCAGATCCAGCATCCCCGGGGAGAGGTCGACAAGCATGAGTTTGAAGTGGGCTTTCAAATGCGATGCGTTGTTTCCTCCGCCAGACCCCAATTCGAGCAACGTCTCGGGGGGTGCGCTGCAGCTCTCGACCATCAACCCGCGAGCAAACTCTGCCTCCTCGGCGTAATCGGCAGGGTCAGACAACAGATGAAACCAGGAAGAAAGCTCGCCATAAAGTTTTGGCAGTTTTGGAGTCTTCAATTCAGACACGGACGGCGTGGCCGTAATTTGTAAGCGCCTGGATCGCGAGTTCGAGCTGTGGTTCCCGGATTAAGACATAATCGGTATCGTGCGTAGCGAGTGGAAAGATCGAAACTCCTGCATCCGCAAGAGGCTCGGCTAGAGAAGCGACGATACCAATCAGGTTGTAATCGAGCGGTCCCTCGCATTTCAAAATTCGCCAACCGCCGGATAAAGCCGTGCCCTGCGGGACATTGCGTTCGAGACAAATAATCGACAATTCATCGCGCGTGCGCGAAACCGAGACAAAGTCATCGCCGATGGCCCATTGCGGCACCTGTGCCTTTGCATCGAAACGACAAATTGCATAGCGATCGGGCAAGACTGTCAACGTAAGAAGTGCTCTTGGGCTCATTTTGCTTTACCCACCTCTTCAACAGCGAGGGCCATCTCTTTCATCATCTCCGCCTCTGAAAGGCTGTTCCAGCAATGACCACGGCCGCGGCCGTACGCGATCCGAGCGTCGGCCGGAGGATCCGCCCTCTTAAGAAACTCGTCCAGCATGTGAACGGCATTATTCAGATAATAGTTGTCCGCCTCGCCGACAGAGATATGGAATTTGCCGCGAACCCGAGGGCCAAGCATCTTCCAATTTTGCTGGAGGACAAGATGAAGATCGTACCTCTTCCAATGTTCGATGGCGGATTTGTTGATGACGCCAGTCTTGGAATGCCACAAAGCGACAGGACGACCGTCCGTTCCTCGCGGACCATATGTCGCATTCCATGCACCCCACTGCTGACCTGAAAGCGTCCAGCTATCGGCATCGCCGAGGACGTTTTCCATCTGACATTCGCGGCGGATCGTAAACTCAACACGTCCGTCGACGTCTCGCTTGCTTGGACGTTCGGAACCGTTGTCGTCGAAATAGGCATTCCGATCGGAATAAATATTGACGATCTGGAAACCGCGAAAATTCACGCCGTCGGGACAGGAAGACCAAACCGCGTTGAAAAAATCGGGGTAGAAAATCTTCAGTGCGAGAGAAACCCAGCCGCCCGTCGATTCCCCATCGAGCAGACGCGCGCGCGGTTCGGCAACCGCACGGAATCGTTTTTCGATGTATGGGATCAACTCTTTGGTCAGCGCGTCGCCGTAGGGACCATTGTTATCGGAATTCACCTGGTATGGATCGCCGTATGGACCGTCGCCGTCGAGTTGCACGTAAATAAAGCGAAGTGTGTCGCTGGAAAGCCAAACCCTTCGAAAATCAGAACCGGGGCCCATTAAGCGCTCAATGGCCGTATAACGAGTGCCATAACCACCGATGTGAATCCGCAAGGGGAATCGCCGGTTTTCATCAACGGCATGGTCCTTCGGCAAAATGATCCCTGCTCTCAAATAGATCGGTCGGCCGTGAAACCGCGAGAGAAGGTCAGATTGGATTTTGACGTACTTGATGAAGTCATTCTCCGGTGGGAATTCTTCGGCGGGGATCGACTCTGTCAATTCAAGCTGTACTGTACTCCCTGCGCGCGGATCCAAATGGAAACGCCGTGCATTGCTGTAAAGGTTGCCGGGAGCATTCGGAGATTTGAGATCTCGGTTCGACGCGAGAAGGGCCTGAACATAGTAGTCTCCGGCGGGAAGCTCTTCCAGTTTCTGAATCGGAAACGTCGCTGCCCGGTTGTCCACAGCCGCCCTAATATTACCGCCGAGATTTTCGACGTCGCGCCCAAGCATTATCGCGGCGTTTGTGCCCGCGTCGCCGATCGTATTTCGCGGATCCGGACGGTCGGATTGCGCGAGGATGACCAGAAGACGCCCCGATGCCGGCTGAAGCAGGTTCGCAACCTCAAAACGGAGTCCTGCGGGAGGGGAGCTCTGAAATAGCAAAAAAGTTCCAAGAGCGGCTATCCAAGACGTGCGCATCACTTGATCTGCTGTGGAATTTGTTGCGGCGTTATCGTGATCTCGGGTGCGCGTCGTTCGTCCTTGTGCGGGATGAACGGCCCCTCGGCAAAACGAAACTTCACGATATAGCCACCCGGGTTCTCCTCCAGCGTCGCCATTGCCGAAAAAGAACCCTCCGCTTGCGGCGCCAACTCCATCGGCTGAATGGGAACTTCCTGCGTTTGCGGAAAGCGGCCGGTTGTATCTTGCATTTCAACGACCGCAAGGACATCCGACATGGACTGCGCCGTGCGATTCAAAACGGAGCCACGGACGGCGATGGTCTTCCCGTCTATTTCATGCATAAGTAACGTGAGCGATAGCGGCTCTGCGCCGTCGGGTGCCTGCGGAATCATCACCAGCAGATATTCGTCACTCATCGGCAGGATCTTCGACGCGACAGTCGTCGTCATCGTCAAGATGAGGAAGGCAATCAGTACGGCAGCCACACCAAGGCCGATCGGCCGAGCATTACTTCTCTGACCGGTAAACGTCAGGTCTAGACGTGGGCCGTCGTTCTCGGGTGACACCCTATAAGTATAAGCCTCAGAACCTATAGCTGAATCCCAGTCCCGGCTGAAAATTGTGGACGGTCCCAAGCTGTGCCCCGCCGTAAAAGATTATGGTGTCGCCAATGTCGATACGCACCACCGTGCGTGACGATGGGTAATACTCGAGGACACCACCAGTATCGGCGGCGAAATACGATTTTGAAAAATTTGAAAAATGCCAAAACCCGAGCCGGCCTTTTCCGAAGACACCAAATCGATCGAAACGAAATCCAGTCTTGGTTCCAAAGAGAGCGCTCGTTTTTTTCCGATAGTCTACGAACTCGGCATCGAGGGCAATTTGTCTTGTGAAGTGGTATTGGAAACGTGCACCCACGCCTGTTGGGGTCTCGTCGATTTTGTGCAGGTGCGTGCCGGTCAGAACGGCACCGATTTCGAAAGGAAAAATAACCACAAAAAGGCCCAAAAAACACAAAAATTTCTGTGAATTTTGTGCCTCTTTGTGGCTATTCCTTCTTACCGGCAGCGGCCATAACTTCACGGATGGCTTCCGCACTAGGGGCGTGGCTCCGAATGTTTAGACCGACCCGGACACCTTCAGCGACTTGCAACGGCGTCTGCTTTGCATTATTGGGCTGGTTCCAAATCTCGATTTTGGCACCTTTTTCAGCCAGGAGCCGTATCAGAGAAGGGGCGCGCTTATGAGCGGCGCCGTGCATCGCCGTGTTGCCATTCTTATCGACGTCATTGACATTGCCGCCGTGTGCCAACACGAGCTTCACAGCTTCCAGGATTTCGGCTTCTGTTCCAGGCTCTTCCTCAGCCGAATTCGTACCGACTCCTGCCGCTGCGAGCAGCGGGGTTGTGCCGTAGTCATTGGGCTGTAGCGGATCTGCTCCCAACTCCAGCAGGAGACGCATGAACGGGATATCTGCAGTCCGACAAGCCAACAAGAACGGTGTCGCCCCGGTTGTTCGGAACTGGACGGTCACGTTGATCCGGGCCTGCTTTGTGGCCCGAGCATTGACATTCGCTCCATGCGCGACAAGTTTTCGGACGAATTCGAGGCTATCCATATTTCCGGATCCTTGTGGAGCCGGATTGTTGTCACCCGATCCCGGCCGGCGAAGCCAGGTAATCTGATGCAGCGCTGTGAATCCCAGAGGCGCGAAGTTCGGATCGGCTCCTTTGTCCAACAGGAAGTTGGCAAGTTCGTAGTGAGCGTTGCCGACCGCCAACATGAAGGCGTTCAGTCCGGGTTCCGCGGCGGGCGTTTCGCCGCCTCGACGCGAAGGCAGCGATTCGTTGAGGTCCGCTCCGGCTTCAAGTAGCGCTTTGGCCGCCGGGATCTTGCCCTCACGGACCGCAAATAAAAGCGGCGTAAAACCTCCGTTGGAACGGGCCCGGATATCGGCGCCATGGGCTACCAGAGCGCGGATGACCTCGGCATGCCCTTCAGCGGCCGCCCACATCAACGCATTCTGCCCGCGCCATGCTTCCTTGCGGTTGACATCCGCACCGCGTCCAATAAGCGTCGTCACCGCGTCGGCATTCCCGCTACGCGCCGCGGTCATCAATGCTGTTTCGCCTGCAGGCAAAACCGAGTTGGGATCGGCTCCTGCCTTCAACAGCAACTCGATCATCGCCGCGTTTCCATTCGTCGACGCCAGGTAAAGCGGGGTTACACCATAGCGGTTTGCTAATTTCACGTTGGCTCCGGCGCGAAGCAGCATGTCGGCAGCCTGCAAATCATTCGCGCGAGCTGCCCAATGCAGCGCCGTCGCCCCGTCGGGCTCCGCAGCGTTCACATCTACACGCTGTTGGAGCAATGTCCGAATCGCGTCTCGATCGGCGGCCTTGACGGCATCGATTAATCGAACGGGAACTGCGCCGGCGGCGCTGACTGCGACCATCAAGAAGAACAATGCGCAGGCAAGTCCCTCTCCCTTTGGGAGAGGGCGGGGCGAAGCGCCGGGTAAGGGTCGCAAGATTCGGCGAAACTTGAAACCCTCACCTTTTTTTGAGGCTTCGCCCTGTCGGGCTCGCGCTTCGCGCCCTCTCCCAGAGGGAGAGGGTGGGTTTTCGCTAAATTGCCTCACAGGAGCTCCTCGATCCGTCCGGTGCTATCGCTCCAACTCTCTTTGTGAATGCCCGCTTTTTCCAGCAGCGTGAGGTGAACGTTTGCCATGGTCACCGGCTCAGCGTATTTGATGTGCCGTCCGCCTTTGTGCCCACCGACCACAACGCATGGGAGATTCGTATGGTTGTGGAGCGATGGATTGCCGAGACCGCTGCCAATCATATAAGTCGAACGATCGAGCAAGCTACCGTCACCATCCGGTGTGGCTTTCAGCTTGTTGAGGAAGTACGCGAAGAGGGAAACGTGATATGCATTGATCTTTGCCAGCTTCGCCAACTTCTCGGGATCGTTCGAGTGATGCGATGTGGGATGGTGCGGCTCGGGAACACCGATCTGCGGATAGGTCCGCGTACTGGTTTCGCGGGCCATCTGGAAAGTAGTGACGCGTGTGATGTCGGCCTGAAGAGCTAAAACCTGCAAATCGAACATCAGTTTGACGTGATCTTCCCAGGCCGCCGGTACGCTCGCGGGGCGGTCGAGATCCGGCAGCACGGCCTCACCAGCCTGCTGTTCCGCTTTCTGAATACGCCGCTCGACTTCGCGGACGGAATCGATATATTCAGTGACCTTCGTGCGGTCCCCCGAACCCAGTTTCCTTTGAAGGCGCGCCATGTCTTCGGTGACCCAGTCGAGAATGCTACGGTTCTTTCGCAGCTCGCTTTGGCGGTCCTTTGCCGATCCTCCGTCACCAAAGAGGCGTTCGAAAATCACGCGAGGATCTGCTTCGGTCGGAAGCGGGTTCGTGGGCGACGACCATGACAGGTTGTTCTGGTACACGCAGGCATAGCCGTTATCGCAATTGCCGACCATGGCAATGAGATCGGTTCCTAGTTCGAGCGACGGGATCTGCGTGTCCCTTCCGATTTGTTTTGCGATCATTTGGTCGATCGATGGCGACAATACGTAATCGTTGCCTTCGGTTCTCTTGGCGAGGGTGGCGGTCAGGAACGAGGAATTTGCCGTCGCGTGATTGCCGGCAGAGTTTGCCATTTTGAGCTCGGTGTTCGTAATGACCGTCGTTTGATCCATAACCGGCATGAGCGATGCGAGCGAAGGGGAGAGGTCAGTAATCTTGCCTTCAGCTTTAGGTATCCACGGCGCGGGGTTCATCCCCATCGGGATATAAACGAAGCCGAAACGCCGCACCGAATTGCTGGCCGGTGTCATTGCGGAGAGTGCGGGGACCATTGCGTCCAACAAGGGCAGAGCTACGGTGACCCCCATGCCTCGCAGAAACGTTCGCCGGGGCAGGGCCTTTTTCGTGACGATCATTGATTGGTTGCTGCGCCCTATCGGGCTTGTATTCGCTGTGCTCATAGGGACCTCCTCATCTGAAATGGTGCGCTTTTCACAACGCCCAAAATGAGCGCGGAGAAGCGAAAGTCATTATTGCGGGCTTCGCGCACGATTGCGCGAACTGCCGGAGCATCGTAGTACTCCATGCCTCGGCCTAATGAATACGTGAGCATCTTTTCGGTAACGGTATTGACAAACAACTCGGGACGGGCGAGCAACGCTCGCTTCAGGCCGGTGACACCTTCAAAAGTAACGCCGCTCGGCAGAGCACCCGCTGCATCGATCGGAATGTCTCCTTCACTGAGATCGCGCCAACGGCCGGTCGCATCGAAGTGTTCGAAGGACAAACCGATGGGATCCATCAGTTGATGGCAAGCTGAGCATGCCGGATTCGTCCGGTGTTGCGCCATGCGTTCGCGCATCGTAAGAATTTTGCCCACCGGATTGTCGTCAGTCAACGGCGGCACGTTCGGGGGCGGTGGTGGTGGCGGCGTGCCGAGAATATTTTCGAGAACCCACTTTCCGCGTTGAACAGGCGAAGTGCGGTTCGCATAGGACGTCACAGTGAGAAGGCTTCCCTTCCCAAGCAGACCGCCGCGAATGCTGTCGTTGGGCAACGTTACGCGCCGGAAGTTGCTGCCATACACATTCGGAATACCGTAATACTTCGCCAGCCGTTCGTTCAGGAATGTGTAGTTGGCGTTCAACAGATCGACAACACTCCGATCCTCTTTTATGATGCTTTCCAAAAACAGCTCGGTCTCTTGACGGAAAGCTTGCCGTACATTGTCATCGAAGTCGGGGAATTGTCTGCTATCCGGACCCGCATCTGCCAGGTTGCGGAGATACAACCATTGGCCTCCGAAATTGGTCACCAGCGACTGCGAGCGAGCGTCGGCCAGCATGCGGCGCACCTGCCGTTCCAGTACCGCCGGCTCGTGCAGTTTGCCTTGAGCCGCCAAATCGAGCAATTCGTCGTCGGGAATGCTGCTCCACAGGAAAAAGGATAAGCGGGATGCCAGTTCGGTGTCGTTAATACGATAAGGCCGGTTCGGCGCAAGATTCTCGGGATCCCGTTCAATACGGAATATGAACTCCGTGCTCGTCAGGATCGCGCGCAATGCCATTTCAATGCCGGTCTCGAAATCTCCTTCGGCCCGCGCATCCTTGTAAAAGGCCAGAGGAACGCGCAGATCGTCGTTGCTGATCGCACGCCTATACGCGTGCCGGGCCAAATTCGAAATAATGGTCGTCGCGCATCGTTCCTCTTCCGAAGCTCTTGCGGGACGACAGGCAAAGATGCGGCGGCGGCTCGGCGTATCGGTAACACCAGTTGCATCGAAGGGGCCCGTTACGGCGACTGAGTAGACCGCGGGCTGAATTCTGGGATGGCGGTAGTAGTTGAAATGCGCCTGATAGGGCTGTTCGGTGGTTTCGATCAGAGCCGAATCTTTCATGATGAAAGAGGCTCCAATGTCGTGAGGTCCGGCCTTCACGGCCATGCGGACCTTCAGGTTACTGTCGACGTCAGCATCGGTGAAGTCGATTCCCCGCGTGTTCGGTCGTTTGGGAGTGATCGTGAATAGCTGCACTCGGTTTCCATCAAGGCTGAGCTCCATCTGATGCGCTTCGGTGAGACCCTCGATATGTTCATTGCGGTCCCGCATCAAGCGAATCTGAATGTCGTATTGCGCATCGACGGGAAACGTGTAGTGGACAACCGTACCGCCGCGCGTTCCGAAGGGCAATCCGTCGAGGTGGTCTTCCTGCGTGAGATCCGGCGGCACCAGCACCACGTTAGAGGCCGGTGTGCGCACGGGGCTCCCCATGGCGAGCCGGCTGATTTTCTGCGCTGCAGCCAGGTATCTTTCGAGCAGTGTCGGTGAAAGCCCTCCGACACTGACATTATCGAAGCCGTAGCTGGCGTCGTCCTTCGGGAGCAACGATGCCACGGCGACGTCGAGCGCCAACAAGTCGCGAATCGCGTTGTGGTATTCCGTTCGATTCAACCGGCGGAAGGTATCGGTCCGTCCGGGATCGGGATTGGCGGCAGCAGCGCCGTCCAGCGACGTTTCCAGATATGCGACCAATGCATCATACCTGCGTTCATCGGGACGGGGCCGGCCGGGAGGAGGCATCATCCGGCCGCGGAGCTTGCGAACGACCTTCTCCCATACGTCGGGATGTTGACCCGGCCGGCTGATATCCAAATTCAAAGACAAACCGCCTGTTTTCAACTTGTCATTGTGACAGCCGACGCAGTACTGATCGATCGAGGCGCGAGCCGGGGGCACATCCTGAGGTGGTACAGGTGTAGCAGATATGGCCGATGTCAAAACGATGGACAGACAAAGAGCCACCCAGGCAAAAGACCGGTTTGTCATCGGGTTCCTCCGGTTGCAAAAATTGTAAAACTAGAATAATGAAATGGCTACAAAAACCGCGGCGGATTCGTCCCTAAAACCACTCTCTTCTGCGGCGGGCTGCAAATGACAGGAATGCGAATGAAATCGGGGCACGTCCAGGATTTCAGGCCTTGGCCTTCCAATTCAGGATCAGCGGGATGGGAGTTGAGGATACGTCCACGAGTTGGTTCATCAGAAAGCGGCCGTTGCGCGACACCGGAGCGCCGGACCGTCCCAGACTGAACCCCCATTTCCGGGGGAAAGTGATTCTCGGCGTCGACGGCGTCCGGAAAACCGGCCGCTATTTTGATCCCAGCGCTTACTTGCTGCCTCCGCCGGGAACCTTTGGGAATGCGGGAAGGAATACGCTGCATGGCCCCAGCCTCGCGGACCTGGACGCTTCGGTCGAGAAAGCTTTCCGAATCCGGAAGAACCGGAATCTACGGTTCCGCACGGAATTCTACAATGCGCTCAATCATGCGAATCTCGGTCTCCCCGTCGCGAACGTTTTCTTCCCGCCCTCCGGGTTCTACAACCCAGCTGCAGGCCTCATCGTCAACACTACTACGACTTCGCGGCAGATTCAGTTTGGGCTGAGTGTGAATTTCTAACAGGATGCTGAAAAACCCATCCGAAACGACGAATGCGCCGGAGGGGGCGGTCTATCTAAGGTGTGAATGAATTTGGCAATGCTGAGAAATGCGGCAGAATATTCCCCTCCTCGCAGAGGAGGGGTGGACGCGCCATCAATAAGATGGATCCGTTCCGAAATCGGCGCGGCCGGGGTGGTCAGTTCGGCGAAGCTATTCATGCCTAAACATTTGGCCGAACTGACCACTATTACGGCTTCGCGCTATCGCGCTCGCGCTTCGCGCCCGTCTGCGGCTTCTTCGGTGGCTTCGCGACGTTTATTGATGCCGCAGCGCCGTCCGCGCTGGCTTGTCAGTCTTCATGACGGGGATTGCCCACCACTGTGTGACCGACTTGTCTCCCAGCACCGGCAAGATAGCCGCCCCTTGCAGTCGTGCCAATATTTTTCATCCTTCACTTTGAGCCGCGGCTCATCCGAGTCTTCATAGACCGCCGCTACAGTTGCACACGATTTCAGTTTCGTTGCGTTCCTGCCTTGGATAATATGCCAATTACGAGGTCCTTATGGCAGACATCATTGAAATCCGTCACATCGAATTAAATGGCGGCCAAATAACGAAGCCGCGGTGGTCACTTGATGGAAGATTTCTCGCGATTCCAATGGAATCCGGATCGATAGCGATTTTCGATTTAGACCTCGACCAGGTTGTTCAGACCGTGGGACATCATTCAGCACAAGTAACCGCTGTTGCTTGGAACCCGGAGGCACAGTTCATCATGACCGGCTCGTTGGATCGATCCGTCGGTGTGTGGGAGGTGCTGGGCGGAAGAAAGGCAGGGATCACCATCAGCGGTCACAAAGAACCCGTACATTCCGCGGAATGGACTGACGAAGGCGCTTTCGCGATGACGTGCTCCGCCGACCGGGTTCGCGCGCTGGATGGATTTTGCCTTGAACGGGGCTGGACGGCAAAAATGGAAGACAGCATCAACAGGTACCACGGCTTTACGGCAGCCTCCTGTTCTTCCGGGACCACATTCCTGCTTGGTCTGGCAGCTAAGCGTGGCACTTTACTGTTCCTCACAAGTCTTCTCACTGCGGATGTGCTCGATCATGTTCGAATGGAACGGCCCATACAGTCGCTCGCGTGGTCGCCAAAGGAAGACTTGCTGACGGTTGCTGCAGGTCAGAGCATTTTCGCGTTTCGCGCCACTCAGGAGGGATTCAAAGGATCGGCGCGCGAATTGACAAGGAATGCCCCCTCTGTAGATGCTCTTGCGTTTTCAGGTAACGGGAGCCTGCTGGTGTACCGGGACGCGCATGGTCTGAATGTGTTGGATGTGCGAGCCGGAAGGCCGATCGCTGCACTTGATGAAAACATCGAGAGCCCTTCGCGCCGGCATCCGACATCGGGGATCGCGTTTCATCCTGTCCGGCCACTGCTGGCAGCCGTGACTCCGAATGGAATTGCAGTTCGTCTTCTGGAAATAACCAAGCTGGCCTGAAAAGTTCTACCAGCCGCTCCGCATCGAGCAACGCACGGTTCCGGTTTCCAGTAATTTCCCATCGAGCGACGACTTCACGGGGGCCGCCATCATCTTGCTGTTCAACGACACGTAGAAGATTTCCTTGCCGTTCTTGTTCCAAAGCGGCTGTGCGCCGGCCGTTGCTGGAGATCTGGAACTCCCTGCCCGGTCCCGTATGGGCCGAGCTTCGCGCCAGCGTTCAGAGTCATGGCTTGGGTTTCCAATTGCAGATGAGGGTGATCGGTGAGGCCGCACCTTCATCGACGGAGACATTCACCAGGAATCGCTGGCCGTCGGAAGACACGGCGTATTGCTGCTTGTAGGTCCCCGGGAGCGGGCCGACGGCAATGTGAACCGGAAACAGAGCCGCTGGGGTGCCGGTTTCCAATGATTGGCCATCGGGCGATAACTTGACCGGGGCAGCCATCACCTTGCTGTCCAACGACACGTAGAAGATTTCCTTGCCGTTCTTGTCCCAGCGCGGTTGTGCGCCGCCGTTGCTGGAGATCTGGAACTTCCCTCCCGGTCCCGGAAATGGCTGGGCGTAGATCTCGAACCGGCCCGATTCGTTCGACTGGTACGCGATCCATTTGCCATCGGGTGAGAACTGGCCATCGCGTTCCTCAAATGGAGTCTTCAGGAAAGGGAATGGTTTTTTGTCGCCGAACATCGGCAAAGCCCAAAGGTCCCAACCCGTCTCCGGAAACAGGCTGCGGAACAGCAGAAAGCGTCCATCAGGTGACCAATCGTTTGGCCCCTTCGCCTGATCCGACTCCAGCAGCAATTCATCCGCTCCAGCCCCGCTCGACAATTTCCAGTAAAAATTGTAAACACCTTTTCGATTGGAATCGAAAGCGACGCGGCTCCCATCGGGCGACCATACGAACCATCCATCGATTGCGGGATCGAACGTAAACCGGGTGGTTACACCCCGGGCGGCATCGACGAGCCAGATGTCCGTGTCCGAAGTTGCGGAATATCCGGCCGCGTTTGCCGGCGCATCGAAGGCCGTCTGTTCGGCCACGGGAAGGGGCTGCCGGAGAGCTCTTGTCTCTTGAAGTCGAAGGCTTGAGCAAACAATGTGGTCTGTCGCGCAAAAAGCAGGAAGCCCGAAGGCGAAAGCACCGCCGCAGCATCGGCACTGGTGAGCCGCTTGGCAGGGTCCCCATCGAGGGAACCGGCGTAGACACCCGGAGCCGGACCACGTTGGACAAAGTAGATGAAATGCCGGCCATCGGGTAGAAACTGCGGAAATCGGTGGCTCCCCTCTCCGGCCTCGATTCGAGTGACGGACAACCACTCCCCGCCAGTCGCTCGCACCTTCAAAAAAGGTCCAGCACCCGATGGTGAAAAAAGGATGATCCCTTCCCGATTCCACGCGCCTCCACGTCCGGCGACGGCATCGGCCAGGACGTGTGGCGCGCCACTTACAATGTCAATGCGTTTCAGTTTGCCGTCCGCAAAGAATCCTACAGACGCGCTATCGGGCGACCAGAACGGATAGGTTCCTCCGTCCGTTCCAGCCACCGGCTGTGCGGCAACCGAATCTAATGACCGAACCCAGAGTTGAGATTTGCCTTCATTCATTGCCGAGAACACCAGACGCCGGCCATCGGGCGAAATGGCAAACGAAATGGGATCGGTAGTTGAAGGCGTACTGACCTCAAGCCGAATTTCAGGCGGCGTGGCGCGGTTGAAATAGAGAACCGAAAACGGGCCAAGCGAAACGATCGTTGTTAAAAACAAAACCGCCGCGATCGCAATCCAGACCTTGGATCCGGGGCGCGCCGTCGCCTGTGGGACATCAAGATTGACTTCTCCTCTGCTCTGTACCTCCTCAATCACGATGCGCACATCCCCGATATCGCGGACACGGTTGCGCGGTTCCTTGACCAGGCACCGGCGGATCAAATCCCGCAGCCGCGCCGGAGTGTTGGATGGCAGCGCCTTCCAGTCCGGGTCCCTCATCATCACCGCTGCTATCGTCTCGGAAGTGGTTTCGCCCGAAAACAGCATCTGGCCCGTCAGCATTTCATACAGCACCACGCCGAATGCCCACACGTCGGCGCGTTTGTCCACATTCCGCCCTTTCGCTTGCTCCGGCGCCATGTAGGCCGCGGTACCCATAATCACTCCCGGCATGGAGCCGGACATCATGGTCGGCGAATTCGACAGATTCGTTTCCGTCATCGGCGCGAACGCCTTCGCCAATCCGAAGTCAAGAACCTTGACGCGTCCATCAGGCGCTAATTTGATGTTCGCTGGTTTCAGATCACGATGGATAAGGCCGGACTCGTGTGCGGCTTCCAGTGCTTCGGCGATTTGCTTCGCTATCGGCAACGCCTCGTCAATCGGAATTGGACCGCGCTTCAATCGCTCCTGAAGCGTCTCACCCTCGACCAACTCCATCACGATGCATCGCGAATTGTTGGATTCTTCGAGGCCGTAGACTTGGGCAATGTTTGGATGGTTCAGAGAGGCGAGGACCTGAGCTTCACGCTGGAAGCGCGCGAGACGATCGGGATCGTCCACGAAATGATCCGGCAGAAGTTTCAGTGCGACCTCGCGCTGCAACTTTGTGTCGGAGAGCGCGAAACACGACTCCCATTCCGCCTTCACCTAGGCTCGACTTCACGAGAAACGGCCCTATGCGGGTGCCTATCGTCAGTGCCAATGCGTTCTCTTTCTCAACAGAAATGGGCGCACCGTTTATACCCGGACAAAGCAGAGGAATGCAAGAATACTAATGCTAATCGTGCGGAACGGCCGTTTCAGTTCTTCCAACCAGTTCAAGACACTGTGAATCTGCCGGCGCCGCCGTGTCGGGCGCGCGTGATGAGAACGCTGGGTTTGCGGTTCCACTTCTATTACTTCTTCCAGCATCGGTTGCCATGGCTGTTTCCTTGAGAAGAACGATTTGATGTTTGCCGGCCCGCTTGGCGCTCTCTTGAGCGAGACTCGTTGAATACCAGGAGTGCCTCCAGCAGGACCTGCCGCACAGCGACGCGACGGAGTTGGCGTCCGGCTCACTGACGAACGGGAATTTTTTGCTTCCCTTTTGTTTTTGTGCAAAGCTCCGGTCGGACTGGTCAGGCACAAAACGGAGGAGATGGTGATAGCGAAACACATCGCACGGGTACTGATTTGTTTACTAACGCTCGTTGCAATTGCCAAGGCGCAGGGAACAGGAGCAACGATTCAGGGCTCGGTGACGGATCCGAACCGAGCGGTGATTCCAGAAGCAAGTGTTACTGTCACCAACACGGAGACAAACATCCAGCGTACCGCGATCACCGGCGCGGCTGGGATTTACGTCATCCCGAATCTCCCGCCCGGACGATACCGCGTGCAAGTTGTTCTACCAGGCTTCAAGATAAGCGTGCACGAGAACATCGACCTGGTTGTAGGCCAGCAGTTGACTCTCAACACGGTCCTCGAGGCAGGCGAAATCACGGAACGAAAGACGGTCGCGAGCGAAGCGCCCCAGGTGGACATTTCGACGGCACAGGTTGCGGGAGTCGTCGGTGAGCGCGAAGTCAAGGATCTTCCGCTCAACGGCCGGAGTGTCGACGATCTCATCACACTGAACCCGGCCACAGTGAACACCACGGCCGTGAAAGGTGAAGCGTCCGGCAGTTCAGGCCCCGGCAACTCCTTTGCAATCGCGGGACAGCGCCCCGGCCACAACATCTTCTTGTGGAACGGGGTCGAATATCCGGGAGGCAGCAACGCCGAGAGTTCGACTCCGGGCGGCGTTAGCGGGCAGTTGCTTGGAATCGATGCGGTACGCGAGTTCAACGTCGTCCCCAGTATCGATTCCGCTGAAGCCGGTCATCGTGTCGGCGGTCAAGTGAGCGTTGTCACGAAATCTGGAACGAATTCGTTTCATGGCACCGTGTTTGAGTTCCTGCGTAACAGCGCGCTGGATGCCCGAAACTTTTTTGATCAGGACATGATTCCACCATTCAATCGAAATCAGTTCGGTGGTTCGGCCGGCGGTCCAATCCGCAAAGACCGGACTTTCATTTTCGCGAATTACGAAGGATTCCAGCAACGCCTCGGGCTGAGCAGGGTCGCGATCGTGCCTGATGCCGAGGCTCGGCAAGGTTTCCTGCCGTGCAACATCGTCAGTCCGGCACCCAATCCGTGTCCTCAATCGGGTCGAGTCCATGTGAATCTGGGGCCCGGAGTGGCGCCGTATTTCAACCTGTGGCCGACACCTAAGGGAGGTGAACTGCTCCAGAATGGATTACCCACAGGGACGGCACGCGCCTTCAGCAATCCGAACAACTCCATCCGGGAAGACTTCGGCATCGCACGGCTCGATCATTCGTTTTCGAACAGGGACAGCCTCAGGGGCGCTTACACCATCGACGATGGCGACAGCACAACGCCGGGGCAGAATCCATTCAGCTTGAGCCTGCTCAGGCAAAGAACTCAGATTCTGACGTTATCGGAACTCCACGTCATCTCTCCCAGCGTTGTGAACGATTTCACGGCAGGTCTGTCGCGAGTTCATTATGGCGTCATGTTGCCGGTATCGATACAGCCCTCGGGCGTCGAGCCGTTCGTGAAGGGATTGCCGATCGGTCAGATCAAGATCGGCGGCGGCGCCGCAGGAGGTGCTACAGCGCTGTCGGTTGCGGGTTCCGGGCCGGGCAACGGTAGCGACCAGAGCGAAGTTACCAACCTCTACACGTACGAGGATCAACTTCAGATCAGCCGGGGCATCCATTCATTGAAAACCGGAGTCTGGTTCGAGAGGCTCCAGAATACGGAGTTCAATCTCACTTGGGGACAGGCCATCTTCCCGAACCTCGAAACCTTCTTGGAAGGAACGCCCTCGCAACTCTCGATTCAGCTCAACCAAGGTGTGATGCCGTGGCGCTCGTGGCTGGGCGCCTGGTTCGTGCAAGACTCGATCAAGCTTCGGCCGAACCTGACCCTGAGTCTGGGTTTGCGGCACGAGTTCTCGAATGGCTACCACAACAAATTTCACAACGCCTCCAATCTCGTTCCTGGACCCGGCGGCGTTCTGCTGACGGAACCGG
>Ga0209058_1000975_pt1 | contig 24598 bp, 21 predicted proteins | sample GraSoiAngelo_147_FD_185904 | JGI IMG/M metagenome (GOLD analysis project Ga0209058, IMG submission 185904) | Grasslands soil microbial communities from the Angelo Coastal Reserve, California, USA - 14_1009_05_40cm (SPAdes) (version 2) | ecosystem: Environmental > Terrestrial > Soil > Grasslands ... | reverse complement strand
GGTCTTGGTGCTGTAAACGTAAAGTGGCGTGCCAAATTTCTCCGCCACGCGCGCAAGATCGACATCTTCGCAGTGCAGCTTGCCGTCGCGATAACGAAAAAAATGCACCAGTGACTGTGCCGCTTCGCTACGCGAAGCGCAACGCAACACGTTAGCCAAGGACTCTCAAGCCAATATTCAGAAGCGCGATCAATGCGACGCCCACCGAAAAGCTTGTCAGAACAAGCTTCCTTCCATGCTTCAACATTTCTCCGAGAACCGCGTGCACCGCCAGATAGATGAACCCGCCACCCACGTGCGCCATGATTAAGCCGAGCCAAAAGGTCGAAATGTTCGCCAGGAAAAAATAGCCGATCACCCCGCCGAGCAGCGTGGTCGCTTCAACCGCGGTAACCCACCCAAGCGCAGCGCTGCGATGCAATCCAGCGCCGATCAAAAGACTGCCGAGTGCAAGGCCTTCGGGAACCTTGTGAATGCAGAGAGCGGAGAACAGTGACCATTTCGTCGCATCCATCGCCGGAATTTCCCCTTGAATCCCCAAGGCTAACCCGTCGGTCGTACTATGAATCGCCAGTGCGATAATTAGCGCTGTAGCGATTTCACTAAAATGTCGCGTTGCATCCGCGTCAAAGTGGCTGGCGGCGCAAGCGGGGCAAACATGATGGACATGTTTGCTGATGAAGAAAAACAGCGCATATCCAGTGGCCAGCCCCAGTATGACACCCCACCACGGACAGGCGCCCAAACTTTCGGGCAAGATGGCAAAGAGCGTGACGCCCAGAAGGGTTCCGGCTGCGAAACTAATCAGCGCACAAAGCGGCTTGTGCTCCAACCGCAGAGACGTGCTGACGGCTCCGCCGGCAAGGGCGAAAACGTAAGCCGCGACGACCTGCCAGAGTGCGTTGGCCATTCAGGAACTCGCGACCGATTTGTGATCTTCGCGGCAGTGTTGCGTCTCGATGGTGACGTGAACCAGTTCGTTGTGCCCCCTGAGCAACGCCCGATAGGCATCGCAGCTCTTCGGCTCGTGTGCCACCACAGAGATCATTGCCGCAAATTTCCCAATGCCGACCTGCCAGACGTGCAGATCGCTCACGAGTGAATCGCCATCGCTCTCCACAGCTCGGCGAATTTGGTCGGGCAAATCAGAAGACGCAGGTGTGCGATCGAGCAAGATGCCGCTGGTATCCCGCAAAAGTGTGTAAGCCCACGAGAAAACAACGCCGCTTCCGACAACTCCTACAACCGGATCGAGCCACGCCCAACCGAAGAACTTGCCGCCGGTTAACGCCATAATCGCCAGCACCGAAGTAAATGCGTCGGCCAGCACATGCAGGTACGCAGCGCGCAAATTTAAATCTTCACGATGAGAGCTCCCACCGCCGCTTTCGCGATGCCGATCGGCGAGCAGGACGGCGCAACCCAGGTTTACCAGCAGCCCAACGCAAGCAATCCCGATTGCCTCGTTAAAATGAATTTCAAGTGGAACAAACAGCCGGTGGACAGATTCCCCTGCCATCAAGAGCGCCACAATAGAGAGCACCACGGCGCTGGTAAACCCACCAAGCACCCCAATTTTTCCCGTGCCGAAACTGAATCGCGCGTTCGCGGCATTCCTGCGTGCGAGATAATAGGCCACGGCCGTGATCAAAAATGCAATCACATGCGTGCTCATGTGCCAGCCGTCGGCCAGCAACGCCATCGAGTGCGACATCAAGCCGACGGCGATCTCGACGACCATCATCGCAGCGGTAATACCGATCACAATGCGGGTCCGCCGTTCCGCGTGGGAAAAATCGGGAACGAAATTGTGTGCCTTGCGAAACTGGGAATGATCTGTCCGATGCATCGCGGAAATGTAACCGTGGTGGTGCCAACTGCCGAATCAAAACATTAGGCGCTCGCTGCGGCGAGCGCCTCTACAACATCAGCCCGCGGCGACGCCACAGGCCGATAAACGAAATAAGAATTAACAACGCGCCGAAGGTGCAAACGATGGCTGCGCCCGACGGCAGGTCCCACCAGAACGAGAGAAACAGACCAGCAATTCCGCCGACCCACGCGATCACCCACCCGATGAGCAAGCGGCGACTGATTCTCGTCGCCAGGTTGATTCCGCAAACGGCCGGAACAATCAGATAACTAAAAACGAGCAAAACGCCGGCGATGCGAACGAAGCTTGTCACCACCAAGCCGAAAATGGCGTAGAAGAGAAAATCCCACCAGCGCACGCGCAAACCTTTTTCGTAAGCCCCATCACGATCGAACGAGACGAGCAGGAACGAGCGGCGCAAAATGAAATGGAAGACGCCGACGGCGACAAAAAGTGCGAAGCATTTCCAAACTTCATACGGCGTTACGAGCAGAATATTGCCAACCAGCATGTTCTTGATTTCCTCGTCGCCTTCCGCCGCGCGGCTGAGCAGCAACACCGCAGCAGCAGCCGCCACGACATAAGAAATTCCAATGACCGCTTCCTGCGGGATTTGGCTCGAACGTTTTCCGGTTACAGAAAAAATGGCCCCTCCGACCAAAGTGAATCCGAGCGCGATGCCGAAAGTTGTCCAGCTTTGAAGATCGAGATGAAATAAAACGGCGAGACAAATCCCGAGCGACGCCATTTGCGCCATAGCGATGTCGATGAAAATGATTCCGCGCTGAACAACGTGCAGGCCGAGATAAACGAGCAACCACGGCAAAAGCACGCAGGCCACGATTGGCCAAAACATTACCTCCCACATAATTATTTCATCGCCGCGGCGATTCGTGAGACGAGTGCGTCGATTAGGGCCACGTAACTGTCGGTGCCCGGCAGTGCGCCGGGAAATTGCGCTACGTCTACAACTTTCGCTCCGGTCGATGCGGCAACCTTCTCGGCGATTTTGCGGTTGTGATACGGCTCGACCAGAACCGCTTTCACGTGCGCCGCTTTCATTTTTTCGATGACCTCGACGAGATGGGAAGGCGACGGCGGAATGCCCGGCTTCGGTTCGAGGAAGATGTCGATGTTGAATCCGAATCGGTGCGCGAAGTAAACCCACGATTCGTGATAGGCAGCGACCGGCTGGCCTTTGAACGGCAGCAAGGTTGTGCCCCACTGCTGGAGCTTCGAATTGATCGTCGCTTCAAACTTTTTGTAGTTCGCGTCGTAGGTCGCTGCGTTCGTTGAATCGACCGCAGAAAATGCTTGCGCGATATGCTGCGCGACCGCCTTGGCGATGATCGGGTCAATCATGAAATGCGGATTGCCGAGAGCGTGAACGTCGCCCGCGGCGCGCGTGAGCGTCGTCGGCACTCCCATCAACCTGATGCCTTGTGATGCCTGCACGCGACCGGGCTTACCTACTTCGATCTTAGGATTGCGCGCGTTTTGCAAGAGCGGCGGCAACCAGCCCATTTCAAGCTCCGCGCCACCGTCGATGAGCACATCGGCCGTGCGCAATTGGACAACAAAGCTGGGACGCGCATCAACGAAGTGCGAATCCTCCGTCGGCTTCGCCATCACGGTCACGTTAACTTTGTCGCCGCCGATCTCGCGCGCGACGGCGCCGAAGTCGGGCAAAGTCGCGACCACATTGAGTTTGGCCTGCGCCGAGAAAGCACAAGCGAGGATTGTGGAAAGAATTAAGAGGATTTGTTTCATGAGTTTAAAATTTGTGAGCGCCATGCGCGCCGAGGATGAATTCCCACTGGAGAAAAATGGACTCGACTTGCCGTGCGGAGAGGAAAAAGTTCTTCTCCAGAAAATCCTGATTGTACTGCAATCGGATTTTTGAAAATTCAGTCGGATACCAGGTGAGATTTGCGCTGATTCGCCAACGTGATTGCCGATCTAAGTCGTCGGTAAACTCGGAATCCTGCATGTCAACATAGTCGCCACGAATGCCAGCGACCCATCCTTTCTTAAAGCCCCACAGCACCTGCGAATACAGTCCCCAATCGTGAAACGTTTCCGCGACAGGAAAAGAATCATTTGCGCCATGGCCGGCTTCGAAACGGCGATACATGAATTCGGTCTGCCATTTCACGAATGGAAACCCGCCTTCGGCACGCGCGCTTTTCCATTTGTAGAGCAGGTCTGCGCCGTAAATCTGAGTTCGTGAATTTGCGCCGGTCTCGTTGGAACCAAACGCGCCCGAAACGCCCGCCAACACTACCTGAGTTGGACTAAGGTCGACAGAATTTTCCCAGCGGGGGATCCAGACGAAATCCTGCAAGCCGCGCGCCTCACGATCGGTTGTTATGCGATCGAAAAACATTCCGTCCTCGCCAGGATTCCGGAACGAAAATCCTGTGCTGCCGCGTCCATTTTGCGACGCAAAGATTAATTGCGAATACCAAGGTAGAGGCAAAGTCCAGGAAGTTTGCGCGCCAACGCCGCGCAACCCGTCGGGCCCGAGAAATAAGCCGTTCACGAGAGGCGTGTCCACAAATTCCCAAGCATGCGGATGAACCGGGTTCAGGCGACCAAAGGCCGCGAAGAATTGCCCCGCTTTCAATTGCAGATTGAACGGCAGGCTAGTCGTTTGCATGAATGCTTCTTCGACTTCCACTTCCGTTTCATTGTCGTTATCCAATTTGAAAACAATATTGGCAAAACCTTCGAAGTACGGGTCCACCGCACCGTCGAGTGCGAGCTCAGTGTTGCGTGCGTTGAATCCCCGTTGCTGCGGATCGTGATCGCCCACTTCGATGTGATTGAGATCGCGCGCGCTGGAATAGGCGAGCGCGAACAGGCCGTCGAAGGAGATGTTCATGTAATTTCTGCCGCCACCGATCGTGATTGGCTGCGTTAACGGTGCACCAACGCCCGTGCTTGAGATCGTTTCCGGTGCCGATGTCACGACTGAAGTATCGGTGGTCGGAAAACCTCCTGGTGCAGGAGTGCCGCTTACAGCAGGCGCAGTTGCTGATGCAACGACAGACGTGTCCTCAGTTGGAAAGCGCGGCGGTACGCTCTCGGCTGGAGCGGCTGGACCCTCGGCGGCCGCAATGGGAGAAGGCTCCGGATTTTGCGGAAGCCCCGACTCGCCCGTGAGATTTGCCTTTTCCAACGCGGCCTGCTGATCTTTCACTTGTTGTTGCAACGCTTTCACCGTCTCAGTGAGGGATTGCACTTGCTGACGCAGCGCTTCGACATCGGCTGCTGTAGCCGGCGATGAAGTGGAAACGGGCGCCGTTACCTGCGCGAAAGCGGCCGCTACCGGAAAAATCGCCAGCGTTACTAAAATAATTTTTTTCATTAAAACTCCTGATTAAGAACGGGCAGATGATTGCCCACGAACTTTCTGCGTTCGGCGCGCGATGATTTGGCGGCGTAAGGAACGCGCTAAGCGCCGCTGCCCGCGTGAAGCGGGAATATCAACGGTTCAGGAGTGCGCGGGCGGTGCGTGCGCGAAGACGTGCGCTTTAAGGAAGAGCGGCTGAACCCACGTGGAGTTGAGCGCTCCGATTTTAGAGAACTGAACGTTGAATTGAGGCGCACTGACCAGTGGCGGCTGCGCGGCATGATCATAACTACCAGTCGCAATCAGTGTAACGGCGCAAGCGTGATCGGCGCGATTTGCATCAGCGTGAACGCGCACATGTAGCTGCGGAGAAACACTCAGAAGTAGCGTCCAGAAAAACGCTGCGGAGATGAAGGTCGCGATAAAAGCGCGGCTGCATTCTTTCGAACGCGCAAACGTGCTCATTACACGGCGAGCTTGTCTCCAGCGTGCCTATCGCGCAAGCAAATTCCTGCAAGAGTCACCGTAACAAAATGAAACGCGGTCTGAGCTGACTCTGGCACCGCTCAGTGGTCGGCGGTTTTTCCGCTTGCTTCGACGCTCCTCTGAAAAGCGACGGGATGATTAGCCCGGGAAGCATTCGAGACTGTTGATCTGGTCAGGATGAAGCGCGCGTACGCGCTATTCTCCACGTAAGGATCAGAATCTGCCACAATTGGACCGAAGTATAGATGTCCAAGATGGCGCCAGGACTCCAACATGATGCCGCTCCGGAATGGCCGTCCTTTGGCGGTGACGACGATACAGTTGTTCTCGCGCCAGTTGCCCGGGTTCGATTCACCCCACCGTAGCTCCAGGCTCGTGAGTTTCAGCGCATCGAGCGCAACGAGCAGGTCTTCCGACCATTGGTAGCAGTAACCTCGTTTCCTCAGACCATGATAAATAAGGAAATTGTTAAAAATCGGCGTGCCGAACATGCGGTACTGCCGCCTCAACTGGCCAACAGTTGCGTAAGCACAATCTGCCAGCAGCTTTGCTTCGTTCCAATCCACTCTCGGCGAAAGTGCCGCGAGTTGACTGGCCAGCGCTTCCGCCCTGGCTAAATCGCTGCGGGGCGCTTGGAATGAGGCCGAAAACTTTTGCGGTTGCTGACCGGCATTGGCGAAGCCGGTGGTCCAAAGCGCAAATACGACAACTGCCCCAACCACGCCGTGAACCGATTGACTTTTCCCCTGCCGATCTCGTCTTGCGAATACATGTATCGAGCGCGCAACGTTCGCATCAGGATCAGTTCGCTCGTTCATTGATATAAGCTCTTCGAGAAAATACTGCGGTCCGACTGTATGCAAGCGCGGCAAGATCGATATTCAATTCCAGTGGGACTGTGATTGCGATTTGCCGGCGCGACGAGGAAGATTCATGCCGCGCGACGCAATCCACGTGCACCGGGAAAACAGACCAACAGAAAGCCTGGTTGCGGGACGCGATCGAAACTGCTCATTGAAAAGGAACTCATGACCTACACCTGCCCAATGCATCCGGAGATCGAGCAGGATCATCCGGGGGAATGCCCGAAATGCGGGATGGTTCTGGAGCCGAAGACGTCTCGCATGGTTGAAGAGGACGAGACGGAAATTCGTTCTTTGTCGCGAAAATTCTGGAGCGCGCTTGTGCTCACGATCCCGGTGCTGATCCTCGCGATGGGACACGCCGTTCCTGGTTTGCACGTCGATTCGATTATCCCAAGGCAAATCGGGAAATGGATTGAATTTGTGCTGACGACACCGGTCGTGCTGTGGGCTGGCGGCTTTTTCTTCGCGCGCGCCTGGCGATCGGTCGTCAATCGCAGCCTCAACATGTTCACGCTTATCGCCGTCGGTGTCGGCGCAGCGTATTTCTATAGCGCAGTGGCAGTGATCACGCCGGGGATTTTTCCGGATTCCTTCCAGCGGAACGGAGAAATCGATCTTTATTTTGAAGCGGCGGCCGTCATCACCACGCTCGTCTTGCTGGGACAATTGCTGGAAGCAAAAGCGCGCAGTCGCACGGGACAGGCGATCAAGGCGCTGCTTGGTCTTGCCGCGAAGAGTGCGCATCGAGTTCGTGATGGTAGGGAAGAAGAAATTCCCGTGCAGGAAATTCACAAAGGCGACGTGCTCCGTGTCCGGCCGGGCGAAAAGGTTCCGATCGACGGCGTAATCACGGAAGGCAGGAGCAACATCGACGAATCGATGATCACCGGCGAGTCGATGCCGGTTACCAAAGGGGCCGGAGAAAAAGTGACCGGCGCGACCGTGAACCAGACTGGTTCGTTTCTGATGCGAGCGGAGCGGATCGGATCGGAGACGATGCTTGCGCAAATTGTGGAGATGGTGGCGGAGGCGCAGCGCAGCCGCGCGCCGATCCAGAAGCTCGCCGATGCCGTGTCCGGCTATTTTGTTCCAGCCGTCGTTGCTATTGCGATCCTCACGTTCATCGTGTGGTCAATCTTCGGCCATGCGCCAGCGATGGCTTATGCGCTGGTAAACGCTGTTTCGGTCCTTATCATCGCGTGTCCCTGCGCGCTTGGGCTGGCAACGCCGATGTCCATCATGGTTGGTGTTGGACGCGCTGCGCAAGCCGGCATTCTTATTAAGAACGCGGAAGCGATCGAGATCACCGAAAAAGTCACGCATCTGGTCATCGACAAGACTGGGACGCTGACCGCAGGGAAACCGGAAGTCGTTAGTCGCGTTGTCGGAACCTCAGGAAACGAGCGCGATCTGTTGCAAATCGCCGCGTCGTTGGAAAATCAAAGCGAGCATCCGCTGGCGCGCGCCATTGTCGCTGCAGCCAACAAAGAGCAAATCGAGTTGCGTGAAGCAACGGGGTTTGAATCAACCACTGGCGGTGGAGTCGCCGCCAAACTCGACGGCAAACTTGTCCGCGTCGGCAAGGAGAAGTTTCTCAGCGACGCACGCGCGACAATTCCTGACGAATTAAAAAACCAGGCGCGTACCTTGCAGGATAAAGCCCAGACCACCGTGTGGGTGGCCATCGATGGCAAGGCATTCGGCGTGATCGGGATTGCCGATCCAATCAAGGAGACCACGCGAGAAGCGGTCCGCGAACTTCACGCCATGGGCTTGAAAATAATCATGTGCACTGGCGACAACCGTCGCACGGCCGAATCGGTCGCCCGCGAGCTGCACATCGATGATTTTCGCGCCGAAGTGATGCCGCAGGAAAAGATCGACGTGGTCAACACATTGAGATCGCAAGGCGCAATCGTCGCCATGGCTGGAGACGGAATCAACGACGCGCCGGCGCTGGCGGCCGCGCACGTGGGAATTGCAATGGGAACCGGAACGGATGTTGCCATTGAAAGCGCTGGCATCACGCTGGTGAAAGGCGACCTCATGGGAATTGCCAAAGCGATCCGTCTCAGTCGCGCCGTGATGCGCAACATTCGCCAAAATCTCTTCTTCGCCTTTATCTATAACGCCTTCGGCGTGCCGATCGCCGCCGGCGTGCTCTATCCTTCCTTCGGAATTTTGCTCAGTCCGATGATCGCCGGCGCCGCAATGAGTTTCAGTTCCGTTTCTGTGATTGGAAACGCGCTGCGTCTGCGCCGATTCCGATTGTAACTTTTTTGTGGCGCCCGACATTTTATCTGTTCAGCCAGCCTTGCGTGTTGCGCCAGTGCCTGCGTGATTTCAGCGCGGATTTCCACGACGCAATTGTTCTCCGCGAAAATCTGGCGGCGGCCAAGCAGGATTCTTCGTAATCACGGAGGCGCCGTGACTCTGGTTGGAATTCCGAGAGCTCATTGCAGGATAACGTTGCAGACCACAGCGTTTGCCAGCGCTCGATTTCAGAGTAATTCTGACAACTTTCAGTATGCCTGATCGCGCTTATCTCAATTCGATTGATCCGGAATTGGTCCCCGGTGCACGGAACGCGATCGATGTTTGTCTTCGATTGAAAGCGCAGGAGCGGATCACGATCGTCACCGACACCGTCACGCGCGACATCGCCGCGGCCTTGCAAAGAGAAGTCGAGCGCGTCGGCTCGGAGTACAGCTTATTTGTGCTGGAGCATCACGTGCGGCGTCCGCTGAAGTTTATGCCGAAGTTCATTCTGGACGATCTGGCGCTCTCGCAGGTATCGATCTTCGCAGCCCAAACGCAACGGGACGAACTCCCTGCCCGGACGCAAATGACCAGCGTCGTCAACAATCACAAGATCCGGCACGCGCACATGGTGAACATCAATCGCCAGATCATGCTCGAAGGCATGCGCGCCGACTTTTGCGCAGTGGACGAGCTGAGCCAGCGGTTGGTTGACCGCGCGCGCCAGGTCGACCGCATCACCTGCAAGACACCAAACGGTACCGAATTCGAAGCGGAACTTTCGCCAAAGCTGAAATGGCTCAAGACCAGCGGGATCATCACGCCTGACAAATGGGGCAACCTGCCCGGCGGCGAAATCTTCACTACACCCATGAATACCAAGGGCACTTTCGTCGTGGACGGAGTGGTCGGTGATTATTTGTGCGAACGCTTTGGCGATCTGCAATCCGCGCCGCTCACAATCGAGGTGGAAAATAATCGCATCCGTTCACTGCGTTCTGACAACAAGGATTTGCGCGACGAATTTCGCGTCTACACCAGCACGGACGAAAATAGCGACCGCGTCGGTGAATTTGCCATCGGCACAAACATCGCCTGCACGCACATCATCGGCCATATTTTGCAGGATGAAAAACTTCCCGGCGTTCACATTGCCTTTGGTCATCCTTACGCCGAACACACCGGCGCTAACTGGGTTTCCAAAACTCACATCGACTGCGTGGGCCGCAATTTCGACGTCTGGTTCAACGGCGAACAGGTGATGCGGGAAGGCAAGTTTTTGATATAGTGCTACCGTGATCGACGAGATTCGTAAACAGCTGCATCGGACTCCGTTCGTGCCATTCGTGGTGCGGACGTCAGATGGTCACGAGTATTCTGTGCCTACTTTGGGCCACGCGTTTATCACGCCAAGAGGCAACCGAGTCATCGTTATTGATGATGAAGCAACCGTGAACATTCTGGGTCCGCTTCACATCAATGCCGTTATCCAGCAGCCCAACGGCGAATAAGCCGTCGCGGATCTCATCGAGTGGATCCGAAACTTCGCGCCGCTTTCAACGCCGATTTTACGCCCGAAAAATACGACGCGCTGGTGCGCTGCGTGAATGAAACCGGGAAATGGCCGGCCGATTTTCGGATTTCAGAGACACCTATTTTCCTGACGCGCGAATTCACGGGTGAAGTGACGCGCGCCGCGAATGAGATTGTCGCTCTCACGCGCACACCCGAATTCGCGAAGCATGCGGCATCGGCGGTCCCGAAAGAATTGGAAGTTCCGAATGAATCGGGGCACCCGAATTTTCACGTGGTCGATTTCGCGATTTGCACCGAAGGCGGCCGACTGGTCCCGCGTTTGATTGAGTTGCAGGCGTTCCCCAGTTTGTTTGGCTTTCAATTGTTGCTTTTGGATTGCGTCCGCAAAGCGTATCCGATCATCCCGCGAAATTGGACCTCCTCGTTCGGCGGAATCAAAGACGAGGCGTATCTTGATCTGTTGCGGCGCACGATCATCGCCGAGTCGGCTCCGGAAACCGTTATCTTGCTGGAGATCGAGCCGGAAAAGCAAAAAACGCGAATCGATTTCGCGGCCACGGAAACACTTCTTGGGATCCGCCCCGTTTGTGTGACGCAGATCAAGAAGCGCGGTCGCCAATTATTTTACGAACGCGACGGGCGTGAAGTGCGGATCGAGCGAGTCTATAATCGCGTAATTTTCGACGAACTGATTCACCGGCCCGATCTGTATTTGCCGTTTCGGTTTCGAGATGATCTCGACGTCACGTGGGTCGGTCACCCGAACTGGTATTTCCGAATCAGCAAACATTCGCTGCCCTTTCTGAAAACCGAGCACACGTCGCCGACGTTTTTTGCCAACGAATTTCCCGCCTTCGCCAACCAGCCTTCGCATGAAGCTACGGCGAGTCGAGAGGCTACGGCGGGCACGCCCGCCGACGACAAGATCGACAATTATGTTTTGAAGCCGCTGTATTCATTTGCTGGGCACGGCGTCGACATGGAACCGACTCGCGAGAAAATCGCTTCTTTGGAAAATCCGCACGAATGGATTTTGCAGAGGAAAATCGATTATGCGCCGTTTGTGGCGACGGTCGACGGTCAGAAATCGAAGGCCGAAATCCGAATGATGTTTGTCTGGCCGGACGGAGACCCGCGTCCCACGCTGGTGAACAATCTCGTGCGCATGAGCCAGGGCAAAATGATGGGCGTCGATTTCAACATCGACAAGACATGGGTGGGCGCGAACATCGCCCTGCACGAAGGGTAGCGCACGCGCGTTGTAGCCACGGCCCTATGGGCCGTCTTTCTTGTGTGAAAGAGCGCCAGAAGCGGACCGGCCACAGGCCGGTGGCTACAACATTTTAATGTAGCGCTGAAAGCGCGCGCTCATTGTCGCGCACCGTCTCACGCCGGCTCGGTGGAGATGGTCGCTTCGCCAGCGCCCTGCTCCAATGCTTGCTCTACCGCGCGCCAAGGGAGCATGGCGCATTTGACTCGCTGCGGAAATTTTCGGACTCCCTGCATCACGCGAAGATCGCCGAGCGCTTTGGGCGCTTCGTTTGTATCATTTGTCACCAACTCATGGAACGCGCGGAGCATTTCCATCACTTCCGCGCGACTTTTCCCTTTCAATTTCATCGTCATCAATGATGCCGATGCCTGGCTGATCGCACAGCCGCGCCCGGTGAACTTGATGTCTTGCAGGCCGCCGGCCGCGTCGAATTTCACCGCAAGATGAATTTCGTCGCCGCACGCCGGATTATCGCCGTGCACCCGCACCGCTGCGTCGGGCAGTTCGCCGAAATTCCGCGGCCGGCGCGAATGATCGAGGATCACTTCCTGATAGAGCTCTTCGATTTCCGGGATCATGAAAAGAAACGCACTGCGCGGTGGAGGATCTCAATCATTTGATCGATCTCTTCCATCGTGTTGTAAAAGTAGAAGCTCGCGCGAGTTGTTCCAGACACACCGAACCGACGCATCAACGGCTGGTTACAATGGTGTCCGCCGCGCATGGCCAACCCATACTGATCCGCGAACGTAGTGAGATCGTGCGGATGCGCTGCGTTCATTACAAATCCTACGAGCGCGCCGCGCTCTTCCTTTGGACCAAAGATGCGGGTTCCCGGCAATTCCGTGAGGCGCTCGGCTGCATAACGCGCAAGCTGCGAGTCGTGTTCGAAAATCGCCGGCCGCCCGATGTGCTCGATGTAATCAATCGCGGCTGCGAGTCCGATCGCGCCCGCGATGTTTGGCGTGCCAGCCTCGAACCGGTGAGGCGCTTTCTTGAACGCGCTTTTTTCGAGCGTGACGCTCACGATCATTTCGCCGCCGCCATGCCATGGTGGGATCGAATCGAGGACTTCAGCGCGTCCGTAAAGCACGCCGATGCCGGTCGGCCCACACATCTTGTGCCCGGAAAACGCCAGAAAATCGCAGCCCAGTTCGCGCACATCGATCGATAAATGCCCCGCGCTCTGCGCCGCATCCACCAGCGTCAGCGCGCCGACGGCGTGCGCCTTCGCGGAAAGCTCAGCCACGGGATTGATTGTGCCCAGAGAATTTGAGATATGGGTGAACGCAAACAGCTTCACCTCGGGCGTGAGCAGCGAGGAAACCTGTTCGAGTTCGAGAGTCCCATCATCACGAACTGGGACAAAACGGAGCCGCGCGCCGGTTCGCTCGGCCAACAACTGCCACGGCACAAGGTTGCTGTGGTGCTCCATCACCGTCAGGAGAATTATGTCGCCTTCCCGAATAAATTTTCCGCCCCATGCTTGCGCTACGAGATTAATGCTCTCAGTCGTTCCACGGGTGAACACGATCTCATCTGCCCTCGCCGCACGGATGTATTCTGCAACGCGGTGCCGCGCTTTTTCGTAAGCTTCGGTCGCGCGCGAGCTCAGCGTGTGTAGCCCGCGATGAACATTTGCGTTCTCATGCTCGTAAAAATTCCGAAGCGCCTCGATGACCGCGCGCGGCTTTTGCGAAGTCGCGGCGCTATCAAAATAAATCAGAGGATGCCCATGTGCCTCTTCGCGCAGAATCGGGAAATCCTCGCGAAGAGCGTTCCAATCGATGACGCTCGTTGCGGCCTTGTGCACACCATAATCTGCTACACACGCCGCCGCGCGCCACTTTATTTAAGGAAGTGGGCCAGCTAAAAGTTAAGGACAAACGCCTACATTTGCCGAATCGGGATCACGGCGTAATGTACGTAAAAAATGGCGAAAACTACGTATCCCACAATCACGATCACAAAAGCGCAAAGCGGCTTGCCGAAGCTCTGCCGAAGCAAGAAGCCTGTTTTGATTACGACGCATCATTCCCCCGTGAGCGTATTGCTGCCGATTGAGGATTACGAGGCCCTGATGGAGACAATGGATCTTCTGGCCAACCCGAAAGCGATGCGCGTGCTTCGTGCGGCAAGGGCGGGCAAGCTCAAGTATCAAAAGCTCGACCTCGATGATGAAAATTTCGGCCTCTGAACAGGTGGCCGAGTGGCTGAGCCGTTTAGCTCCCGAACCCAAGCGCCGTGTGCGTGTTGCACTCAAAGGTTTGGAGACGTGGCGCGGGGACATCGCACCGCTCCACGGCGAGCTGGAAGGATTTTACCGGCTGCTAATCGGTGGTTATCGCATCGTTTTCCGAGTCATGCGGCGAAAAATAATTCGGCTGGAGTACGCCGACACGCGAGATGTGGTGTATGAGGTTTTTCGTCAGCTCCGCATGTTGAGCGAAATGAACGAGTAAGAGCGATCTGCGCTCGCCGGGCGCTCTATGAATCGGCGTCCGCCGCGGCGGACGCCTTACAAATGTTTTACCGGTTGTGCTGACCGCGCCCGATATTTAGGCTACCCGTGGCCGTCCAGGTCCCGCTCCCCGGATCGTACAGTTCCGCGCTTCCGCTACTGCTGCCGCCCTGGATGAACCCTCCTGCAACCAGAACCTTGCCGTTGGGCAGCAAGGTCGCGGTGTGCGAAGCGCGCGCGGTGTTGAGGCTGCCCGTGACACTCCAGGTCGCCGGACAGTTGCTGTCAGGCAATGTCGCGACCGGCGTCGATCCCAAAAGAAGCGGGTCCGCGATCGCGTTTTGCTTGGTGATGGTTCGTTGCGCCAGCGCGAATGGGATCACGCAAACCGCTAACAGCAGAAGCAGGTAAAATGCGCCTCGAAGAAGATGCGCTTTGATGTTGGGATAGTTTGTTTTCTCAATGTGATTTACAAGGCGTCTCGTAAATAGAGAGCGGTCTTCTCCCTACTTTCTTTGTTCTTCTACGAGATTTGCCGGGCGAAGTTCTCGAAAATCTTTCCGGAATCGGGAAAAATTCTGGCTCTGGTCGGACATTAGATACTTTCAGTTGTGCGAGCGAGCCGTTCGCTCACGGGTTACCCTGCGGAAAGAGGATCAGGTCGAGCTCGTGGGGAGACGCCTAAACAACTTGGCGCGGGCGTGATGCTGCCGCTCCCCCCCGACGGTGTCAATGCTTATTTTTTAGGAAAACTGGAAGAATTATTCAGCCGCGGATTTGGTCGGATTTGCGGCCCATGCACGTGAATCCTGTAGCCGCTTCGCTGCGCGAAGCGTCGCGCGTCGCCCACAAGGCGACGGCTACAGCGAATAAGCCGGCTCGGCGATCCGTCCCTACCACTTATTTCAATTCCTCGTTCACTTCGGCGAAGGCGTTTACGGCGAATTCCAAGTCTTCGTGCGAATGCGCAGCGGACACCTGCGTGCGGACGCGCGCGGTTCCGTGCGGCACGACCGGATAGAAGAAACCAATCACGTACACGCCCTTCTCCAACATGCGCGCAGCGAACCTCTGCGACTTGGCTGCGTCGCCGATCATAATCGGAACGATCGGATGCACTCCGGGCTTAATGGTCAGGCCGCGTTCGGTCAAGGCGGCGCGAAAATATTTTGTATTTTCTTCGAGTTTGTCGCGCAGTTCCGTCGATGCGCTGAGGAGTTCGAGCGCTTTCAGTGATGCCGCGACCACTGGTGGCGCGATGGTGTTGGAAAACAAGTACGGACGCGAGCGTTGCCGCAGAAGATCGACGATCTCTTTGCGAGCGCTCGTGAAACCGCCGCTCGCGCCACCGAGCGCTTTGCCAAGCGTGCCGGTAATGATGTCGATCCTGCCCATCACGCCGCGATACTCGTGTGTGCCGCGCCCGGTTTTGCCGAGGAAACCGGTTGCATGCGCGTCGTCGATCATGGTGAGCCCGTTGTATTTTTCAGCGAGATCGCAAATCCCGCCCAAATTCGCGATCGTTCCATCCATCGAGAAACAGCCATCAGTAGCGATCAATCGGAACCGCGCATCCTTCGCTGCACGGAGTTGCGCTTCGAGATCTGCCATGTCGTTGTGCTTGTACCGAAACCGTTGCGCTTTGCACAGCCGGATACCGTCGATGATGCTGGCGTGATTTAATTCGTCACTGATCACCGCGTCTTTTTCGGTGAGCAGCGTTTCGAAAAGCCCGCCGTTGGCGTCGAAACAGGATGGATAAAGGATTGTCTCTTCTGTTCCAAGGAATTTGGTGAGCGCGGCCTCCAGCTCTTTGTGAATGTCCTGTGTGCCGCAAATAAAACGCACGCTCGCCATTCCAAAACCGTGCGTCTCGAGCGCCTCTTTCGCAGCGGTGATCAACGCGGGATGATCGGCGAGCCCGAGGTAATTATTTGCGCACATGTTCAGCACGCGTTTGCCGCCCGCGATCGCGATATGCGCATCCTGCGGGCTGGTGATGATCCGCTCGGTCTTGAAAAGACCTTGCGACTTAATTTCCTCCAGCGTTTGAGAAAGCCGTTTTTCGAATTCCGCGATCATAAGTAAACCGGAGATTACGCAGAAAAGGTCAATCAGGAAACCATGAACCCAGGAATTTAAATTGGGAAAAGAGGAGATTAGGAAACCAAGACTTGTTTTGTGTAAAAAGCGCTTGCGCTGCTTGTGAATAACTGTTAATAACTTCGCCGGCGATCCACCTTGACCTACTCCCAGCGCCGTAATCTTGCGTTAGCCGTTCTCGCGGCATTTATCGCTATTGTTTTTCTCAGCGCCTGCGGCACTACCGAACGCGCCCTGCCGTCATACGAGCGTCCGCTCGTGAAAACGGACTTTCAAAATGTGCGCACTACTGCCTACACGCATACGGAGGCGGACCATCGCGAATACACCAATCACAACGCGCTCGGCGGCGAACTCCACGCGGCGGGCCCGCCGATCCACCGAGCCGAAGTTCTAGCGCGCGCGACGCTGGCGTATGAAGTTCCCCGCGCTATTCCGGTGGATGAGACCGCTTCGTACTCGCCCCCGCTTCAACCGTTCTCAATGGAAGAAACGCGAACGGTCACGCGTACCACAAAAGGTCTGACGAGAACAACACACAGCGTCAGGCGCGCCGTCGCGGTTTCGCCTGGGCGCCGTAGCCGTGGCGAAGGCGGCCGACCGCCCCAGATCGGCAGCGCCGCGGCTGATTGGTCGCGCTGGCCGGCCGGTACGGTGTTTCGGCTCCTTTCCACGGGACAAAATTACCGCGTGGAAGATTACGGCTGGGCGCTTTCCGGACGCAACACGATTGATCTTTACATGGCGAACCAGCGCGAAATGAATTCCTGGGGCGCGCGTCAGGAAACCATCCAAGTCCTGAAATGGGGCGATTCACAGGAAAGCTTGCAGTTCCTGCGATCACATCAGAACTACAAACACATTAAGCGCATGGTGCTGGAACTGGAAGGCCGCGAAGAAGAAGCCGCCGCACTGCGCTAGGAGCGACCTAGTTCACAGGCGCTGGCAGATCGTAATTCATCGGTTCCGGCTCTGCGAGCTTGCGTTCAATCAGGGCTTTAACGGTCTTGAACTCATCGGCGCGGGACACAGGCCCGTAGCGACTTTGGGTCACAATCTGGTGGGCTCGCGTAAACTCGCCGCGCTCCACGTAGGCGACGGCTTTCGCAGCTGTCACGTTGGCCTTCTTATCGTCGCCTACCAGACTTATCGAATAGTCAAAGGCAGCTTCGATTTCGGCCGGTGAAACTGCAGCCGGTGATAAATCGCGCACCAAGGCCTGTGGTTCGATTTCTCTCTCGAGACGAAAAAGGCTCGATTGCGGAAGATCCGCCACGAATCTGAAGTAATCGCGAAGCCGAAATGTCAGAAAGTGGATCCACGGGGCGAAACAATGCGGAAAGTCCTGATGAGCGACATAGCTTTTGGCAGGGACCAGGTGCAAAAAAAAGTTCGACGCGATCGCAGTGGCCACCTCGGGAGACTTCATCGCGTCGATGAAAAGAAATTCGATCGGGCCGTGTTCCCAGCGCGCGTGTCTCAGATCTTCTTCGTGGATGACGATGTAGTCTCGCCAATTCTGTGTGCGCCGCAGGAACTCGGGCAAAAAACTCCCCCCAATAGTAAACAATCCTTCCACTTCTTTTCCCCTGGCCCGGGCTTCATAGCGTTTGTTCCAAATGAAAAGATCATAAGCATATATCTGGTTGCGATTTGCTTTGCGGTTTAGCTCAAGGCCTTCAGCCAGGGCGATAGTTGTTGCGCCGAGAAAGCAACCAAGATCGACAATCGCCCCCACTCCGCGGTAACGCTGTGCGGCATAGTTTCTGAGCCACCGCTGTTCCGGGCGCGAGGTCATCCCGAATTTCCACGTCCGCCCCAACTTGCGAAGGTGCAACCGGGTTCTCAGCCCGAATAATTCTGCAAAACCGCGCATGGGCTTTGCTCAGGACGACAAATTGCTCCAATCGAGCACGATTTTGCCGGAGTTGCCGGATTTCATCAGCTCGATGGCTTCTTTGAATTGGTTGTAGGGAAACCGGTGCGTGATGACCGGCGAGATATCGAGGCCGCTTTGGATCATGGCGGTCATTTTGTACCAGGTTTCATACATCTCGCGGCCGTAAATTCCCCTCAGCGTCAGCGCGCTGAACACCACTGTGTTCCAATCGATGGCGGCGTTGCCAGGCATGATGCCAAGCAGCGCGATCTTCCCGCCGTGAAACATGTTCGGCAAAATGTCGGCCAACGCTTTCGGGTTGCCGGACATTTCCAGTGCGACATCGAAGCCTTCTTTCATCCCGAGCTTGTTCATCGCATCTGTCATTTTCTCAGTCCGCACATCCAGTGCGAGATCAGCGCCCATTTTTCGCGCGAGATCCAGCCGGTACGGATTTACGTCGGTGATGACAACGTGGCGCGCGCCGGCACGTTTGCAGATTGGAATGGCCATGCAACCGATCGGCCCCGCGCCGGTTATGAGCACATCTTCGCCAACCAAATCGAATGAGAGCGCGGTGTGCACAGCATTGCCGAGCGGATCGAAACAGGAAAGCACATCCAGCGGAATAGACGAATCGGCGTGCCAACAGTTGTCCTGTGGAATCGCTACGAATTCCGCCCACGCACCAGGGCGATTCACGCCCACGCCCTGCGTGTTTGGGCAAAGATGACGGCGCCCGGCCAGACAATTGCGGCAATGTCCACAGGTGATGTGTCCCTCGCCCACAACGAGATCGCCGCGCGCAAAGCCTTTTACGTGATCGCCGACAGCATCAACGACGCCGACAAACTCGTGGCCAATCGTCATCGGCACAGGGATCGTTTTCTGCGCCCACGCATCCCAATTATAGATATGGACGTCAGTCCCGCAGATCGAGGCCTTCAACACACGAATGAGCACGTCGTCGCCCTTAGCTTCTGGAACAGGAACCTCTTCAAGCCAGAGACCCGGCTCGGCTTTGGCCTTTACGACGGCCTTCATCATCTTTTGCACAACAGAAAACTAGGTGAAGCCTGGGGCGAAGTCGAACGGGACCAATACATCGAATGGGACTGCGCGAGGCGGCGACTCATCTTGGCTTGCGCCCGCTTCGTTCCTTAGGAATGATGCACATGCATGCCCGTGACTCTTGAGCAAACCGGGACAAACGTGATCACGTCCCGTTCCGCGTTCATTCTGCGATTCGCCAGCACGATCGCGCTTTGGACGGTCGCGCTGCTGATCATGTTCTCCGGATACGAGATCTTGTTTTGGCTGTTGATCAGTGTGTTCGGGATGATCGGGCTCCTGGAATTTTATCGGATGCTCGATCACAAGGGACTCCCGAATTTCAAAATCACCGGAATGATCTGCGGGGCTGTGATGCTGGCCGGCAGTTTTTATTACTTTTCCAAAATCGGGCCGGCGGGTTCCTACGATTTCGAAGTCGCGGTCCTGCTTTTTTTCCTGCTGACCGTCTTCGGGCGACAAATGTTTGCGCGACTGCGACACGACGAGCCGTTGCAAACGATGGCTTACACGTTGTTCGGTCTGCTCTATGTCCTTTGGCTTTACAACTTCATCACCAAGATCGTTTATCTGACTCCGCGTTCGAGCGGCGGCCAGCTGACTGGGCAGTTTTACGTCTTGTACCTGATCGCGGTCACAAAATTTGCAGACATGGGCGCTTATCTGACCGGCAGCGCGATCGGGCGTCATCTGATGGTGCCGCACATCAGCGGCAAGAAAACCTGGGAAGGTTTCTTTGGCGCCATTGTTTTTGCGCTGCTGTGCAGCCTGGCACTGTTTAAACTAATGCCTGGCCATTTGGCGGCACTGACCTGGACTCACGCAACGATTTTGGGATTGCTCCTCGGATTCGCCGCAGTGCTCGGCGACCTGGCCGAATCCATCATCAAGCGCAGCACTGACGTAAAGGACTCGGGAAATCTTCTCCCGGGAATTGGCGGCGCGCTCGATCTTCTGGATAGTCTGCTTTTCACCGCGCCACTGTTGTTTTTCTATCTGCGATTGATCATTCGCGTGTCATAACACGAATGAACACAAATTTACACGAAGAGGAGAAGATTTGCCTGCGAATGACGTGAATAGAAGAGGAAGGATGACTAAGCAGAATTTTTTCGCCTGAATTCGCGTGATTACCGGGCAGCAGTGTCTTTATGAATTTGTGTCCATCCGTGGTCAAAGTCTGAATGAGAATGGAAAATTCCAAGGGACGTAAGCGCGTCGTTATTCTGGGCGCGACGGGATCCATCGGCGAAAGTGCGCTCAAAGTGGCGTGCGATATTCCGGAGCGGATGGAAATTGTCGGACTCGCGGCGAAAAGCAATGCGCAGAAGCTGGCGGAGGCTGCGAACGAAGTCCGGCCGGAATCGGTGTGCCTGGTTGATGAGACCCGGATCGACGTTCTTCGGAGAGCACTCGATTACCAACCGCGGATTTTTTCCGGAGAAGAGGGTTTGCTCGAAATCGCGTGCCTGACGAATGCGGACATGGTGCTGGTGGCGATCGTTGGCACGGCAGGTTTACGTCCAGCTCTCGCTGCGATTGAGGCCGGAAAAGATCTCGCCGTCGCGAGCAAGGAAATCCTGGTGATGGCGGGCGAAATTGTGATGCGGGAGGCGCGTGAGAATAGCGTGCATGTTCTGCCCGTGGATTCAGAGCACAATGCGATCTTTCAGTGCTTGGAAAGTGGGAGGGGCCTTAGTGCCCCGAAAGATCGCGGCACTGAGGCCGCTCCCACATTTCAATCCTCCGACGTCCGTCGCATCATTCTCACCGCATCCGGCGGACCGTTTCGGGAAACGCCGCGGAAAGATTTCGATTCGATCACACCAGAACAGGCGTTAAAGCATCCGACTTGGAACATGGGACCGAAGATCACAATCGATTCCGCGACGCTGTTCAACAAGGGCTTGGAAATGATCGAGGCGCACTGGCTTTTTGGCGTCGAGATGGACCGCGTAGAGGTCGTCATTCATCCGCAGAGCATTGTCCATTCAATGGTCGAGTTCGCAGACGGCTCGACGCTGGCGCAGTTGAGTTATTCCAACATGCGTTTCCCGATTCAATATGCGGTAACCTGGCCAGACCGCGTCCCGAACACTTTGCCGCCGCTCGATTTTTCGAAATTGTCGAAGTTGGAATTTTTCACGCCGCGTTACGACGACTTTCCCGCGATGAATCTCGCGCGGCGTGCGGGCGAGACCGGTGGCACATTACCCGCCGTGATGAATGCCGCGAACGAGATCGCGGTCGCAGCCTTCTTAAATCGACAAGTGCGTTTTCCGGACATCTGGCGCATTGTTGAAGAAGTGATGAATCGGCACGCGCCCGTTGCGCACCCTGATCTCGATGCAATATTGCAAGCCGATCAGTGGGCGCGCAATGAAGCGCAGGGATGCGTCAAATCGCTAAATCGTTAAAAGAGTTACAACGGCAGACGCGATAACGTGTCCAATCAATGACCAACCCCTGATTACCAGAGACTAATCACAATGCTTCTGCACATCATCCGCGTCATCTTCATCCTGCTCGAGGTTCTCATTCTTTTTAACTTGCTGATCGTGGTGCATGAGCTGGGGCATTTTCTGGCGGCGCGCTGGCGAGGGCTTTACATAGAAAAATTCGGCGTCTGGTTCGGCAAACCGCTCTGGAAAAAGACGATCAACGGCGTCCAATACTCGCTAGGGTCGCTGCCGTTCGGAGGCTTCGTGGCGCTGCCCCAACTTGCACCGATGGACATCATCGAGGGCAAGGCGGACATCGACCGGGCGAAGCTACCGAAAATTTCCGCGCTCGACAAAATCATCGTAGCCATCGCCGGCCCGTTATTCAGTCTGCTGCTGGCGCTTTGTTTTGCCGCCATCGTTTGGGCGGTCGGTCATCCCGTGAGCGAAGCCGATTCAACGACTGTGATTGGTTACGTCGCGCCAGATTCGCCGGCGCAAAAGGTCGGCCTGCAACCCGGGGACAAAATCCTGTCAGTGGACGGTAAACCCGTAAGGCGTTTTATGGGGATGAACGACAGCGTGAGCTGGGATGTTGTGCGAAGCGAAGGCGACAAAATCGCGGTGAAATTCCAGCGAGACGGCGCGGTACAAACGGTTTGGGTGGAGCCTTACAAAGCGGAGACTCGCGGGTGGCGCAGGAAAAGTGTGCGCCAGCTGCTTATCTATCCGGCAGAGACACCGATCATCGACAAAGTAGAACCGAACACGCCAGCTGCGGCGGCGGGTCTGCGTTCAGGGGACATCGTTCGGGGATTCAATCAAACGCCGATCTACAATCCGATCGCATTGTTGGAATACATCAGCAAACATCCCAACGACGCGCTCGTTCTCCATGTTGAGCGAGCCGGTGCCAAGTTTGACGTCCCCGTGAAACCGACGCTTCTACCCACGGCCGGCGAAATGAAACCACGCATTGGAATTCAATGGGACACGACCGGGAAAGTGTCGATCCAGCATCCCAATCCAATCGAACAGGTTTACAACAGCGTGACCAGCACCTTAAAGACGATTGGTGCGGTTGCCTCGCCGAAATCGGACGTAAAATTGCAGCACTTGAGCGGCCCGGTCGGGATCGGTCGCATTTACTATCTGCTTTTCCAAAGCGAACGCGGCTGGCAACTGGCGCTGTGGTTCAGCGTCATTCTGAATGTGAACCTGGCGATTTTGAACATGTTACCGATTCCAGTGCTCGATGGCGGCCACATTGTGCTGGCGCTCATCGAATCGGTGCGGCGCAAACCGGTGAACATGCGCGTGCTGGAGGTCGTGCAGACCAGCTGCGCGGCGGTGATCATCGGTTACATGCTCTATATCACGTTCTTCGATGTGCAGGATCTGCCGTTTGTCAGAAAAAAACTTGACCAACTCGAATCGCAGTCGTCAGCGAAGAATAGCCAGACGCCATAGGCTGCGCTCGTTGCGAGCTGGCGCGAGCCTTCGTACATTCGAATTCTCGTGAACTATTGCATTGATCCTCTTCGTTGTCATCGCCGCACCACGCGCGAGGTGAAGGTTGGGAACGTCGGAATCGGCGGGGACAACCCCATCCGTGTTCAGTCGATGATCACGTGTGACACGATGGACACGGAGGCATCGATCCAGCAGACAATCGAGTTGGCGGATGCGGGCTGCGAAATAGTCCGAATCACTGCGCCTACGGTAAAGGACGCACGCAATCTCGAGCACATCGTGAAAGGTTTGCGAGAGCGCGGCTGCAACGTGCCGATAGTCGCGGATATCCATTTTAAGCCTGAGGCAGCGATGGAAGCAGCGAAATGGGTGGACAAAGTCCGAATCAATCCGGGTAACTACGCGGATTCGAAAAAGTTCGTTATCCGCGAATACACGGATGAGCAGTATGCGGCCGAGCTGGCGCGCATTCGCGAGCGGTTTTCGCCGCTTGTGGAGCTTTGCAAGAAACGCGGGATCGCCGTGCGCATCGGAACAAATCACGGCTCGCTTTCGGATCGCATCCTGAATCGCTACGGCGACACCCCGCTCGGCATGGTGGAAAGTGCGCTCGAGTTCGCGCGGATTGCGCGCGACTTGAATTACCACGATTTGGTTTTCTCGATGAAAGCGAGCAACCCGAAAGTGATGATCGCGGCGTATCGGTTGCTGGTCGCGCGATTAAATGAACTTGGTCCGGACTGGAATTACCCACTGCACCTGGGCGTGACAGAGGCTGGTGAAGGTGAGGACGCACGGATCAAAAGCGCAATCGGGATTGGCTCACTGCTCGCGGATGGCATTGGCGATACCATTCGCGTTTCGCTCACTGAAGATAGTCCTCATGAAATTCCCGTGGCGAAAGCGCTAATCGAGAACATCAGGAAAACATCCAACGCCCAACGTCCAACGCCCAACATCCAACTTTCATTTGATCCATTTTCGTATCAGCGGCGGACCACGGAGATGATTGAACGCGATGGCCTGAAGCTCGGCGGCGCAGAATTGATTCGGGTAGTCGTCAGGCAGGCAAATTTCGACAAGATCGCGCACAAGATCGACAGAATGGGAGACTACAAGCCGGAAATCGTCTATGAGAATGCGAACGTGATCGAGGTCGATCCGCGCGATGAAGATGCGATTACGAAAATCAACGCCGAGCGGAGTGCGCAATTTGTCACCGTAAGGGACGATGTCGATCTACCAGTCATCGCAGCTTTTCGATTACTGGCAGCGCGATTGCAAGCGCGGCATCCAATTCTGTTAAAAGATATTTTCAAAAAGTGGGAGGGACCTCAGTGTCCCGACAGTCGCGGCACGGAGCACGCTCCCACATTTCTTCAGACGCTTCTCACTGCATCCACGAACATCGGCTCGCTCGTGTGCGATGGAATCGGCGACGCGATTTTGGTGCAGGGCGAGGAAGCACCGGGACAAGCGCTGCGCTTGTCCTACAACATTTTGCAGGCCGCGGGCGCGCGGA
>Ga0209058_1000972_pt1 | contig 24632 bp, 26 predicted proteins | sample GraSoiAngelo_147_FD_185904 | JGI IMG/M metagenome (GOLD analysis project Ga0209058, IMG submission 185904) | Grasslands soil microbial communities from the Angelo Coastal Reserve, California, USA - 14_1009_05_40cm (SPAdes) (version 2) | ecosystem: Environmental > Terrestrial > Soil > Grasslands ... | reverse complement strand
GCGCGGCGGCACTCGCCGCTGCGGAGATCGACGATGGGCTGGAAGTGAAGCATCAGCTCGTCGCGTTCGAGGGCCGCGAGCACCTCCGGCGAGCCGATCTCGGTGGCGGGGGCACGAGCCTGTCCGCTTGCGAGGTCACGTCTCGCGATCCGCCCGAGCAAGCGATTCGGGCGTTTCACCCCGCCTTCGAGAGGACCTCTCCAGCGACCCGGTCGACGACACCGCGCTGCAGGAGATGGAGCAGGCCGTCCACGACCCGCGCATCCCACTGAGACCCCGAGCCGGCGCACAGCTGCGCGAGCGCGGCCTCGCGATCAAGGCCGGCGCGATATGGCCGGTCGCTGATCATCGCGTCCCACGCATCGGCCACGGCCACGATGCGCGCCCCGATCGGGATCGCCTGTCCCTGGAGATGATCGGGATAACCAGCGCCATCGACCCGTTCGTGGTGATGCCGAATGATCGGCAGGTAAAACGCCACGCTACGCAGCGAGAGACAGATCCGCTCGCCAGCCGCCGAGTGGGTGCGCATGATCGCCATCTCGTCCTCGGTGAGGCGCCCGGGCTTGAGCAGGATCGCATCGGGGATCGCGATCTTTCCGAGATCGTGAAGCACGCCACCCTCGTACAGCAGCTCGCTGTCATCGCCGCCGAACCCGAGAAGGGCCCCGATCTCCTGCGCATACCGGCCGACACGCTCGGCGTGGTGGATCGTGTAGCGGTCGCGCGCCTCGACGGCGCGCGCGAGGGCGTAGAGGACATTCTGCGTCGCGTCGAGCCGCGCGTTGAGCTCGCGCTCACGTAGCAACACGCGCGTGCGGATGAGCAGCTCGTTCGAGTCGAATGGCTTGCTGAGGTAGTCGTCGGCACCGGCCGCGATACCGCGAAGCCGCGTCTCCTTGTCGTTCGACGCGGTGAGGATGACGATCGGGATGAGGCGCCGAGTGGGGTGCGACTTCAGCCGTTCGCACACGGCGATCCCGTTGAGCCGCGGCATGTCGACGTCGAGGAGGATGAGATCCGGCTCGACCTCGGCGACCGCCTCGAGAGCCTCGACGCCGTCCTTGGCCTCGCGGACGTCGTAACCGAGATCGCCAAGTATCGCGAGCAGCAGCTCGCGATTCGTCGCGAGATCGTCGACGACGAGGACCGAGGGCTTTCGTGCGACGACGAGGGAGGGAGTGGTCACGCCGCCGTTCGGGTGTGGGAGCGGACAGCTCTGAGTAGGTCGTGGGGTGAGATGGGTTTGGTCAGGTAAGCATCGAAGCCAGCGGCGTGACCCTTATGGACATCGGTAGGCATCGCGGACGCGCTGAGCGCGAGGATCGGCGTCTTGAGACCCTTCGCGCGCAAAGCGCGGCAGACGTCGTAGCCATCCAGACCGGGCATCTGGATGTCGAGGAGGATGAGGTCGAACTTTTGCGCGAGCGCGCGATCGAGCGCCTGCGAACCGTCGCGCGCGATTACCAGGTCGTAGCCATCCAGCGCGGCGCTGAAGAGCTCGACGTTCATCTCGTTGTCGTCAGCGAGCAGCAACCGCATTCGTGTACGCCCCTGTTCTTGATGCGGCCTTGCGCGCCGCGACCTGACGCAGCCAGCCCTCGAGCCGCGCGTGGTCGATCGGCTTGGTGATGTGATCGTCCGCGCCGTTGAGGCGCGTCGCGCCCTCGTCGTCTTCGACGGTGACGATGACGGTCGGGACCGGGCCGCTCATGGACACGCGGTGGAGCTCGTCGAGCACGCTTTCGCCGCGCGCATCGGGCAGACGAAGGTCGAGCACGATGCCGATCGGCACTCGCCGGCGGATCGATGCGATGGCGCTGGCGGCGGTCGCGGTGACCTCAGTCGCGAGACCGTGGTGGCGTGCGAGCGCGGCGATGAGCTGCGCGTCGCGCGGCTCGTCCTCCACGATCAGGACGCGGTCGTCGGTGAGCGGCACGACGACCTGCGGCAGGTGGATCGTGAAGCGCGTCCCGCGTCCTTCCGCGGTGACGAAGTCGATCGTCCCGCCATGCAGCTCAACGAGCTGCTTCGTGAGGGCCAGCCCCAATCCGGTGCCCTGCGCCTCGTAGTGACCCTCGTGGAACCGCTCGAAGGTGCCGAACACTCGACTGACCTTGTCGGCGGGAATGCCGATGCCGGTGTCCGCGACCTCGAGCTCGAGCGTCTCGTCCTTGACGCTGGCGCGCAGCGAGATTGTGCCACCAGACGGCGTGAATTTCGCGGCGTTGCTGATCAGGTTGAGGAGGATCTGGCGGATGCGCAGCGGATCGACATTGACCGCGAGACCCGGGGCAACGTCCGCGTCGAAGTGGAGCGTGCGCCTTCCCGCCTCGCCAAGGGCGGTCTGACGTACGGGCGCGAGCAGCGCGTCAACGTCGATCGTCTCGCGATGCAGCTCGATGCGCCGTGCCTCGACCTTCGAAAGATCGAGGACGTCGTTTATGAGGCGGAGCAGATGCTCGCCCGCGTCGTGAATGTTCTTGAGGAAGTGCGTCTGCCGCTCGCTCAGCGATGACGCGAGCTGCGAGCCGAGCAGGTCGGAGAAGCCGAGGATCGAGTTGAGCGGCGTCCGCAGCTCGTGGCTCATGTTGGCGAGGAACTCGCTCTTCGCGCGCGTCGCCGCCGTGGCGGCCTCGCTCGCGGCCTCGAGCTCGCGATTGCGCACCCGGAGCTCTGCGATCGCGAGCGTCGCCGTGAGGATGACGCTCGACTGCTGCGCGACGAGGCCGAGCACGTCGACCGTCGCGTCGACGAAGAGCGGCCGGCGTCCCAGCTCGACGGCGATCGCGCCGAGCGGTTCGCCACCGATCTCGATCGCGGTCGCGAACGTGCGCCCATCGGCCGACACGCTCGGCCCGTGCGTGATCGCGGTGCGCGCCGCCCGCTGAAGCGGACTCGGGTCGGAGGGCCATCGCGGATCGCCGCCGACGATCGCTACGCTCGCCGCGGTCGCGCCGAGCGTGTCCGCGGCCATCGCCTCGAGCTCGTTCAGCATCGTCGCGAGATCGCGCTCGGCCACGATCGCCTCACCGCGACGGACGAGCGATCGCGTGACCGGCTCGCTCCACGCGCGGCGCAGCAACGACGGCGGCGCGAATGCGGCCACGAACGCGAGCGCCGAGGCGAGCGCGATCAGCCGCGTGGTGATGTCCGCGAGATCGGCGTTGATCGGCCGAAGCAACGCAGCGAGAAGCGCTGCACCGAGAAGGAACGCGCCGACCGCCCCCGCGCGCACCCGCTGGTGCGACGGACCCGATCGCGAGCGCGCCTCGCGCAGGAGCGCGTACGCGGAGTACGAGCCGGCGCCGAAGAAGTAGCCGATGATCAGGACGCCCGCCGCGATACCGACGCCCGTCGGCACCGGCGAGACGAGCAGCAACAGCGCGATCGCCACCGCCGAGGCCGCGAACCCGACGAGCCCCGCCACCTGGATACGCCGGTCCACCGTCGCGTGGGCGGCGACGAGCTGCAACTCGAACCAGGGAAGGGCGATGAAGATGATCGCGGAGAGGACCGTCAGCTCCCGGGGGAGGGCGACGCCGAGGGTCGCAGTCGCCAGCGACTGGACGATGATGAGGGCGAGCCCCGCGAAAAAGGCGGTCGCGGCGATGTTCGGCCGGCGCGGCTCGCGCACGGTTCTGACAAGGAGTGACGCGGCAACGAACAGGAAGGCCGCGCTCGACAGATGCCGAACGAGATCGAGAGCGCTTATCCCACACACCACCCGACGCGATTTTCAGCAGTGTGTCTGTCGAGTAAGAAATGATGAAGATAGACAACCGTATAGTGACCACTGAGCGGACGTAGATGACCCAGTTACCGGACGGCGCCGAACGCCGACGCACCCGCGGACGGCGGCTGACCGACCGGCAAACGGCCGTCCTGGAGCTCGTCGCGAACGGTCTTGGCAACAAGGAGATCGCGCACGAGCTCGGTATCAGCGAGCAGGCCATAAAGGAGCACGTTTCCGCCCTCCTGCGCCGCCTCGAGGCGAACAATCGCGCCGCCCTTGCCGAGGTCGCGGCGCGCCTCCGCGTCGTCGGGAGCACGGACGTGTCGGCCGACTGGATGGATCTGCTCTTCCTACGCGCGCCGCTGCTCATCGCGCTCCTCGAGGGAGCCGACTACCGCTTCGTGGCGACCAACGACGCCTACCGCAATGCGGCCGGCCCGCGCGAGCTGATCGGCCGGACCTTCCGCGAGGCGTTTCCCGACCTCGACGACGTCGGGGTCATTCGGCTCCTGGACGACGCCTACCGGACCGGTGAGGCGCAGAGCGCGTCCGCCGTGCCGGCGCGCTTGTATCGCGATAGGCCGGCCCAGCCCGCGCTCGGCTACCTCACGACGCTCGTGCAGCCGATGCGCCGCGCCGATGACACCGTTGGCGGCGTCGTCTTCTTCGGCCTCGACGTGACGGAGGAGGTGCTTGCGCGCAACGCGGCGCGCGAGCTCTCGGACGAGCGCGAGGCGATCCTCGAGCAGCTGCCGAGCGGCGTGCTGACCGTGACGCCGGACGGCGTCATCAGCAGCATCAACCAGACGGGGAAACGCATCCTGAGCGTCGGCGACGAGATCCTCGGACGGCTCGCGTGGGACGCGCTGACGTTCGCCGACACGCAGGACGGCAGGCCGATCCCCCACGACCAGCGGCCATTACGGCGCGCGTTGCGCGGCGAACACGTCGCGCCTCGCGATCTGCGCGGTCTGGTCACCGCCTCGGGCGAGACCCTCGACATGCGCGTCTCGGCGTCCCCGCTCTTCGATGGCGCAGGTAAGGTCCGCGGCGCGATCGCCGTGTTCACGCCATCCCGCACGCTCTCCTGACGAGCAGACGAGCGCTTCGCGTGACGAGCCCGGCGGTGCGCCTCTACATTTCGTGCCCTTGGATGCGAATGTCCCTACGTCGCAGGCTGGTGTGGTGAGCTCGACTCCGGCTGAGAGCGCGCCGACCGGCGAGGGAATCTACGTCTACTGCATCATCGAAAGCACCGAGCCGCGTGGCTTCGGAAAGATCGGCATCGGTGGACGCGGCGACGACGTGTACACCGTCCACCAGAAAGAACTCGCCGCTGTCGTGAGCCGGACGCCACTCCAGGTCTACGACCCGACGCGCGAGAACGCGCTCACGCACGAGCACGTCAACGAGGTGATGATCGACAACGGCTTCACGCCGGTGCCGATGAGCTTCGGGACGCTGTTCAAGACCGAGGACGACATCCTCGAGTTCCTCAAGGACACCTCCGACGCCCTGCGCGACGTGTTGCGCAAGATGAAGGACAAACTCGAGTTCGGTCTCAAGGTGAACTGGGACCGCGATCAGGTCCTCATCGACGTCGAACAGGAGTTCGAGGAGATCCGACGCCTCAAAGCGCAGATCGAGGGCGATCAAGCCTCGTCGACATACTTCGCGAGAATGCAGCTCGGCCGGCTCGTCGAGCAGGCGCTCGCGCAGAAGTCCGAGACGTTCGTGCGCGAGATCTACGACGAGCTCCGGGACTCGGCGATCGCGTCGCGCTCGAACAAGGTCATCGGCGACCGCATGATCATGAACGCGGCGTTCCTCGTCGATCGATCGCGCGCCGACGCATTCGATCAGAAGGTGCAGGAGATCGGCCGCCGCTACGAGGGCAAGCTGAAGTTCATGTACACCGGTCCGTGGCCGCCATACAACTTCGTGACCATCCGTCTGCAGCTGGAGCGGAGCGCCGGCGTCTAAGCGGTGCTGCTGAAGCTGCTCACTCTTCCCATCAGCGCGCCGATCGCCGGTATCCGCTATTGCCTCGAGAAAGTGGCGGAAGTGGCCGAGCGCGAGATGTGGGACGACGAGCCGGTCCGCGAGCAGCTCATCCTGGTGAATGAGGCGTTCGAAGAGGGCCGCTTGAGCGAGACCGAGTTCCGAGAGCGCGAGGCCGAGCTCCTCGCGCGCCTGCGCGAGATCAAGGAGCGCCGGCGAACACGAGCGGCGCAGGAGTCCGCGGGCGCCGCGGTCGACGAGCGGCGCCGCGTCGTCATCGACATCCCCGAAGAGCTCGAGTGACCCTCCGCTACGTCTACTCCATTGCGCCATCGTTCTCTGCACCGGACATCGACCGCGCCGCGCTCGCCGGCATCGACGACTCGCGCGTCCGGGCGATCGCCGAGAGCGATCTCGCAGCGGTGACCAGCGATCTACCCGAGGACGAGTGGCGCGACGACGTGCTCAACGAGCGCATCCGCGACCTCGAGTGGCTCACGCCTCGCGCCGCGGCGCACCAGGAGGTGAACGCTCGCGCGCTGGAACTCGCCGGAGCGCTCATCCCGCTCTCCTTCGGCGCGCTGTACCGCGGTGACGACCGCGTCCGCGAGATGCTGCGCGACGATCGCGACGCGAAGGTGCGCAAACTCGACGAGCTTCGCGGCAAGGCCGAGTGGGTCGTGACCCTCACGCGTGACGCGGGCGACGTTCCCCTGATGACCGCGGACCTCGTGGCTCTCGACCGCGAGATCGCCGCGAGCGATCCAGGTCGCGCGTACCTGCTCGAGAAGCGCCGCACGAACGTCGCGACCGCGGCCGCGGAGCGCGCGGATGACGACGCGGCGCGCCGCGCGTTGGATGCGCTTGCCATGGTGAGCGAGCGCACCTACCGCGAGCCGGTCCCGCGAGGCGGCCCCGACGTCGTCGCGCTCCGCGTGTCGCTCCTCGCGCCGCGGAGCGATCCATCGGTCCAGCAGGCGATCGCGCGCATCACCACCGAGCTCGGCGATGAGGGCTACCGCGTTCACTCATCCGGGCCCTGGCCCGCGTACCGCTTCGGATCGTTGCCGTGAGCGATGTCACCACCACCACCGAGGTCGCGCTTGTCGACCTCGTGGACCGGCTGCTCTCACGCGGCGTCGTCCTCGCCGGCGGGGCGACGATCTCCGTCGCAGGCGTCGACCTCATCGAGCTGCGGCTGAACGTCGTCCTTGCCGCGGTCGACGCGTTCGATCGCTCGCTGCAGCGGAGCCAGCGATGACCCTCTTGATGCGCGCGATCGTGCGGGCATCCGATGCGGACCGCGTGCGCGCGGCCGACCTCGTCGCGGTCCGCGCTGAGCGGGTCGCGGCACTGGCCTCGCCTCGGCCTGCGCCCCCGCGGCCCACGGAGCAAGAGCTGCGCGAGCACGACGCGATCACACGCACCGTGCACGAGGCGGCGCCCTCGCTCCCTTCGCGTTTCGGCGACGTGTTCGCCGACGAGCGCGCGCTCGCGGCCGCGCTGCGCGAACGCGAAGAGGCGCTCGCGGCACAACTCGCGCGCGTCGGTGAACGCGTCGAGCTGACGGTGACGATGCGCTGGCTCCAGGCGCGACCGCACCCGACAAGCAGCGATCAAGCGTCGGGCCGCGCCTATCTCACGGCGCGCGCCGTGCGTGAGCGCGAGCGGCAGCAAGCCGAACAGCTCGTCGCACGCTTTGTCGAGCAGCTGCCATGCGAACGAGCGTTCACTCGGCAACGTAGTTGTCCTCGCGACGGCATTGCGGCCATAGTGGCGATCCTGAGCACACGTGACGAGGTTTCGACGATGCGACAGCACATCAGTTCGTTCGCAGAGCGTTCGACCGAGATCGTGATGGACGTTGGTGGTCCGCTGCCGCCATTCTCCTTCGTCGAATGACATCGGAGATCGCGCTCGAGCTCGAAGAACTGCGCGCGGAGCTCGCGCGTGTGTCCGCGGTCCTGCCGAAGCGGATCGACATCGACCCGGAGGACGTCGAGCGGAGCCTTGCCGGCCTGGTGCTCGGCCTGGTCGAGCTGCTCCGCGAGGTGCTCGAGCGGCAGGCGGTGCGGCGCATGGAAGGTGGAACGTTGAGCGACGACGAGATCGAGCGTGTCGGCCTCGCTCTCATGCGGCTGGAGCGAAAGGTCCGCGAGCTTGCCGATGAGTTCGGCCTGAAGGACAGCGATCTGAAGCTGCGGCTCGGGGCGACGTCGTGACGATCGACCACCGTCGCTTGAGCGCGACACAGTCCGCGACGCTGGTCGACCTCCTCGACCGCGTCCTCGACAAGGGCCTCGTCGTCGCCGGCGACGTGAGCATCTCGCTGGCGAACGTCGAGCTCCTGACGATCCGCGTCCGGCTTCTCGTATGCAGCATCGACAAGGCGGAGCAGATCGGCCTCAACTGGTGGCGGAACGAACAACGTCTCGTCGGCGAAGACGGTGAACTGAAGCGACTCCGTGCGCGCGTCGCCGAACTGGAACAGCAGCTGAAGCGCTCCGGCGAAAAAGGGAGATGAGCCATGGCGGTCGTTGAAAGAAGTCCAGGTGGCAGCAGCCTCATCGATGTCCTCGATCGCGTGCTCGACAAGGGCATCATCATCGACGCCTGGGTTCGGGTCTCCCTCGTGGGCATCGACCTCATCACCGTCGAGGCTCGCGTCGTCGTCGCGTCGATCGAGACGTACCTCCGCTACGCCGACGCGCTCGGCATCGGTCCCGCGACCACGCGCGGCAGTCTCGGCACCGGTAGCGGTGGCGAGGGTGGTCGCGGCGGCGAGGGCGGTCCGGTGGGGCGATCGGGCCGACAGCAAGAGCGCGTGTAGCGCCCGCCGATGCGGGACGTCATGGAACGGCGAGAGCAGGCAGCGCCCGACGCGCGCGAGACGCTCGAGCCGATGCTCGACGATCTCGCGCGAGGGCTTGGGTACGATCGTGCGCTCGTCCTCGCTCCTGAAGCCGACCGCCAATCGCTTCGCGGCCTCTTCGGCCTGAATATTCGCGACGAGATCGTCCGCTCGATGTCAGTACCGCTCGCGCGGCAGAACGACCCGCTCGTCGCGGCGCTCCGTTCGGGGATCCCTCAACTCGTCGCGGATGTCGCGACCGACGACAGGCTCACCGAAGATGAGCGTCACGCACTACTCGCGATGAACGTGCTGCGCTTCGTTGCGGCCTCGATCCCAAGTGATGGTAGCGAGCGATCCAGCGCGGTCGTGGTGCTCGGTCGTGATCGCGACATCGGCAGCGCGGACGTCGAGCGGCTTCTCCCGCTCGCGCGTCAGGCCGGTGCCGCGCTCACGCGCGAGCACGACGTCGAGCTGCTGCGTCGCGCCTCCGAGTCGCACGCGATCGAGAAGGAATGGCTCTGGTGGATGCTGAACTCGGTCGACGACCCGGTACTCGTCTCGGACGCAGAGAACGACATCATCCACTTCAATCGCCGCGCCGAGGTGCTCTTCCGTGCATCGGACGAAGACAGCGCCGGCAAGCGGCGCGCGGTGTGGATGAACAACTTCCTCTTCACCGCGTCGCTCTCCACATGGACGCTCGACCGCGCGATGCGCGTTTCGACGAATCGCGAGGTCACCCTCGTCGATCCGATCGACGGCAGCGAGCTCATCTTCGAGGTCATCACGCGCCCGGCGCTGAACCATCGCACCGGCGACCGCGGGACCGTCTCCGTGCTCAAGGACGTCACCGACATCCGGCACATGACCGTCGAGCTGACGCGCAGCGCGCAGCGCATCCAGACCGCCGACGAGGAGATCCGCGCTGAGCGCGACCGGATCGACCTCGTGCTGCGCAGCGTGCCGAACCCGATCATCGTCGTCGGCATCGACAACCAGATCATCAGTCTGAACGCCGCGGCGCAGCGGCTCTTCACGCCGCGCGCCGGACGCCGCCAGCACGCTCTTGCGAACGACGCGAAGTTCACCTCGTTCCTGGCGCAGCTGCACCTCGAGCCGGCCCCGCATACCCGCGCCGAGCTCACGCTCGTCGATCCGCTGAGCGAGGAGAAGCTCGAGATGGAGATAACCGCGAGTGAGGTGCGCGATCAGCATGGCGCTGTTGTCGCGATCGTGTCGGCGATGCAGGAGGTCGGACGGCTCCGCGAGCTCGAGCGCCGCCGGCTCGAGCAGGTGCTCTTCGAGACCGAGAAGCTCGCGGCCACCGGCCGTCTCGCCGCGTCGATCGCGCACGAGATCAACAACCCGCTCGAGGCGGTGCAGAACGCGCTCTACCTGCTCAGCGGCGCGGTCACGCGCGAGAAAAAGGAGCGCCGTTTTCTCGACATCGCGCAGCGGGAGACGCAGCGCATGTCGCGCATCCTCCGCCAGATGCTCGGGTTCTACCGCCCCACGAAGGTCGTCACGCAGGTGGACGTGAACGCGCTCATCGACGAGGCTGAAGCGCTCGTCGCGAAGCAGTTGCGCGCCGCGAAGGTCAATGTCGCGCGCGAGCTCGACCCCGAGCTACCACCGATCCGCGGCTCGGCGGATCAGCTGAAGCAAGTCCTCCTGAACCTCTTCCTCAACGCGGCCGAGGCGATGCCCGACGGTGGCACCCTCAGCGTCGCCACGCGCTACGGCGCGGGCGAGGGCGACATCCCCTACGAGGCGGTCCGCATCGAGGTGAAGGACACCGGTGTCGGCATCGACGAGGAGACGCAGGCGCGCATCTTCGAGCCGTTCTTCTCGACGAAGGCGCAGCGTGGGACAGGCCTCGGACTATGGGTCTCGCACGGCATCGTCCAAGGGCACGGCGGGACGATCAAGGTGAAGAGCCGGCCCGGACAGGGCACGACGTTCACCATCGCGCTGCCGGTCGCGGGACCGCCGGACGACGATGCCTGAGACGAGCGTGCTCGTGGTCGACGACGAGGAGAGCGTCGCGACGACGATCCAAGCCATCCTCCAGCTTGACGGCCACGAGGTCGTCGCCGTGACGACCGGCGCCGAGGCGATCCGCATCCTCGGCGAGCGCCAGTTCGATGTCGTGCTCACGGACCTTCGGCTCACCGACGTCGATGGCGTCGAGGTGCTGAAGGAAGTGCAGCGCACCGCGCCGGAGACCGCGGCGATCATGCTCACGGGCTACGCATCGCTCGAGTCGGCGATCGCCGCGCTGCGCTCGGGCGCGTACGACTACCTCATGAAGCCGTCGGACGTCGAGGAGCTGCGCGCGACGGTGAACCGCGCGATCGAGCGCCGCATGCTGCGCCGTCGTCTCGTCGAGCTCGAGGAGGTCGACCGCCTCAAGACGCAATTCCTTTCGATGGCCTCGCACGAGCTGCGCACGCCACTCACCGCGGTGATGGGCTTCATTCAGGTCGCGAGGCGGCGCCTGGTGCGCGCGTCGGATAAGCAGGGGGCGACGGACTGGAAGGAGGAGGCGACGCGGGCAGCCGAGACGCTCGAGCTCGCGCAGCGGCAGTCGCGGCGCCTCGCGCGCCTCGTCGACGAGCTTCTCGACGTGTCGCGCCTCCAGCTCGGTCGCGTGCAGATGACGCGCAGCGAGATCGACCTCGTCACGTCGCTCCGCGAGGTCGTCGAGCGCTTGCGCCTGCTCAACACGACGCATGCCTTCGAGTTCAGCGATCACGCGAAGACCGCGCCGGTGCTCGCGGATCGCGACCGCATCGATCAGGTCTTCGAGAACCTGATGAACAACGCGGTGAAGTACTCGCCCGGTGGTGGCACGGTGACGGTGGTCGTCGCGCGTGAGGGCGACGACGTGCACGTGAGCGTCACCGACCGCGGTATCGGCATCTCACCCGAGGAGCTCGATCAGGTCTTCAACCTGTTCTACCGCTCACCCGACCCGCGAGCGGGCCATGTCGGCGGGCTCGGGCTCGGCCTCTACATCAGCCGCGAGATCGTGACGCGCCACGGCGGCAAGCTCTGGGCCGAGAGCGCCGGCGAGGGCAGCACGTTCCACGTGACGCTGCCCCTCGCGGCGCCGGCCGCGAAGGCCGGCGCGGTCAAAGATCCCGCAGGAGCGCGGCGAGCCTGACGCCGAGGCGCTTCGCGATGTGCGAGAGCGCGGCGAGCGACGGTGTCACCCGGCCGGTCTCCATCTTCCACACGTACTGCTTCTCGAAGTAGACCTGGCCGCGACGGTCCGTTCCGAGCTCGGCCATCGTCAGCTTCTTCTTCTTGCGCAGCGCGCGGATCCGCGCGCCGACCTTCTTCGCAAGGCGCGCCTCGCCGGGCACGTCGGGATGCACGCGCGCCGGCATCAGCCGTCGCACCTCGCGCGACTCGCCATCACAGGCCCTTCGCCACGAAGTCGACGATCGCGCTGATCGCCTCGTCGCCATACGGCGCCGCGAACATGCCGCGCGAGTGCTCCTTGCCGCCAAAGACGAGCATCGTCTTCGGGTCCTCCGCGGCCGCGAACGTGCGCAAGACGTGCGGCATCACATCGCCCACGTCCCTGTCCGCGTACACGAAGAGCTTGCGCCCGGTGATGCGCCGCGAGAGATGGTCCGGCGTCGCCACGACCGGCGCCGAGATCGACACCATGCATTCGACGTCGCCGTCGAAGCTCGACGCCATGACCGCGTGTCCACCGAGCGACGCGCCGACGAGCGCGATCTCGGCCGCGCCCTGCGAGCGCAGCGCGTGCTTCGCCGCGCGGAGATCGGTCGCGGCAGACCAGGGCTTGCCCTCGACGTACTCGTCGGTCTTCCCGCTCGAGCCATCCTTCCCGCGCAGGTTGATCGCGAGCGCCGCCAGGCCACGCGCGACGAACCGCGGCGCGATGTCGCGCCACCCACTGCCGTCCCACTGCTGGCCATGGACGAGGATCACCGCGCGCCGCGCCGGAAGCTCGCCGTAGAGATCGGCCTGCAGCGTCTCGGCGTCGCTCTCGATGCGGAGCGTGCGGCTCACGGCACCGGATCGAGGAGCGGCTTCCCATCGAGGAACGCGAGGATGTTCTCGGCGGCGCGGACGGCCATGCGGACGCGGGTGCGCTCCGATGCTGATGCGATATGCGGCAGGAGCACGACGTTCTCCTGCGCGAGCAGCAGCGGCTCGACCTGCGGCTCGCGCTCGTAGACGTCGAGGCCCGCGCCGGCGATGACGTGGTCGCGCAGCGCCTCGGCGAGCGCGCGCTCGTCGACGACGGGTCCGCGCGACGCGTTGATGAGGATCGCCGTTTTCTTCATCTGACGCAGCCGTTTCGCGTCGATGAGGTGGCGCGTCTCCGGCAACAACGGCACGTGCAGCGTCACAAAGTCCGACCGCGCAAGCAGCTCGTCGAGCGAGACGAACTTCGCGCCGAACTCCTTCTCCGCCGGCTCGCTGCGCATCGCGTCGGCGTAGAGGATCGCCATGCGGAAACCCATCGCGCGCCGCGCCATCGCCTTGCCGATGCGGCCCATGCCGACGATGCCGAGCGTCGCCTCGTACACGTCGACCCCCAGGAACAGGAACGGCGTCCAGCCGTGGTATTTGCCGGCGCGCAGGAAGCGCTCGGCCTCGGGGAGCCGGCGCGCCGCCGCGAGCATGAGCGCGAACGCGCCGTCGGCGGTCGTCTCATCGAGGATGCCCGGGGCGAACGTCACCGGGATGTTGCGCTCGCGCGCGGCGGCGATGTCGATGTTGTCGTAGCCGGTGCCCATCGTCGCGATCATCCGCAGCTTGCGCGCGCCGCGGATGGCGTCGGCGTTGAGGGGATTCGCGGGGAGCGTGTAGATGATGTCCGCGTCGCGCACGAAGGGCACGACGTCGGCGGCGGTCGGTATGGGCGGCTCGTTCGGGCCGACGATCACCTTCGCGCGCTGCCGCAGCATCTCGAGCGCCTTCTCGGGTACCGGACGCGTGACGGCGATCGTGCTCTCAGCCACGGAGGCGGCGAGCATACGTCGCTCGCGCGCACGCGGCGGCTATCGTCGCTCCATGGCAGCTCGCTCCCCCCGCGCGTCCAGAAGGCGCGTGGCCGTGGACTCCGTCGCCGAGCACAACCAGCGCATGTGGGATCGCCTGGCGGCCGCAGGCATCCCATACACGCGACCGCAGGGCACGCCTCCGAACGACGCACGCGCGAAGCGGCGTTTCCTCGACGAGCTCACCTTCGGGCGCATCAAGGACATCGCGCTGCGAGGAATGCGCGTGCTGTCCCTGGCGGGCGGCGGCGGATGGGATCCGATCCTCTTCGCCGAGCTCGGTGCCGAGACAACGCTCTTCGATCTCTCACCGAAGCAGCTCGCGACGGTGCGCGCGCTCGCGAAGGAGCGTGGCACGAAGTTGCGTGTCGTGCAGGGCGATATGCGCGACCTCTCGCGGTTCAAGCGGAGCGAGTTCGACCTCGTCTACCACCACCACTCGCTGGTCTTCGTGCCCGACGCGGCGCGTGTGATCAAGGAGGTCGCGCGCGTGCTCGCGGCCGGCGGGATGTACGTCTTCTCGACCATGCATCCGGTGACGCTGCGCATGTACGAGACGTGGACCGGCACCGGTTGGGGCTTCAAGCAGCGCTACTTCGAGAGCAGCCCGGTGCCGAGGAAATCGGCGACGTGGGAGTTCGGTGACGTGCGCGTCGAGGCGCCGACGCTCGAGTACGCGCACCGGTTCTCGGATCTGGTCAACGCGTGCGTGCGCGCGAAACTCGTCGTCGATGGACTGTGGGAGTGGTCGCCGAACGATGAGGGCGGCGAGCCCGGATCGGACGACGACCTCGAGACCTACCTGCCCGCTTACATCGCGATCAGGGCTCGTCGTCTCCCCGTCGCAGCTTCGATTGCGCGTCGGCGCGCAGCCGCGCGCTCGCGTCCGCGTAGTGCGAAACGATCTCGCTGATCTTGCGCGCGGCCACCGGGATGTTCACCGCCCAGCCGACGCCGAAGACACGCTCGGAAAACACGCGGTCGGTCTCGGGATCCCAGTACGCCTCGCGAAGGCGATCGAGCGTCGGCACGCGAAAGTCATATGGGATGGAGCCCAACACCCTGCCGTGCCAGGTCCGCTCCTCGGGCGGCTTGCGCAGCTCCTGGTAGATCGCGGCGATCAGCGCGACCCAGAAGAGCGTGCGGGCGGTGCCGATGAGGTCTCTCACCGCGCCACCGCCGGAGCAGGGGTCGTGCCAGGCTTGACGAGGGCGATGCCGCGGTCGCAGAGCGGACACTCCTGCGCGGCGTACGTCGGGATGTCCAGGGACCAGAGTGCGTGGAGCGGCACGCCGATCTCGGCATCGCCGCCTGAGCGATCGACGATGACCGCAGCCGCGATCACCTCACCGCCGGAGGTGCGCACCGCGTCGATCGTCTCCTGCACCGAGCCTCCCGTGGTCATGATGTCGTCGACAACGAGCACGCGCTCGTCGCGCGCGATCTGGAATCCGCGCCGGAAGACGCGAGCGCTGCCGCGCTCCTCGCGCTCGGCGTAGACCGCGCGGACACCAAGCTGTCGCGCGACCTCGTGCGCGAGGATGATCCCGCCCGTCGTCGGACCTGCGACCGTCGCGATGCGCTCATCACGGATGCGCTCGACGATGCCACCGCAGAGCAACTCGGTCTTCTTCGGCCACTGGAGCACCCAGAATTTCTCGAGGTACATCGACGAGTGCTTGCCCGACGAGAGGAGGAAGTGCCCTTCGCGCAGCGCTCCCACGTCGCGGAAGATCCGCTCGACGTCGGCCGAAGTCACCATGCACCGACAGTATCCTGCGTCCGTTGAAGGTCCACGACGTGACGCTCACCTTACGTCCTGGGATGACGACGTGGGGCAACGAGCCGGGCCCGACGATCGAGCCCCTGCGTCGCATCGCGAAGGGCGACAGCGCGAACGTCTCACTCGTCTCGTTCGGCGATCACACCGGGACGCACGTCGATCCGCCGATCCACTTCATCGACGGCGCTGCCACGGTCGACCAGCTGCCGCTCGACGCGCTCGTCGGGCCGTGCGTCGTCGTCGAGCACACCGGCGCATCGCACGTCGACGGCGAGTGGCTCGGCGCGCACGTGCCCGCCAAGAGCACGCGTGTGCTTGTGAAGACGCGCAACAGCCGCATCTGGGACGATCCGAACGCGAAGTTCACGCGCGATTTCATCGCGGTGAACGCGAGCGGCGCGCGCTGGTGCGTGCAGAACGGCATTCGGCTGATCGGTATCGACTACCTCTCGATCGAGCCGCAGGGGCCGGAGAAAGAGGGCTACCCCGCACACAAGACGCTGCTCGCCGCCGGCATCGTGATCATCGAGGGCCTCGACCTTCGCGCGGTGTCCGCGGGCTCATACGAGCTCGTCTGCGCACCGCTGAAGATCGCCGGCGGCGACGGCGCACCGGCGCGCGTGTTCCTCATCGAGCGTTAGACGCCCATCTTCCGCTCTGACGTGATAACAGGTGGCATCGGAGTCAGACCCCGATCAGCGGCCCAGCGTTCGAGCTGAGCCAAGTACCACGTCGCTTTCGCCTTGCCCCAGTACGGAAGGATCGCCGCGAGCTCCGCCTGGGCGGCATCACGGTCACCCGCGCCGTTTCGCCGGAGCAGGAGCTCGATTCGCCGACGCCGCGCAAGCGTCTCCCCGAATGGCAGGAACGACTGCCCAAATGACTCGGCACTCTCCCCAAGGAGCGAGATCGCGAGGTCGAGATCTCCTTCACTCGCGGTGCGCTCGGCCTGAGCAAAGGCCCGTCTGGCGCGCCCTGCCACGCGTCGAGCAGCAGCCTCATCCGCGAGGGCGATTCCGATCCACCGATCGCGCGCAGCGCTGTCCTCCTGCATGATCGCCGCCGCGAGGGCACACACCACGGCCTCGTCGGTCTCCGGATAGAGGCCCCGCCGGATATCCATAGCGATAGCGTCGAGATGCTCGAGCGTGGCTCGAGCATCCCCGGCTAATAGCGTGACCCGACCGAGGATGCTTAAGTCAAAGATCTTGTGACTTGCGCCCGCGCCACGGAGCGCGCGGAGCGGCACAGCGAGGAGCGGCAGCGACCGCTCAGGGCCAGCGCGGCCCGCCACGATGAACGCCTCCAGTAGGTGAAGCTGAATCGTCCAGACCGTCTCCCCGCGGGCCTCCCGCGCGAGCCTGAGCACCGCGTCCCAGTCCCCAGTGGGCAGCGTGTAGAACGCCTCGTCGACGATGAGTGTCTCCGTGCGGAAGTGGTGCTGGCGCGCGTACGCGAACATCTCCTCGTATGCGCGGTGCGTCTCCGACCCAGTGGATCCGGTCGCATGCAGCGATACCGAGAGGTTGTGGAAGCCCCTCACCGCGGTCTCAACCATGTCATTCGCCGACGCCAGGTCAATGCCTTCACGGAGTCGCGCGACGCCCTGACCCACCACTGCCTCCACGGAGCCCAGCGTGATCAGAGAGTCCGCCTCGATGCCGAGAGCCATCTGTGCCCGCGCCATATCCACCGCGCGCTGGCCCCATTCAGCCACCGTGGAGTAATCCCAGTTCAAATAGGCAAGCCTCGCGACAATCGCGTACGCGCCGGCGAGCTCGTGGCTTTTCCCGAGGGGCTCTAAGAGTCGCGCCGCGTCCTCGGCCGCTTCCCTCGCGACGGTCGTCTCGCCGAGGTACCAGCGGTATTGCGCGACCCGAGAGAGGGCTAGACCTACGCCGCGCCGGTCGTCTCTCTCTTCGAACCATCGGCGGGCCTCTTCGGCCGCGTCGACCGCGCGCTGAGCCGTTCCCGCTAGGAAGGCGGCATTCGCCAAACGCAGCTGGAGCTCGCCCAGCATCGGCTCGTCGTCGCTCGCGATCTCGATGGCGAGCGCGTAGTGGCCGACCGCCTGCTCCGTCGCGAAGAGCGCGAGCGCCCGATCGCCGGCGAGCGTGCTGCATCGCATCGCCCGCGCGCTGCGCGGCGCGAGCGTGTCAGGCTCGAGCCGCAGCTCGCGGCTCAGGCGGTACGACTGCGCCGCGTGATAGGCAAGCAGCTCGCTGAACTCGTCGCGACGATCAGCCTTTCCAGCCTCGAGAAGAGCGGCGACGCGGTCGTGCAGCATCGCTCGATCGGCCTTCGACAGCGACCCATAGGCGACATCGCGGATCAGAAGGTGCTTGAACCGGAGTGACCGACCAGACGGATCGTCGCGATCGGCCACGAACAACCCCTTGCGGACGAGCGCCTCCGGTGCCACGCCCATTTCGCCGTCAAGCGCCAGGAGCTCATCGAGCGCGAAGTGCTCACCAATCACGCTCGCTCGCTGGAACGTGATCTTTTCCGTCGGCGGCAGCCCGTCCAGCCGTGCCGCGACGATCGAATGAATGGATTCCGGTAGCGGCAACTGTCCGATGGAGCCCGTCGCGTTCCAGCGCCCATCCGCGAACTCGAGGTGACCGGCATCGATGAGCATGCGCAGGAATTCCTCGCAGAAGAGCGGATTGCCCGCCGATCGTTCGGTGATCAATGAGGCGACCGGCGGCGGAACATCCCCGCTCGCGAGAAGTCCCGACAGCAGAGTCCGGGTATCCGGTTCATCGAGCGGCTCGAGGTGGACAAGTGACGCGTTCGATCGGCCGGCCGCCCAGGATGGATTCCGCTCAAGGAGCTCGGGCCGAGCGATGCAAAGGAGAAGGACCGGCACCGTGCTCGAGCGATCCGCGACCTGCCCCAGGACCTCTAGCACGGCTGACTCGGCCCACTGCAGGTCGTCGATCACGACTACGAGCGTCTCGTGCACCGCGATCGCGTCGAGGAATTGGCGGATGCCCCAGCTGAGCTCCACCGCGATCCGTTCGGCCGAGACGTTCGGCAGGACGGCAGCGGCGGGCTCGAGGCCAAGGAGCAGCGCGATCCGGGCCTGCACCGCGGGCAGCCGATCGCCGGAGAAGAGCGTGGCGAGCCGCACGCTGAGCTTGCCCAGCACCGCGCCGCGGTCATCGGAGGAGTCGATACCCGCGTCCTCGCGAACGACGTCCATGAGTGGCCAGTACGTAATTCCGGCGCCGTACGCGAGACAGCGCCCACGCAGGATGCGTACGCCCGCGCGCTGCGCGAGGCGCGCCATGACTTCAGCGACCAGCCGGGACTTGCCGACGCCCGCGTTCCCGACGAGCGTGACGAGGTACCCGGTGCGCTCGTCGGTGGCCCGCTCGACGCTGTCGAGGAGATGGCGCAGCTCGCGTGCGCGTCCGACGAAGGTGCCCGGAGGCGCGGGCGGGCCGCCGTGCGATACCGGGATGGCGCTTCGCGCGCGTAGGGCGCGAAACGCCGGCACCGGCTCGGGCTTGCCTTTCGCGACGATCGGGTCGCGCGCTTCGTACTCGATCGAATCGCGGGTTAGGCGTTCGGTGAGCGCGCCGACGACGACCTCATCCGGTTCGGCTCCGGCCTCTAACCGAGCGACGACGTTGACCGCGTCGCCAGTCACCAAGAACTGGCGCTGCTCCTCGCCGCCACCGGTCACCACGTCGCCGCTGTTCACCGCGATCCGGACTGCCAGGGCGATCCCGAGATCGCGCTTGAGGTCGGCGATCGCGTCACGCATCGCGAGCGCCGCGCGCACCGCCCGCTCTGCGTCGTCCTCGTGCAGCTGCGGGACCCCGAAGACGACCATGACGGCGTCCCCGATGAACTTCTCGACAGTTCCCCCGTGCGTCTCCGCGATGTCCTTCATTCGCGCGAAGTAGCGCGCCATCGAGTGACGGACGAATTCGGGATCCTGCTGCGCGCCCCAGGCGGTGGAGCCGACTACATCCGCGAAGACGAGGCTGACCAGCTTGCGCTCTTCGGGCATGGGTGGATTCTGCGCGTGCCTGTGCGGCCGACCGTCATTTCGACCAGGTGTGGCCCCATAGCGCTACCCATCCAGCAAACCGCGCGCACGCGGAACCCGCCGACTCGTCCTTGCCTACCGCTTGTCCGTTGATCCGCTGACCTCCCTTGACGCGTTCGATCACTTGTGGATTCGTGCGCGCAGGTGGGGATCAATGAGTTCGTCTTCTATTGGCCACCCGTGCCGAATATCAAGGAGCGACGGGCAGTCTCCCTGCACAACTCGGTCATCGAGCCCACTGCAGCGGGATGGCTGCGATCTCGCGGGCCTTGAGTCCGCTCCACCCGATACGATGATCGACGTGGCCATCTCTGAGCGGCCCGTCGTCCTGCGGCGCGATCTCATCCGCATCTTCTCCGAGGACCGCCTCGTCGCCGTCATCCGCACCGCGACGGCGGAGGTCGCCGAGACCGCGGCGCGCGCGGTCGCTCGCGCCGGCGTGCGTCTCGTCGAGATCACGCTCACCGTGCCTGACGCCTACGAGCTCATCACCAGACTCGCGACCGACGAGGAGATGCGCCGGCTCGGCGCGGTCATCGGCGCCGGTACGGTGCTCTCCGGCGCGCAGGCCGAGGACAGCCTCATCGCGGGCGCGCGGTTCCTCGTCTCGCCCGCGCTGATCCCCGAGATGATCGAGGCCGCGCGTTCGCGCGACGCGATGACCATGCCCGGCACGATGACGGCGACCGAGATGGTGAAGGCCGCGGAGCTCGGCGCGGATTACATAAAGGTGTACCCGCTCGCCACCATCGGCGGGCCGGACTACATCACGAACATCCGCCGAGCACTCCAGCATCTTCCGCTCGTCGCGACCGGCAACATCGAATACGACGAGATCCCGACGTACTTCAAAGCGGGCGTGGTGGGATTCGGGATAGGCGGCCCGCTCATCAGGCCGGACCTGCTGGAGCGGCGCGACCTGGGCGGCGTCACCGCGAACGCGAAGCGCTTCCTCGCCGCCACGCGGCGCAGCTAACCATTGCCGCGCGATCTCCCACTCGGGAACGGCGACTTCCTCGTCACCTTCGACTCCGACTATCAGCTGCGCGACCTCTACTACCCCAACGTCGGTCAGGAGAACCACACCACCGGCGAGCCGTGCCGCTTCGGAGTCTGGGCCGACGGGGCGTTCGTGTGGATCAGCGATAGCGGCTGGCAGCGGCGCATCGATTACGAGCACGAGACGCTCGTCGGGAACACTCATCTCAATCACCCCGCGCTCAAGCTGAGCCTCTATTGCCGGGACGCAGTCGACTTCGACCGCAACATCTACTTCAAAGAGGTCACGGTCGAGGACACGTCCGGCAAGGATCGCGAAGTGCGCCTCTTCCACCAATTCGACGCAAACCTCTACGGGAACGGTGTCGGCGACAGCGCGTACTACGACCCGCGCTCGCAATCGATCGTCCATTACAAGTTGCGCCGCTATTTCCTCCTCTCCGGTAGCGCGGGCGGGCACGCCTTCGGCCTGAGCTCGTTCGCGATCGGTCAGAAGGACGCGCCCGGCAAGGAGGGGACGTTCCGCGACGCGGAGGACGGCGAGCTCTCGCGCAACCCCGTGGCGCAGGGCTCGATCGACAGCGTCGGCATGCTGCAGGCGAAGGTGCCCGCGAACGGCAGCGCGACGCTCACCTTCTGGCTGGCGGCGGGTCAGTCGTACGACGAGGTGCGCGAGGCCGACAAGCTCGTGCGTGAGCGCACGCCCTCGGCGTTCCTCGCGCGCACCAAGGACTACTGGCGTCTCTGGGCGAACAAGGACGAGACGATCGTCGATCACCTATCGCCGGAGCTCACCGCCCTCTACAAGCGGTCGACGCTCATCATCCGCACGCAGGTCGACAACCGCGGCGCGATCATCGCCGGCAACGATTCGGATGTCCTTCGCTTCAACCGCGACACCTACTCCTACCTATGGCCGCGCGACGGCGCACTCGTCGCCGACGCGCTCGACATGGCCGGATACGGCGAGGTCACGCGCCGCTTCTTCTTCCTCTGCGGTGACCTGATCACGCGCGAGGGCTACCTGCTTCACAAGTACAACCCCGACGGGTCGCTCGGCTCCTCGTGGCACGCGTGGTCGACGTCCGACGGTCGGCTCGAGCTCCCGATCCAGGAAGACGAGACCGGCCTTCCGATCTGGGCGCTGTGGCAGCACTACGAACGCGACAAGGACATCGAGTTCGTGCGTCCGCTCTATCGCAAGCTCGTGCGCGCCGGCGCGGACTTCATGGCCACCTTCCGCGAGCCGCGGACGAGGCTTCCGGCTGCCTCGTTCGACCTCTGGGAGGAGCGCCGCGGCATCCACGCGTGGACCGCCGCGGCAGTCGTCGCGGGCCTGACCGCGGCGCGCAACTTCGCCGTCGCGTTCGGGCAGCACGAGTTCGCGAAGCGCTACGCCGTCGCGGCGCAGGAGATCCGCGAGGCGACGCTCGAGCACCTGTGGGACGCGGATCGCGACCGCTTCGTGCGCACCGTCGCGGTGCTGCCGGACGGCCTCATCGTGAAGGACGCGACGGTCGACATCTCGCTCGCGGGCATCTTCCTCTTCGGTCTATTGCCCGCGACCGATCCGCGCGTCGTCTCGACGATGAAGGCGATCGAGGAGCGCCTCACGGTGAAGACGCCGATCGGCGGCATCGCGCGGTACGAGAATGACTACTACTTCCAGGTCTCGCAGGACGTCGCGAGCGTTCCGGGCAATCCGTGGTTCATCAGCACGCTCTGGCTGGCGGAGTGGTACATCGCCACCGCTCGCTCGCTCGACGATCTCGAGCGGCCGCGCGCGCTTCTCGACTGGTGCCGAACCAAAGCGCTTCCCTCGGGAGTACTTGCCGAGCAGGTGCATCCCTACACCGGCGAGCCGCTCTCGGTCTCGCCGCTCACCTGGTCGCACGCCGCGTTCGTGAGCGCGGTGCAGCACTTCGCGCGCGCGTCGGCCCGGATCCGCGACAAGCTGCGCACCGCCTCGAAGGCCGCGGGCGAGTCGATCGCGTGATGATCGCGTCCCCCGCCCGTCGAGCGGCGCTCGTCATTGCGGTGCTGCTCGCGATCGTCACGGGCGCATGCGGCAGCAGCACGCCGACACCGAGCGCCGTCACGCCGGGCTGCGGCGCGACAGCGACGTTCATCCTCGCCAACCCCGGCGGCCTGTCGTGCCTCGACGAAAGTGCGCGGTCGATCGGCAAGCTCGCGAAGCTGCCCGACCAGAGCGCGCCGTCCACGCCAGCGCTGCACCCGTCAGGAACGGTCATCGCGTTCGCGCTCACCGGCCAGAGCGATCCGAAGCGCGGCTTTGGGTCGGACATCTACACGGTGAACGTCGATGGCTCGAACCTGAAGGCGCTCCTGCTGCACGAGGACAACAACGTGTTCTACGCGAGCCCGCGTTTCGACGCGAGCGGCAATGTGCTCTACGTGCACCGCCGCTCGGCGATCATCCAAAACGGCGCGTACGTCGGGAACGACGACGGCATCGAGCGCATCGACCTCCGCACGGGTCAGCGCACGCGCCTCTTGAAGGACGGCGCGGATCCGTCGATCTCGCCCGACGGCAAGATGCTCGCGCTCGTCCACCTGAAGGACGGGCAGATCGACGGGCTGTGGCGCGCGGACATCGACGGGAGCAACGCCGCGCCGTTCCTGAAGACGAAGGACTCCTTCTGGTACCTGCAGGCGCCGCGCTTCTCGCCGAGGAGCTGCCAGCTGATCCTGTCAGCGGCGGGACACACGGTCAGCGACGCCGGTCCGGGCGCGCCGTACGCGTTGCCACGCGGTCCGCTTACGCTCGCGTCGCGACTAAACCCAGGCCTCATGGCCCCGCGGCTCGCGCATCTCAGCATCCCCTCAGAGCTCTTCCTCATCCCGTGCGACGGCTCGTCGGTGAAGTCCGTCGGACAGACGGGCGACGACGTCGTGCCGGCGTGGTCGCCGGATGGATCGAAGATCGCCTACGTGGGGACGGGCGGCTTCTTCGTCCTGGACGTCACGACGCAGACGACGCGCACCGTCGCGCAGGGCCAAGACTTCTTCTTCGGCGACCTCGTCTGGCTGAGGTGACCGCGCGCGCCGAGACGCGCGCGCGTCTGGAGAACGCCACGCTCGCGGCGTTCTTCGGGATCATCCTCATCGGCGGATCGAACTTCGTCGCGGTGCGCTTCAGCAACGCCGAGCTCCCGCCGTACTGGGGTGCGGCGATCCGCTTCCTGCCGGCGTCGCTGCTGCTGTTCGTCGTGATGGTGATCGGGCGCATCCCGGTGCCCTACGGCTCCGCGCTCGTCGGCGCGGTGCTCTGGGGCCTCATCAACTTCGGGCTCGGCTATGCGCTCACGTATTTCGGTCTGCAGCAGGTGAATGCCGGAACAGCGTCGGTCATCCTCGCCACCGTCCCGCTCTTCACGCTCGGGCTCGCGGTGCTCCACCGCCTCGAGCGTCTTCGTCCCCGCCCTATCGTCGGTGCCCTCATCGCGCTGGCCGGCATCGCCCTGGTATTCAGGGAGCAGCTCAGTGCGAACGTGGCGGCGATCTACCTCATCGCGATCCTCCTCAACGCGGCGGCCGCAGCTGAGGCGGGTGTCATCGCGAAGCGCTTCCCGCGGACGCATCCATTCGCGACGAACGCCGTGGGCATGCTCGTCGGCGGTCTCGTCTTGCTGCTCGCCTCGTTCGTCTTCGGCGAGGCGCACGATCTACCGCGACGCACGGAGACGCAGCTCGCGGTCGTCTATCTCGCGACCGTCGGCGCGATCGGGTTGTTCGGCTTGTTCATCTACGTCGTCAATCGGTGGACGGTGAGCGCGACGAGCTACGCGCTCGTCGTCATGCCGCTCGTCGCGATCTCGCTCGGTGCGTTGCTGCGCGGTGAGAGCGTCTCGCCGTTCTTCCTCGTCGGGGCGGCGATCGTCGCGGTCGGCGTGTACGTCGGCGCGCTGTCAGGCGGAGGGCGGTAGCCGGAACCCCGCGAGCGCGGGCTCGCCGCGGAGCTTCGCGTAGCCCGGCTTGATGCGGCGGTAGATGATCGCAAGGCGCTCGTCGTAGCCGACGAACGCGGACTTCATCGCGTTGATCGTGAGCTTCTCGACCTCCGCGAGTCCGATGGGCAGCACCTCGCTGAGGCGGCGGAACTCCTCCGACAGCGTGATGTCCGACATGAGGCG
>Ga0209058_1000971_pt1 | contig 24640 bp, 19 predicted proteins | sample GraSoiAngelo_147_FD_185904 | JGI IMG/M metagenome (GOLD analysis project Ga0209058, IMG submission 185904) | Grasslands soil microbial communities from the Angelo Coastal Reserve, California, USA - 14_1009_05_40cm (SPAdes) (version 2) | ecosystem: Environmental > Terrestrial > Soil > Grasslands ... | reverse complement strand
CAGCGAGGAAGCCGACGCCGAGAAGGGCCTCATTTCCACCACCTCTCCGATCGGCAAAGCCCTGCTGAACCGCAAGGTCGGCGACGAAATCGAAGTTGCGACTCCCGCCGGCAAAAAAGAATTTGAAGTCGTCCGCCTCGTCACCATCCACGACGGCGAATAAACCTTCTGGCTGTTCCGGGCGTCCAACTAGACAAAACCATGTGGGCCGCCTGTGAGGATTTATGAATTGGGGAGCAGGCCCGGCGCTCGGGCTCCTGACTGTCTTCGGCTACCTTTTGTTTCTGGCTGGCGCCACCTTAGTGTGGCGTAACCGTGCCGATTTCTCCGTGTGGTTCCACGATGAGCTGTCGTTTTTCCGGCGCAACTTTTCCCGCTACACGCCGGCCGGACCGTTCTACGCCATCCGCGAAGAATCGCGCTTCAGGGCGATTCCGGTTTCCTTCGTGCGGTCCATCGCGCGCTTCCCGCGTAGCCGCATCAACGGCCCAGCCATCCTTCTCTTCCTCGGCTTCCTTCTCTTCGTCCTCGATTTCTTCGTCTGATGTTTTCTCCACTCTGCGTACTCCGTGTCCTCTGCGTTAAATCTTTGGCCTTTTTTCTTTTCTTCCTTTCCTCTGTCCTTCTTCACTTCTTTCGTCCTCTCCTAGACAAACCGCTATCCCTTTGCCATCCTCATCTCGATGAAACCATCCCTCATTGTTCACGGTGGCGCGTGGAACATTCCCGACGAGACCGTTGACGCCTGCAAGTCCGGCTGCCACCGCGCTCTCGCCGCCGGCTGGTCCATTCTAGCGCACGGCGGCTCCGCCCTTGACGCCATCGAGGCCGCCACCATGGTCCTCGAAGACGATTCCGTCTTCGACGCCGGTTATGGCTCGCACCTTACTCTGGACGGCCACGTCGAATGCGACGCCATCGTCATGAACGGCGCAACGCTGCGCGCCGGCGCCGCCGCCACTTTGCACCGCGTCAAAAATCCTATTCAGCTCGCGCGCAAAATTCTGGAAAACTGCCCGCACATGATGCTCGTCGCCGAAGGCGCGGAGCGCTTCGCAAAACAACACGGCATGAAGCTGTGCAAGCCGGAGGAATTGGTCAGCAAAGCTGAGCGCGAAGCGTGGATGAAATGCAAATCCGACAAGCACGCCGCCGAGCATCACCGCGGCCACGAACAGGGAACGGTCGGCGCCGTCGCCCTCGACGCCAACGGATGCCTTTTCGCCGCCACTTCCACGGGCGGAACTTGCTGCAAACTTCCCGGCCGCGTCGGCGATTCGCCGCTCATCGGCTGCGGCTGCTATGCCGACTCCGAAGCTGGCGGCGTCTCCTGCACCGGTTACGGCGAAGCCATCATGAAAGTGGTCCTCGCCAAATCCACCGTCGATCTTCTTCGCGGTCCGGTCACTTGCTTGGACACGCGTCCCAACATTTCCTGCGGAGCTTCCACCGCCGATCTCGCGGCACGCGAAGCTATCCATCTTTTCGCCAAGCGCACACACGCCACCGGTGGACTCATCCTCCTCGACCGCCACGGCAATCCCGGCTTTGCCTTTAACACCGCCCGGATGGCCTACGGATTCGTCGCCCCGGACGGCTCCTTCCTCACCGCTGTCTGATCCCCCCCTCGTCATTCCGAGCGCAGCGAGGAATCTCTCTTCACGCAATCGTGTCGCCTCTCCGGAATGCTAGAATGTCGGCCCTCTGGAGAAACCGCGTATGCCCACGTTTGCGAACGGGAAAATCTGCTACCTCGAGATGCCCGCGACAGACATTGCGCGTTCGGCAGAGTTCTACAAGGGCGTGTTCGGTTGGACCATCCGGAAGCGGGGCGATGGCAGCACCGCTTTTGACGATTCGGTCAACGAAGTCAGCGGCACGTGGGTGCTCGGCCGCCCGCCGTCAGGTAAGCCCGGACTGCTCTTTTACATCATGGTGGACAGCGTGGCCGCGGCCGTGGATGCGGTCGTGGCTCACGGCGGCGAGATTGTGCAGCCGATCGGCGCGGACGCACCCGAGATCACCGCCCGGTTCCGCGATCCGGGCGGAAACGTGATCGGCCTCTACCAGCAACCCGCCTGACGCTAATCGTTCTTTTCGAGGTCGCCCTGAGAATCTTGACCGAAGACAGGAAGCGCGTGGTCACCGACCAGCGGCTCGCCTTCGTGGCTACGGTATGTCCTGACGGTACTCCCAACTTGTCGCCCAAGGGCACGACCACGGTATGGGACGACGATCACATCGTCTTTGCTGTTATCCGCTCCCCCGCGACGGTCTCCAATCTGAGGCGCAATCCGTCGACGGAGATCAACGTCGTCGATCCAATCGTGCGCAAGGGCTACCGCTTCAAGGGCGTCGCCTCCGTTCTCACGGAGGGAGCCCTGTTTGAACGAATCCTGGATTTCTATCGCGCGGAACGCAATCTCGACGAAAGCCGCATTAAGATTAGGTCATTTGTACTCGTCAAGATCAACGAAGCTATGCCGGTCGATTCTCCCGCCTGCGATTTGGGCCAGAGCGAAGAGCAGGTGCGAGAGAAATGGCAGCGCTACTTTAATTGGCTGCAACGCAATATCGCCGCCACCCGCCGCAACGAAACGTCATAGCCTCTTCCAGAAACCGCATGACGCTCCGGGAGGGCCAGCGGGATTACAGCGGAAAGCCGATACGGCGTAACAGCCCTGTATATTTCGGGTCAGAGCGAAAGTGGTCGAAAGCCGGGTCAGTCCTCAGCCCAAAAATGAGTTCCTGCGAGCGAGCCTGATAAGCCTTTTCAAGCCAAACAAAAGCGTTCTGCATGTCACCGGTTCGAGCATAAAGCACCGCATGGGCATAGGGATCACCTGGATTCGTCTTCCATACGGTCTGTTGCTGGTCAAGATTCATCCTCCAATACCCCTTGGGACCAAGAGTCTCGTATGCGCGACGAAGACGTGAGAATCGCTGAGCGGCTTCCTCTTTGTTTTCGCCGTAGAGCACAGCGGTCTCCTCCTCCAAATCAATTGCTTTGGAGAAATCGCCTTTCCATTCATACGCCGTGGTCAACAGCCATCGCGCGAGACCATTCGCACGATCCATTTCCAGCACTTTCTGTCCGCCTTCGATTGTAGCGTCGTAGTTTCTCCCGTTGAGCTCGGGGACGAGAGCAAGTGCGTTGGCTGCCGGAGACAATGGGTCCACCTGCCGGACCTTTTTCATTTCGGCGAGCGACTCCTCGATGCGGTTCGCCTGCCCCAAATACATCCCATGCCATAGGAGAGCCCAGGAAGCACCCGGATTCAGTTCGAGCGCACGGTGAAATTCTCTCTCCGCTTCCGGGAAGTTCCATTCGTAAGCATACTTGACCCATGCTAGGGAACTATGTGCCTGGCTAAGGCTATCGTCCATTTCAAGGGCCTTCATGGCTGCCTGGCGGGCCTTGAGCAGCCCTTCCTGCGCGGGAATCGACTGCATCGCCGCGGCCCAGCAGTATGTCTCGGCCAAATCCGCGTAGGCCTGTGCGTATCGCGGCTGCAGTTCGATGGCCCTACCGAAATTCACGATCGCTTTTTCGAATCCGTCTGGAGTAATTTGCGTCGCATAGTGGCGACCCCTGACATAAGCATCGTATGCTTCCGGATCGGTGGGTCGAAGATTCGTCAACCGCGCTTGCTCTTCCGGCGTGAGTGTGACCCTGATCTCCCGTGCGATCGACCGCGCCACCCGGTCTTGCAACGAGAGCACGTCGGCTAAGTCTCCTTGGTAGCTGTCCGCCCAAAGATGCCGCTCCGGAGAAGCCCGCACCAACTGTGCCGTGACGCGAACGCGATTGCCCGAGCGCAGAACCGTACCTTCCACTATGGCATCCACATTTAGTTCTCTCGCGATCACGCCGAGCGGTTTGCCCACTCCTTTGTATGGCGTCACGGAGGTGCGCGAAATGACCCGCAATTCGCCAATCTTGGCCAGGTCGGTGATCAGCTCATCGGTCATGCCGTCTACAAAGTATTCCTGCTCTACATCCTTGGAAAGATTCTTGAAAGGAAGTACGGCAACGGAGTGAATATCGATGGAGCTGGATTTGGCAAAAATGCGGGTGCGAAGTTTGTCCGTATTAAGCCACAACAAGAGTGCTACGGCGCAAGCCAGGGCCAAACTGGCCGCGAACTTCCATAAAAGTCTTACCCCAACACCATCACTTTGCTCGCCGGATTCTGCAGGCGCGGAAGGCGGCACGATTGTCCCGATAAAGCGGTAGCCACGTCGAGGAATGGTCTCGATGAAGTGTGGGCTTTCGGCGGAATCTCCCAGCACCTCGCGCAACCGGTTGACGGCTTTCTTGAGCGCCAACTCATAGTCGACGAAGGTGTTGTCCGGCCAGAGGCGCTGGCGGAGTTCTTCCCGCGTCACGATTTCCTGAGGACGCTCCAGCAGGGCCTGCAAAACCTGAAACGGTTGGCCCGCGAGCTTTTGCCGCATTCCCCCTTTGCGCACCTCTCCTGCCGCAAGGTCCACTTCAAAGACGCCGAACCGTATTACCTGAGGCGGGCTGGGGCTGGTGGCAATGGCGAACTCCGATGAAGCGCGGGGATTACTTGCAGAGTTTATCACACGGCTTACTCAGCGAAACTACTATTCAGGAAGTACCCGCGGCCATTAGACCCGCAAATTCAACAATTTCCAGTGGAACCAACAAACCACCAACAGGGTTCTTGATTGGATTTGGACGTTGAGCGACTGTGCGCTTCCAGCAGCAAGAGCGACGCCTCCACAGGTTTCCCGACGCGCTCGTGCCGCAAAAAGGAGATTCACCATGACAACGGGAAGAATCGCTCGCATCGCATTGTTCGCATCACTCGCAGTTTTGCTCTCCGCATTCCTCGCCAGCAGCGGCAGCCGTCCTGCCGGCAACGCCCAACCTCATCCGCATCAGTCCGGTCGCGACTGCAAATCTGTCGCCGTCGGCGGCAGCATCATCACCAATTTCGGTGCCGTTGATCCCAACACCACCTTGGGTCCGGCCACCGGAGATCTGCGTGGCGCCGTTGCTGCAAGCCTTCTGACTCCGCCACAATCCGTTCCGAACGGGACCGTAATATTCAACGTCCAGCACCATTGGGTCACCGAATCCGGAGACAACATCTATTTCGCACCTGCCGTCGCAACCACTATGCCACTCTCGCAAACGCGCTTCGCCTTCATCAGCTACCCTACGCAAATCATCGGGGGCACTGGCAAATTCGCGGGAGCCACTGGCGATCTGACCAGTATCGGCGAAGCCGACCTGCAAGCCGGCACCGCCATCCGTTATTCCGGTACAGTCTGCTTCGCCGACTCCGACGACCGCTAAACACTGCGAGGTCAATGCGGCAGGAAACGTGATCTGCCCCTCCTAGCAACCCGCCTGACGCGCCTGTGAGACCGCTACTGGAGCCGTCTGCGGTCTGTCCTTGGTCATTTGAACCGGTTCCAAACGCAAAACAGGTAACACAAACGGTCTAACCAAAGACTTCCACAGAGAAGGACTCGATCACATGGGATGGGTTTGCCGCAGTATCGACGACGAACAACTGAGGAAGCTGGTTGGCCAACCCTGACGAGCGCCAGACAGTGTGATACCTGCCCCGGTCGGTAAAGACGCTCTTGCCTTTGCTTCTTGCATTTGTAGGGGCGCAGCACTGCTGCGCCTTTCTCGGCAAGACGACTCCCTGCATCCGGAAAAGGCCTTGCGCCCTTGCTCATAAGTCAAGTCATTGCACAGATACACAGCGAGCTCTACCCCTTTGTTTTCTTCTCTTTGCAAAATCATTCGAACAAATAATGTCCATCCTCTCCGATATTATTTCTATAATAATATTTTACGGTACTATGGATCGTGATTAATCGACCGCATCTCTGCGTTCACCTCCCCGAGTCTCTTGGTCTAGCCTCCTTCCTTTCATCCGGTTGCACCCTTCTTCTACACAACGGCCATTCCTCAACTCCTTTACAATCAATCCGTTACGCACTTTTTTCACCTCGACGGAGGTGTACCCCCTCTCGCGTCGTTCACCCCCCAGCGCGCTTTGCGGAGAAACGTTGGTTCCCAACGCTCCGACGTTGCAACCTTCAGACACTTCGGTCTGTTGTATCATCCCTCGGCGCAGGCCCCCGGAAATCGAGGCTTCCAGGAAAGGGCGCCGCAATTGGACATGAGGGAATCATGAAAAGAACATGCTTTGTGCTCGTCATCCTCTACACGGGCTGCCTAGCCGCTCCCGCGCAAACGCCTCCGCCGCTGGTCTCTCCCGAGGTTCACGCCGATCGAACCGCCACGTTCCGCTTCCGCGCCCCCAACGACAAAGAAGTCGCTGTCTCCGTCGAGGGCATGGCCAAGCCCCTCCCGATGCAGAAAGACGATCAGGGCGTATGGAGCGTGACCACCGAGCCGCTTGCTCCGGATTATTACGGCTACACGATCATCGCCGATGGTGTGGGCATGTTCGATCCTTCCAATCACGTTATCAAGCCCAACTTCCTCGGCAGGTCCAGCGAATTGCACGTCCCTGGGCCGGCGTCCCTTTCCTGGGAGATTGGCGCGGCGCCTCACGGCGAAATTCATCATCATTTCTACAAGTCCGGAGTGGTGGGCGACGACCGGGACTTTTTCGTTTACACGCCGCCCGGTTACGACGCGCGCGCAAAGCAAACCTATCCGGTCCTCTATCTGTTGCACGGATTCAGTGACGACGCGAGCGCCTGGTCAGCCGTGGGCCGCGCCAACGTGATCCTCGACAATCTGATTGCCCAGGGCAAAGCCAAGCCCATGCTGGTGGTCATGCCGCTGGGTTATGGCGCGCCCGAAGTTCTAAAAGCGGGCTTCGGAGCGTTCCGCGATCGCTCGCTGACGGACCGCAACTTTGATAAATTCCGCGAGGCTTTGCTCACCGAAGTCATTCCGCGCGTCGAGGTCGAGTATCTGGTGATCAAGGATCGCAACTCCCGCGCCATCGCGGGCCTTTCTATGGGCGGTTCCGAATCTTTGCTGACCGGCCTTAACACGCTGGACAAGTTTGGCTGGATTGGCGCCTTCAGTTCCGGAGGGATCACCGAGGAGTTTGACAAGGAATTTCCCGCGGTGGACTCGAAGGCCACGGAACAACTTCATTTGCTCTGGGTGGCGTGCGGCACGGAAGACCGTTTAATCGATATCAACCGCAAGTTCCGCGCCTGGCTGGCTTCCAGAAACATCAAGCATGCGGACGTTGAGACGCCTGGGATGCACACTTGGATGGTCTGGCGCCGCAACCTGACGGAATTTTCGTCGCTACTTTTTCGCTGAGGCCCGCCATGAAACAAAGGAATGTCATTTCTGGAAGAACAACGAAAATGCTTCTTGGCTTTGCGGCGTTAATGCTCCTGCTCGCGGCCTTCGGTGCGTCATCGCGGGGACAGGGACAGACTTCTCCGCACGGTGTCGTCACGCCGCTCGCAAGTGCCAATCTCGTTTTCGATGGCGAACCTGCGTGCCTCAAAGTTGCCCGCGAGAACGGCGATCCAGACAAAGGTCCATCCACTTTCCTTCTCGAAGCTCCTTCCGGGTGCGTGGTTCCCCCGCACTATCACACCGCGGAAGAACAATTGATAGTGGTCCGGGGCGACGTGCTTACCGGGATGGAGGGCATGGCAGAAGCGACGCTTGGCCCCGGCGGCTTTGCCATGATGCCCAGCAAAGCCATGCACTGGTTCACCTGCAAATCCAAGGATACTTGTCTGATGTTCGTGACGTTTGACCGCACGTACGACATCGTCTGGGCCAAGCCGCAGAAATAACCGGTCAATCGTCGTCGTCTTTTTTGGTGGCGCCTTTTTCGTCGTCATCGAGACTGGCGATGCCGAGCCGCATCGCTTGATACGCAGGCAACTGCGCTGTTTGTGGAACATTTGTCCCGTTTCCCGTGCACGCGAACCAGATTATGGCGTTCAAGACTTTCGGGTCGGCCATATCCGCGTGTGCAAAGTTTTGCCGGTCGGATTTTTTCATCCACTCGGCTGCCGCCTTGTTGGTGGGTTTGTGCGTAATCAAATTATCGGCGGCGATGGTCGGCAACATCGCTTTGTAGGGAGTCAAGTCCGGCGTCTCCTGGAAAATATCCATGGGGATCGCCGAAGCATCGAGCTGATTCATGGGCGCGATTCCCAGCAGCAGCTCGATGGTGCGAATCATGGTGACGGTGCTGTGAAACTTGTGGATCAGCGCTCCCGGGCGATTGTAAGCGCTGATCGCGAGGCCCACGGAGCGGTGCGAGTCCACGTGGTCCGGGCCGGCCTGGGCGTCATCTTCGATGATGAAGATGGCTGTGTCTTTCCAATAGGGGCTCGAAGAAACCGCTTCGACGAGGCGGCCCACGGCGTAATCGTTGTCCGCGACCATGAATTGCGGCGTGGGAAAATCATTTTTCATTCCCGTCGTGTGATCGTTGGGAAACCGCATAACAGTGAGCGCCGGCATGGGATCGCCGCGGCCCGCTTCGCGTTCGGTAACGAAACCGCGAAATTCGGAGAGCCATTCGCCAAAGCGCGAATTGCCGCGGCAATTCAGATTGGCGTTGTCCTGAGTTACGGCGGCATCGGAAGCGGCTGATGGATCGAGAGCGGCTTTGTAGCAATCGGAGGTCATGCTGTCCGGCGCGGTAACGTCAAAGCTGCGAAAACTCCTACTGTGATGTTTCTGGAGCGAAGCTTTATTGGGAATGGCGCGCACGGCGCTCGAGACATCGGGATACGTCTTGTGCTTTTTTTGGCCGGCGGCTTCGACGTCTTTCGCGGAAATCACGGTTACGAATTCACCGTAATTGCGGTACGTCAAACCCGCGCGCGCGGCGGCGTCCCATAGATACAAAGTTTTCGGCTCGGCGAGATCGGTGAATCCCTGGCGATAAGGGAGATGTTTTTCGAAAAGATCCGTTAAAGCCGCGAGCGCGTCGCCCTTGAATTTGCCGAGTTGCAAATCCCCCGGCGGCTCGTAGTCAGGAAGACGGTTGTAGCCTTCCCAGTCATACGTGCGGCCACGATCGGAATATTGCCAGCGAAATCCCGTCGGGGCTGGCCTCGGAATTCACGAAGAAGCGATCGAACAAACCGAAACGCTGCGCGAGCGCGTGATGGTTCGGGGTAACGACTTGACGCGCGCCGTCGGGACGCTGCGCGGTGGCTCCGTTTCCGAAAATGGCGAAAGCAGGCTCGCCATCCGCGGCGTGCCCGTCGCCGGAGGTTTTCACATCGCCGAAGACCTGATCGTAAGTGCGATTTTCCTTGATGATGTAAATGACGTGCTTGATTGGGCTCGGTCCCGGGAAAAGTTTCGCCGGCGCAAAACCCACCAAGCCGTCGTTCTGAAGAGTCTGCTGCGTGTAGCGCGAGAGCGCGGGCAAATCGGGCAAGGCAAGCACGCTGATGTTTCCTGACACGATGGAGCCGCTGTACTGGCCGCCTTGCCGATTTTTTTCTTTGTCCGGAGGAAAGGCAGCGTTGGGTGGATTCGGCGTGAACCCGCTGTTGCTCACGCGCATCGAGGATGGTTCGAATCCCGTTCCTTTTCCATTGCCGATGAAAAGTTTGCCATCGGCCACGGCAACCGCGGATGGATATTGTCCGGTCGGAATAAATCCGAGGATTTTCGACTTCGCCGATTCAGCGATTTTTTCGGCTGATTTCCCGCCGCGCGCTTTTTCGGAAAGCGCCACGAGTGCGACAGCATTGCTGTGAGCGTTCGCGACGTACAAAGTTTTTTCGTCTTCGCTGAGGGCGATGGCTTCGGGACTCGCTCCGCGCAAGGCATCCTCGGCGAGACGGACATCGATGCGCTCGATCTCTTGTTCCGACGATGTGTCAATTACGGAAACGCTGTCCGCATTGGAGTTCGCGACAAAGAGCCGCGTGCCGTCGGCATTGGGCGTCATTGCGGTGGGGTGGCGATCGACGGCAATGTATTTCCGCACAACGCTTTTGCCGCTCAGCGGGATGATTGCCACGGAGGAATCATTCCAGCACGACACGTAAGCGCGCGCATTTTTGCCGCTTCCCAGCACGACCACGCCGTAGGGATAGACGTTCTCGCTCGATTTTCCGGCGTGGTGCAAATCCACTCTTTGCATCTTTCGGGTACCGAGGAGATTACGCACAATCGTCACGCTGTCGCCCAGGTTGTTCGCCGTGACCAGAGTGGAGCCGTCTGGCGTCACCGCGAGGCCCGTGGGATAGAGTGCGGCCTTTCCTTTGTTGTAGTCCTGGGGCGAAACTTCACTCGGCTTGCTGATTTCGAATGAGGGCGCTGCCACTTTCGTGTCCGGACCGGGCGATCCCGGCTGCACGGGGAGCGCGGCTTTGGGATCAAAGCGAAAAATCCAAACTTTGTTTTCGAATCCGCCGGAAACGTACATGTCAAAAGTTCCACCGGCGTTGGCGGCAGAAGAAAAGGCCAGGCCGACGTTCGCGCTTTGCGGCGTGGGGAAATAAATATTCTGAATCACCAGCGGATCGGGCGTGGCGTTCAAGTCAATCACGGCGATCGATTGCTGGGCACGATTCGTCTCTTCGCTGAACTGAACGCCGAATCCGCTATTGACCACCAGAAGATAGCGGCCTTTGCCCCCGTGTCCGAGAGCGTCCGGGCTGCCAAGCATCGCCATGGGCATGGCACCGACTGCCGGCAGATGCGTGGCGGCATCGATCACCAGAGCCCCCGCCGGCGTAATGGGACGGCCTTCTCCGGCGGGCTCTTGCTGACAGCGGGCGATTCCGCAAGATCCAAGAAGAATCGCTAGAAAACCAGCGCTCATGATTTGTGAATTCATATTCCTGATTCCCCGCTCCCCGAAGATGATCACGTTACTATCCTCTAGTGAAGCTGTAAATCTACATGGAATTGAGTCTAAGGAAAATTGTTTCACGAACTTTACAACAGACGCAGGCCCATTGCGACGGGATGGCTGGCAACTGATTTGACCGAAAGCGCTTCTACTCCTAGGATGAATCTGGCGCATTCCAGCCCTGACAGCCCCAACAGGTCAAGAATGAAAACAAAATTACGATGTATTGCTGGACTCTTGCTAGTACCGCTGGCCGCGTCGGCTCAGACCGCTGAAGAGATCGTCAAGAAGGCGCTTGACGCTCGCGGCGGTGTTGAAAAGATTAAAGGCGTGCAGACCGAACGAGTTACTGGACAAGTGTCCTTCTCGCGCGAAATGGAAGGCACCTTTATCGTGGAGCTCAAGCGTCCGCTGAAGATGCGCACGGAGATTACCGTCGAAGGACAAAAAATTATTCGTGTATACGATGGCAAGTCAACGGGCTGGATGATCAATCCTTTCTTAGAGAACAAAGAGGCTCAGCCGCTGTCTTCCGAGGACCTCAAGAACATTTCCGATGAATCGGACTTTGATGGCCCGCTGGTGGACTACAAAGCAAAGGGCAACCAGATCGAACTGGCGGGCAAGGAAAAACTGGATGACAAGCCCGTTTATCGCTTGAAACTGACGAACAAGAACGGGGATGTGCGCTTTTACTTTTTTGATGCTTCGACGTTCTTACTCTTGAAGTGGGAGGGCATCCGCAAGAATGGGGAAGAGGACCTTCCCTGGGAGTCTTTTTTCTCGGACTTTCACGACGTCCAGGGATTGAAGTACCCGTTCCGGATTGACCAGGGCAGCCCGGGCACAGAAATCAAGCAGACGCTGACTGCTGAAAAAATCGAGATCAATCCGCCGATCGATGATTCCCACTTCGCCAAGCCGCAGGTTCCAACGCCCGCCGCAGATCCACCTCACGCCTCACCCACGCCCCCTCCACCGGCCTCGAATTCGCAATAGTGTCTCGCTTGTTCGTGTTGTGGCGTAATTGATCCTGCAATCCAAAGGGAAGGCTATTGCGTCTGCGGAGTGAGGCGCATACGATACTTTAGAGAGCATGGAGCTGGCACTAAATCTCGTTTGGCTATTCGTAGCAATTGTCGGGATCGGATTGCTATGGAGAAGCCTGTCCTGCCCCGCGCGCCCCAATCGACCGGCGAGCAATTGGCGGAAGATCGTGGCGATGAGCTGCGCCCTGATCATTCTGTTTTTTGTCATCTCCATGACCGATGATTTGCACGACCAGGAAATCATGGTGGAAGACAACCGGTCGTCGCGAATCGTAAACGCGGCGAGGATTTCAGCACCGTGCCCTTCCGGTCATGCGATTTCCGCGGTTTTCCTGTTGTTTTCCGCTGTCGCTAGCTTTGCCCCGTCGTTGCCGTCCGCCCGAAGGCCAGTCGACCGTCCGAAAATCATTTCCGCGGCCGAAATGACTGGCGAGCGCCTCCATGGGCGGGCCCCACCTGCTGCGCTCGCCTGAACCAGCACGTCTTTCCAACATCAGACGTTGTTCCAGGAGAAGGCCAATGAATCCAGGCGCCCTTGTCTCCGAATTTTTCTTTCTTGGGCTAGCCCTCGCGAGCGGGCCTCATTCTATTTGCGGAGTTTGAGCAATCATGAAGAAACATTTCTGGAAATACTTTGCGGTACTGGCGATGCTCCCGTGCCGTGCGCTGGCCCAAACGCCGGCGACAGCCGCGACGCCTTTGAGCTGGGAACAGGTGCGGCAAAGGTTCGAGCAGAACAATCCCACGCTGCGAGCAGGGCAAATTGGGATTGACGAGTCAAAGGCGCAGGAGAGTACAGCGTTCCTTCGGCCGAATCCGAATTTCACACTGTCGACGGATGGGACCCAGATCGCGCGCTACAAAGGAGTATGGCAGCCCTTCATTGGTACGCAGTTTGCGACCGCGCTTAGCTATTTGCACGAGCGACAGCACAAAAGGGAGCTGCGCCTAGAGAGCCAACAGAAAGCGACTGGAATCGCAGTTTCAGGCCAGGCGGATCTTGATAGAACCTTGGTGTTCGCGCTGCGGATGGCCTTTGTGCAAACGCTTCAGGAAAAAGCGATCTTGGAATTGGTGAAGGAAAACCTCACCTATTACGACCACGTATTGGACGTAAATCGCGAACGTTTCAAAGCCGGCGGGATTTCGCGCGTGGATTTGGACCGGTTGGAGCTGCAACGAGTACAGTATGAATCGGACCTGCAAATCGCAGAAGAGAGCTTGGAAACCGCGAAAATTCAGCTGCTCATGCTGCTGAACGACCGGACGCCGGTGGACCAGTTTGACGTCAGCGGCCCCTTCGATTTTTCGAGGCAAATCGCGTCGCTGGACGAGGTGCGCCAACAGGCACTCGATGCCCGACCGGATTTGCGGGCGGCGCAGCAATCGATCGACAAGGCCAAGACCGATCACCGGTTAGCGGTCGCGAACGGATCGACTGATCCAACCTTCAGCGCTTGGTATACGTATAACCCCTCGTTTAACAATCCCAACGACCACCAAACACTCGGCGCCAGTTTCAGCATTCCCCTCCGCATCTACGATCGTAATCAGGGAGAAAAGTTGCGGACGCAGTTGGACATCGACCGCACCACAAAACTGGCAGACGCGGCTAAGGCACAAGTGTTCAGCGACGTGGATTCCGCGTATGCCACAGTGACGAGCACGTTGACGCTCCTGCAGCCTTATAAGGACCGCTATTTGGAGATGGCCTTGAGGGTGCGGGACACGATTGCGTTTTCCTACGAACACGGGGCGGCATCGCTGCTCGACTTTCTAAATGCGCAAGCGGAATACCGGAGCGTGCAAGTCAATTACTTGAACCTGGTTGCTTCCTACCTGAGTGCGACGAACCAATTGAATTTAGCTGCGGGACGCGAGGTCATCCAATGAGACGCGCGCTGGATAGGCGAGTTCTTACTTTCGGCCTAGGCCTGTTTCTGGCAGGTTGCGGGGAGAGCAAAGGTGATCCAAAGGCGGAAGCACCTCCTCCCGTGAAGGTGGAAAGCGATGAGGAGCTCAACGTCTTTTCAGTGGACCATCCCGAGCAGTTTCCGCTGGCGACGGCGGCGCCGTATGAATCCGCGTCGCAATTGACCGTGACGGGCACAGTCGCTCCGGACATTACGCGCAGCGTTCCGGTCATTTCGATCGCCACCGGCCGCGTAGTGGAACTTCACGCGCGACTTGGCGACACGGTGAAAAAAGGCCAGCTCTTGATGCGCGTGCAGAGCGCGGACATGTCCGCGGCGTTTTCCGATTACCGAAAGGCCGTCGCTGACGAAAAACTCGCGAGTTGATCCCCAAAGACTCCATTGAGTTGCGTCAGGCGGAACGGATTCATGAATTGGCGCGCAGGTTTGTGGGTTTCGTACAAAACGCGCGCTCCCGAATGGCGATCACAAGAGCAACCAGCTAAGCGAACTGCGGCTCGGCGATCCCGCTGTGCCTTCCTCTTCGCCAAGTGTAGCTGCGATATCCTAAGTCCATGCCTTCCGTCGCACATCCCCGCAGCGAGAATACCCAGGCCGGACTTTGTGGCGACTGTGTTCATTCGCGCGAGGTCGAATCGGCGCGTGGGTCCACCTTTATCCTTTGCAATTTGTCTCTGACTGATCCGCGATTTCCCAAGTATCCCCGGTTGCCCGTTCTCTCCTGCGATGGTTACAAGGAGAGGCTTGACGCCGAGCTGCCCATAGGGCATTAGATTTCCATGCGGAGGTACGTCACTCTGTGGCAAGTTACGGGTGGACTCATCCTCACTGCGGGGTCATTTCATGACTTACCGGACGGAGTTCACACTTTGCACCGCTTGGTTCTTGCTGTGTTGCCCATCGCGCGCTGCAGGCGACAAGCTGCAAATCACGAGCACACCGGCAGGCGCAACGGTGGAATTGGATGGTGTGGCGGCCGGCGTAACGCCGCTCGAGAAGGATTTTCCCGGCGGGTATTTTCACAAAACGAGGACAATTTCTGGGTAACGCTCCCGCGACGCTGAAGCTTCCGGCTGGACCGCATACGATCCTACTGAAATTCCCCGGGCACGCCGACTGGCGACGCACGCTCGAAGTCCTCAAATCAAGCAAGACTTCCCTCAAAGCTGCTCTCGAACCGGCTTCGTGAAGATTTACGGTTTCGTCCAAAGCGTATTCGCAATAGCAATAAAAAAGCAGGGCGCCGCGCTGGACGCCCTTCCGGATTCGCCGTGAGATGCGTTCTTTATTCCGGTTGTTTGGGAATATCTGGATTCTGTTCTGGCTGCTGCGGGGGGTGCTCCGCCACGGGCGTGACGGTGGCCGCAGAAGCATCGCTCGCAGCCAATTCCGAAGGCCTGTACTTTGGCGCGCTGATATACCCATGAACGGAGGTTTTGCTGATCTTGTTCACCACGATCTGCACCGGCTGGGATTCATTCTCGGTGTGGATCCAGATCGGCTCGAAGAGATTCACTCTTTTCTTGCTGAGCTGATTGTCGTCAACGACCATCGACAAGTCGTAATTCATGTGCTTGGCATCGGTCCTGCGCAAGGACAGCGTGAGCGGCCCGAAGCGCTGGAACTGCTTGGACTTGCTGAGGTCGAATTCGAAATAGTTCCGCTCCCCGCGCTTCTGCAGCACGATCAATTCCTCATGAGTCTTGGCGATCGAACCGTTCAATTCGTCCTTGGTTGAACTTAGACTTCCTTCCAGGTCCGCGCGGTTCTTGGCCACGAGATCCTGTGTCTCTTTCAACTCCTTTTGCTGATCGTCGATGCGCGCCTGGAGTTCTTTGAGCCTCTTGCTTTCCGACGGGCCCTTCTTGCCAGAGGCGGCCTTGGTCGCGACCGCGTGCGCTTTGGCCTGCTCCGCAGCTTGCTGCGCAGCAGTCATGTCATTCAACTTCGCCGTTACCGCGCTCAACTGGCCCTGCATCTCGCCGATCGTGGCATTCGACATGGACTGTTGCGCGGTCAAATGACCAACTAGAATCTGCTGCCGGTAGCCGTAACCGAGAGCTATCCCGGTCACAACGACGAGAGCAATGACAGCCACGAGCAGCCACCGATTGGCACCGAAGGCTGCAAACCCCGTTTCCTTGCTGCTTTCATTTTCTTCGAAATGTTCCGCCATCGTTTTTCTCCTCAATCTCGTACTCTAGGGGTTCGACCAGCACGGAGCAATCACCGCAGCCCGGTCGGAACCAATCTTGCGCGTCTCCACGTTCTCGTGTCTATTCTCGTGCACCGGCGCAACAGCCCCGTTTTTTCAGAAGCAATCGAAGCACCGAGCGCCGAGAAAGCGGCCCGTTGTTAAGTCCTCTGTTGTCAAGAAACAAGAGCGAGTTATAAAGCTCCTCCAAACTATTGTTAGTACTAGTCCTGGTATTTTTTTCCCTATGTTCGGAGCGACTTTCTCTAAACGCGGCGCTCACTTGACTGGATGAATTCTCTCGCCATCGCGTTGCTCCATTCCCTTCGCTGTGCTAGCATCCGCCTCGTCAGGAGACCGGACCAGGGATTATTCGTCGGACCTTCGCCCCCGCCCCACGGGGACCCAGGTGCAGCGGCCACGCTCTCCTCCCTCAATTTCAACTTGCCAGGCGCCGGCCCGCGCCATTTCCATCGCACGGACCTCGCCTTCTGGAGGTTTGCATGAAGAGCTATCTCACCAAGGACATCCGAAACGTCGGCATTGTAGGCCACGGCGGCACCGGCAAGACGCAACTGGTGTCGTCGTTGCTCTTCACCGCGGGAATGACGCCGCGGTGGGGAAAAGTTGCGGAAGGCAGCACCACCACGGACTGGGACGAAGAAGAAATCGCGCGAAAGATTTCCATTCAAACGGGACTGGCCTATGCCGAATGGTCTCCAACCCCGACCGGACCATCGGGTTCCTCGGAAAAAGTAAAAATCAATTTCATCGATCTCCCCGGCTATTCCACATTCATCACCGAGACGAAGGCGTCCCTCATCTCCGCGGACGCCGCGCTTATCGCGGTCGACGGCCATGTGGGCGCTCAAGTGACGACGGAGAAAGTTTGGGACTATTGCACCGAGTACGACATTCCGCGCGCCTTCGTGCTGACGTGGATGGACCGCGAACTCTCCAGTTTTGAACGCTCCATGGAATCGCTCCAGGAGGTTTTCGGGCGAAACGTAGTTTCACTGCAGTTGCCGATCGGCAGCGAAAAAGGATTCCGCGGCATTATCGATCTGGTGGCCATGAAAGCACACATCTACAAACCCGATGGCGACGGCAAACCATCCATTGAAGAAATTCCCGCTGCGCTTGCCGACGAGGCCAAAGAAGCCCACGAAAAGCTGGTCGAAATGATTGCCGAAGGCGACGACGAAATGATGGAAGAGTTTTTCCGCGAAGGCACGATTCCCATCCACGATCTTATTCCAGCGGTACGAAAAGCGATCGTGGCCGAGAAAATCTTTCCCGTGCTGATGACGTCCGCGATCCACAACATCGGCACGGCCAGTTTACTTACCTTTCTCGCGGATGCGTTCCCCCATCCCGATGAGCACGCGCAGGTCGGCTTCAAGGAGGCCGGGGGCAAGGGCGACCGCGTCGAACGCAAATACGACGACAGCCAACCCCTGTCCCTCTTCGTTTTCAAGACGCTGGCTGATCCGTTCGCGGGCCGCATCAACTATTTCAAGGTGAAGAGCGGAGTACTGAAAAACGACGCCACGCTTATCAATTACAACCGCAACCTTCCGGAACGCTTCCAGCATATCCAGATTGTTCAGGGCAAGCAGCTCACGGAAGTGAGCGAGCTTCACGCAGGAGATATCGGCGCTATCGCCAAACTGAAGGAAACGACTACCGGCGAAACACTCGGCGATAAAACTTCGCCGATTTATTATTCGCCCGCGCAACTTCCCGAGCCCTCCATCACCTTTGCCATCGAGCCGAAAACACGCGCCGATGAAGACAAAATAGGCGTCTCGATACATAAGATCCTAGAGGAAGATGCCGCGTTGCGTTTTTCACGCGATCCCCAAACGAAGGAATTCCTGCTGGCGGGCTCGGGGCAGCAGCACATTGAAGTGGTTGTCGCCAAGCTGCACAAACGCTACCACGTCGACCTTACCTTGAAGCCACCCAAAGTGCCGTACCGCGAAACCATCCGCGGCAAAGCGGACGTCGAGGGCAAGCACAAAAAACAGTCCGGCGGGCACGGACAGTTTGGGGTGTGCCGTATCAAGATGGAGCCTGTCGAGCGTGGCAAGGGCGTGGAGTTTGTCGACGATATTTTTGGCGGCGCAATCCCCAAGAACTGGATTCCGTCGGTCGAAAAAGGGATTCGCGACGCGGCCGCGCGCGGCTTTCTGGCAGGGTTTCCCGTCGTGGACTTCCGCGCCATCCTCTACGACGGCAAGTATCACGATGTCGATTCTTCAGACATCGCGTTCAAGATCGCCGGTTCACTGGCTTTCAAGGAAGCCATGAAACAGGCGCGTCCCGCGCTGCTCGAACCGATCATGCACGTGGAAGTGTACGCGCCGGATCAATATTCCGGCGATTTAATGGGCGACCTTAGCTCGCGCCGCGGCCGCATCTCCGGCAGCGAATCGCGAGGGCACAACGTGATCATCAAGGCGCAAGTTCCGCTGGCCGAAATGCTCAGCTACGCAACGGACCTCACCTCCAAAACGCAAGGGCGCGCGACGTATTCGATGGAGTTCTCGCACTACGACTACGTGCCCAACGAGCTGGCGGAGAAGGTGATCGCCGCCCATAAAGCCGCCCACGGCGAACAATTAGTGGAAGAGGAAGCCTAGCGCCGATTCTATTTTTCGCTCGACAGGGCAGAGCGGAAGACCCGATAAAGACTGTTTAGCCTGGATTGCCTGACGCGCCCGATTGCGGATCGTCACTCCGACTCGTAGACTAGATTTGGCCGGAGTGTCGAATGGACAAGGAAAATTTGATCCTCGATGCGGAGAGAGAAAGGCGCCTTGCGGCGGCGCGAAGAATTGTCGTCAAGGTTGGCACGAGCACGGTGACCGCAGCGGAAGGGCAGTTCAGCCCGCAGCGAGTTGGGCCAATCGTGCGCTCGATTGCGAATCTCGTGAAGTCCGGCCGCCAGGTCGTGCTGGTGTCCTCTGGCGCCATCGGATTGGGCAGAGGCTGGCTTGGCCTTCACCCCTCGCGGCTTCATGACATGGTAACCAAACAAGCGTGCGCCGCGGTCGGTCAGAGCTTGCTCATGGACGCCTACAAAAGCCTTTTTTCCGGGTGGAGTCTCAAGATTGCGCAGGTTTTACTTACGGAGGAAGACTTCAGTAATTGGCGCCGGTATTCCAACCTCAGACGGACGATGGAGAAACTGCTTGGATTTGGAATCGTTCCGATCGTCAATCAAAACGATACGGTGTCAACGGCTGAAATTGAAACCATAGGAGGCCACGGCCGCGCCGCGGCATTCAGCGACAACGATCGTCTGGCCGCGCTGGTGATGAGCGGACTGGAAGCAGATGCGCTGGTGCTGGTTACGAATGTGGAAGGATTACTTCGCAAGGGTCCCCCAGGGGCAAGCACGCACTCGCAGAGTTCAAAGAGCACAGATCTGATTCCGCTGGTCGGCGAAATCACGCCAGATCTTAAAGCAGTGGCCGCTGGCCCGTCGTCGAATGGGCGGGGAGGCATGGCGACAAAACTGGAAGCGGCAGAAATCGCAATGGATTGCGGCGGAATCGCGGTGATCGTGAACGGGCAGAAGGAATCCGTACTGGACCAGATAATCGGAACCGCGTTTCTCTCTTCCAAACGCATTCGAGGGAAAAGACGATGGATTGTCCACGCAGCGGGAGTGCGAGGCCGCGTGGTGGTGGATGGTGGAGCGCAACAAGCAATTCTGAAGGGCAAGGCAAGCCTTCTTACTTCGGGCATCGTTCGTGTCGAAGGGCATTTCGCACCCATGGATGTGGTCAGCATCCTGGACCATGATGGGCGCGAATTTGCGCGGGGCATAGCAAACTACGCGAGCGCACAGGCGCAGGAAGAAGTGGCAGGGAAAAGAGTTCATTCCGTTAAGGAGCGGGGCGTTGCGGCTTCGCGCATTCTCGTTCGGCGCGATAACATTGTCTTGCTGCGACATTCACAATGAGCGTCACAAGAACACAGCCAGAGACAAGTGTGGCGGAGATGGCGAGCCGGGTACGGGTGGCCGCTCGAGTGCTGGCGCGGCTTTCGAATGAGCGCCGCAATGAAATACTGGCAGCGGCGGCCGCGGCAATCGAGGACCATGGGTCAGAAATCCTTGATGCTAATGCAAAGGATTGTCTTGCCGCGCAACCTACCGTCGCCACAGGCACGATGTCCGCCGCTATGTTCGCGCGCCTGCGAATCAGCGAGCATGGAATCAAAGAAATGGCTGCCCGTGTGCGGGACGTGGCACGCCTCGCTGATCCTCTCCACCGGAAGCTCTCATCCACGGAACTGGATGAGGGACTCGTGCTCCTCAAAGAATCGTGTCCACTCGGGGTTATCGGCATAGTTTTCGAATCGCGGCCCGATGTTGTGCCACAGGTGGCTTCTCTGGCGCTGAAATCTGGAAACGGCATCCTTCTCAAGGGTGGTTCTGAAGCGGCGCGCACAAACGAGGTCCTGGTGCAAATCTGGCGCAATTGCCTGCCTCGGTTTGAGGAAGTCCCGCCAGATTCGATCTGCTTGCTGCACACGCGCGCTGACGTAATGGAATTGCTTGCGCTCGATCGCGATGTGGACCTCATTATTCCAAGAGGGTCACGCGAGCTGGTTGAATTTGTAGCCGAGCACAGCCGTATTCCCGTTCTCGGGCATGGCGAAGGAGTGTGCCATGTCTACGTGGACCGGGCTGCGGACATTGAGAAAGGCGTGCGAATTACCTTTGATTCCAAGGTGCAGTACCCGGCGGCATGCAACGCCGCAGAAACGCTGCTGGTCCACCAGGACATCGCTGGCAATTTCTTGCCGAGGATGGTTTCGAAATTGTCCGAGGCGGGAGTGGAAATACGCGGGTGTGCGAAAACTATCGCTCTGCTGGGCAGGGCAGATATCGTGCCTGCCAACGAGAGCGATTGGGCGACGGAATACGGCGACCTCATTCTGTCGATCAAGATTGTCGCGAACACGGAAGACGCTATTCTGCACATTCATCGTTACGGATCGGGCCACACGGAGACGATCGTTACGGAAGACGCGCGCGCCGCGAAGCATTTCATGGAAGAAGTGGATGCCGCGGGCGTTTATCACAATGCTTCGACGCGATTTGCAGACGGTTTCCGCTATGGTCTCGGCGCCGAGCTGGGCATCAGCACGAACAAATTTCACGCCCGCGGACCCGTGGGGCTCGAAGGGCTCACGACGTACAAATACAAACTTTTTGGCAAAGACCACGTTGTGGCTGAGTACGCGAACGGCACACGGCGGTTCACGCACCGGCGCCTATGATCGATTCTCTGGCAGTCATAGAATGCGTCACACTCACAGTTGGCGGACTGTACCACGAATGACGAATTCCGTGGGCAGGATGCGCTGGCTGAAGGTCATTCGCGGATGATGGAGCCGCTCAAGAAGCATCTTCATGCAGGTTTCGCCGATCTCCTCTTTGTCGACGTGGACGGTCGAAAGCGGCGGGTCCATGAGAACGGCCTCTTCACGATCGTCGAAGCCCACCAGACTGATATCGTCCGGCACTTTCAATCCCTGCCGGCGCAGCGCCCGCCAAAGCCCATAAGCAATTTCATCGTTGCCGGCAACAGCAGCGGTGGGCCGCGGCTGGCGCGACAGGATTCGCCCTGCGCTCTTTTGACCGAAATCGACGAAGCTCTGAGGATTTCGCGAAGTGATCAAGACGTGTTTTAGTTTGTTTTCGCGCATTGCTTGCCGGTAGCCTTCAAACCGCCGCCAAAGCCAAGGGTAGGAGACATCTGCGGCGAAGACAATGTGGCGGTGCCCTTTGCCGATCAGATAGCGCGTGGCATGAAGCGTCCCATTGAAATCATCGAAGCCTACCTGGTCGAATTGCTCCTCGTCGCCCATTCCAACCACATTATTGCTGAAGGCCACGAAGGGCATATGGATGGATTCGATCCTGCGAAGCAGGTTCGGGTAAATCGTCCCCGCCAGAATGAGACCGTCAATCAAGCCGTGCTCCTGAAGAACGGGCGGGAGGTCAATCCTGTCGGGAGGCGTCCTGGGGGAGTAATGCAGCGCAGCGAATAGAACGTGCTGCTTCAAGCCGCTGGCGTACGATTCGACGCCTTGCAGGATGCGCGCGTGAAAGGGATGGAGAAAATCGCGGTTGCTCAGGAGAAAGCAAACCATTTCCGCGCGGCGCTTGAGAATCCGGCGGGCCTGCGCGTTGGGGCGGAATCCCAAGCGCCGGATGGCCTCCATTACTCGCGCACGCGTTTCCCGGCTTACCTGAGAGCTGGAATTTAACACGCGAGAAATCGTTCCTATGCCGACGGAAGCGGCCTGGGCGACCTCTCGAATCGTCGTTTTCCTTGGAACTGCTTCCATGACTGAGGCCTTTTTGCGCTTTGGCACCTTGCGCGGTTCTGGGGGGATCCTCGACCCCTGGTCACCGCCGTAAGTCTAGCACACGGAAAGGATGAGCGTATCTACAGGCTGGCTAGGGAATCTGCGGTGGTAGCAAGAAGCAAGAAAACCGATGCAAGATATTGGTTTCGTGAGAATCGGGCTTGACATGGCGTTTTCGGTCAGTTAGGGTGTGGAACCAGTTCCAGGGTTTGTTGTCCTCTTTGCACCGGGGTTGGAGTCTTCTCAGTGGGGTGAGGTCATGAAAAAACTGTTTGGTTTGTCTTCCTCTTGGATTCATAGCGGGAATAGATCTCATGCAATCCAGACTGAAGAATTTGCGGCACCGGCCATAACCGGCCTGTTCAAGTTGTGGCAACTTGGCGTGGCTGTTCTGCTCGGGACGATGCTTCTAGGCTTTTCCGCGCCAGCCATGGGGCAGGCGGTCAACGCGACGCTGCTCGGCACGGTGATGGATGCCAGCGGAGCGGCGGTGGCGGAGGCAAGGGTCACGGCTACAGAAATGAAGACGGGTCTTAGCCGTAGCACGACGACTAATGATAGCGGGAATTATGCATTTGCCGATCTTCCCCCAGGTCAATATGAAGTCGCTACCGAGAAACAAGGATTCAAGAAAGCAGTGCGATCCGCAGTGGATGTAGTTGTGAACACAGACACGCGCGTGAACCTTACGCTTGAGCCGGGAGCCATAACCGAAAGCGTGGTGGTGAATGCTGAAACTCCGATACTCCAAACGGACCGAGCCGATGTCGGCGCCAAGATTGAAAGCAGGCAAGTGGTCGATCTTCCGCTGGGAAATAATCGCAATTTCCAGAATCTGTTGAATCTGGTGCCGGGAGCTACTCGCGCACATAGAGTGCATTCTGAGTTCTTCAATGCGCAAGACAGCTTGTCGACGGAAGTGAACGGCCAAGCTCGCCTGTTCAACAACCTGCAGATCGAAGGCGTGGATGACAATGAGCGCACGGGCCTGCTGCAAATCTACATCCCTCCCGCAGAGGCCATTCAAACGGTCGACGTAGGCACCAGCAACTACACAGCCGAGTTCGGACGCGCCGGTGGGGCCGTCACCAACGTCATTTTGAAGTCGGGCACAAACGACTACCATGGCGCGGCCTACGAGTTCAACCGGATCAGTGCCCTGGCAGCCAAGCCTTTCTTTCAAACCCTAGCCAAAGCGCCGACCACTTACAACTACTATGGCGGCAATGTGGGCGGGCCCATCTTGCGAAACAAGCTTTTTTTCTTCGGCGATTTCCTGCGGATTGACGATTCACGCGGAAAGTTTGACATTCTGGCGGTACCGCGCGATGACTTCCGCAGCGGAAATCTGGGCGCAGGCGGGACCACGATCTATGATCCCTACCAAACTACAGATGCCACGCACGCGACCCTGGCGCTTGATGCCAGTGGAAAACCAATTCCTGTGGCGCCCGCCAATAGAACGCCATTCCCCAACAATACTATCCCTGCGAGCCGCTTCAGCCCGCTGGCGCTGAAAATTCTTGCGCTCGTTCCGCACACCAATGTAACGAACCCGGGCCTCAGCAACAACTATCAACAAAACACGCGCTTCCTGAAAAACACAACGGCATTCGACACCAAATTTGATTTCAACCGCAAGGATAACGACCGTTTCGCTTTCAGGTTTAGCCGGGCAGTGCAAAGCCTCAACGATCAGCCGATCTTTGGCTTAGCCGGAGGCCCCAAGGGCGGAGGTTTCCAGGGCACGGGTGAACAACACGTCCAAAGCGGAGCTCTCAATCATACGCATGTGTTCTCCCCAAGCCTGATCGTTGAGACGCGTGTCGGTGTGAGCCATTATAGAAATATTGCCCATAACTCGGACTTTGGCTCCAAGGCGTCAGATGCGCTGGGCATCACCGGCGTCAATCTGGACGCCTTCACCAGCGGCCTGACCGGAATTGACATCCAGAACGGATTCTCAAGCCCGATGGTTGGTTACTCGGCGTCCCTGCCGTGGGACCGCGGTGAGACCAACATCAACGCGGTGACCAACTGGACGAAAATTCACAGAAATCATACCTTCAAGTGGGGAGTTGACGTCCGGCGCCTGCGTGACGATTTGGTGCAAGCCCAGACGTTCAGCCCACGCGGAGTCTTCCGCTTCGGCACTAGCACGACGGCACTCGTGACTTCAAACACGACGTCGGCAACATCTCGCGGTAACAATTTCGCCGCGTTTCTCATCGACGCGCCCAC
>Ga0209058_1000970_pt1 | contig 24659 bp, 29 predicted proteins | sample GraSoiAngelo_147_FD_185904 | JGI IMG/M metagenome (GOLD analysis project Ga0209058, IMG submission 185904) | Grasslands soil microbial communities from the Angelo Coastal Reserve, California, USA - 14_1009_05_40cm (SPAdes) (version 2) | ecosystem: Environmental > Terrestrial > Soil > Grasslands ... | reverse complement strand
GCAGATCGTGCTCGCCCCAGCGACCGCGGATCCCGTGCGCATAAGCCCGCCCGTACGAGCCGGAGCCCGTTGGATTGAGCGAGAGGACGGCCCAGCCGCGGGACGCCAACACGTACTTGAAGAAGTACGACGTGCTGAAAAGATCGCCGACGAAGCCCGCGGGACCGCCGTGGATCTCGACGATCAGCGGCGCCGGGAGATGGCCCGCGTGCGGCGTGATGACCCAGCCCTCGATCTTCCCATTCGGCGTATCGAAGACGCGCCGTGTGGGGATCGGCGCATCGAGCTCGCGCACCAGCTCGTCGTTGAGTTGGGTGATGCGTCGCTCGTTCCGTCCGTCCCAGTCCGCGACGTATAGCCCGGACGGGTCTCTCGGGTCGCCCGCCGAATACGCGAGCCGCTTCCCTGGTGCGCTCGCGAGGTACGTGACCTGGCGCTCGCCGCCCACGATCGTCTCGACACGGCCGTCGGACACGTTGGCGCGGATCACGTGCGCGTCGCCGCGAACAGCGAAGATCGCCGTCACCGTGCGCCCATCGGGTGACCATGCGGGGCCGGGCGTGATCGCGGGCGGCGGTAAGAGCACGACGCCGTGGTCGTAACCCTTTGTGATGCACCGCGCCGCGCCGCTCTCCACATTCACGACCCACGGACGCACCATCGGATCGCCGATCCACGGCGTGGGCTCGTCGAGCGCGTAGAACGCGATCCACTTGCCGTCTGGTGACCACATCGGCGAGATCGGCCGTCCGACGTCGCTCGTCACTTGGCGCGCGCTCGAGCCGTCCGCGCTCGCGATGTACAGATCCGACTGGTTGTAGTCGCCGCGACCCGGGCGGTTGCGCACCCAGGCGATCCGCTGGCCGTCGGGCGACCAGCACTCGGCGCGATCGTCCACGTCGACATGCGTGATCTGCCGGAGCGATCCGTCGGACACGTCGGCGATGAAGATGTGCGCGCGCGAATCGAAGATGTAGCCCTGCCCATCGGCCTTGTACTGCGCGCGCGTGACGTGTCGGGGTCGCTGCTCCCAGCGCTTCCGCGGTTCGGCGTCCTTCGGCGGCGGAGCGTTCGGGATGCGTGCCGCGAAGAGCAGACGTTTCGAATCCGGCGACCACGACGCGGGCATCACCCCCAGGGGCAGATCCGTCAGGCGCTTCGCCTGACCCCCGCTCGCGGGCATGACGTACAGCTGCGGCTTCTCGCTCTCGCGATCGGAGATGAACGCGACGAGCGTGCCGTCGGGAGAGATACGCGGCGCGCCTGATTTTTTCTTGCCTACTTCAGTGAGCCTCTTCGGGGGCTGCGCGCCCGCGGCGTCGGCGATCCAGATCGAGCTGACGTATTCATCCGCCGCCGCGTCGATCTCGCTGACGGTGTACGCGATGGTTGCGCCGTCGGCGGAGCACGCGACGTCCGCGACGCTTCGGAAGCGAAGGAGATCTTCCGGTCTCACGGCGGCGAGAAGCCTAGCGCGCGTAACATCCGCGCGCATGTCCACGGTGCGCAGCGAATGGCTGCACAGCAAGACGGAGCCGGTCGCGCGCAACGGAATGGTCACGGCGGAGCATCACCTCGCCGCGGAGGCCGGCATTGAGGCGATGCGCGACGGCGGCAACGCGGTCGACGCGGCGGTGACCGCGGCGTTCGTGATGGGCGTGGTCGAGCCGTTTACCAGCGGCATCGGCGGCATCGCGGGCCTGGTGATCCGCCTCCCCGATGGACGCGTGACGTCGATCGAAGGCGGCACACGCGCGCCGAAGGCAGTGCGGCCCGACATGTTCGAGCTCGTCGGCGGCGGAGCGCGCGCGGGGATGTATGCGTGGCCGGCGGTGAAGGACAACGCGAACATCGAGGGCCCGCTCTCGGTCGGCGTCCCCGGTCAGCCCGCGGCGCTGCTGTGCGCCCATGAGCGCTACGGTCGCCTGCCGCGCGAGCGCGTGATGGCGCCGGCGGTCCGCATCGCCCGCGAGGGGTTCGAGATCGACTGGTACGTCAGCCTCTCGTTCGCGATGTATCACGAGCGCCTGTCGAAGGCCGGCGACGGCAAGCGCGTCTTCTTTCGTCCGTCCGGTGCGCCGCTGCGGCCGCCGATCGGGACCGAGCCATCCGATCGCGTCGTGCAGACCGACCTCGCCGCATCGCTCGAGGCCATCGCGAAGGACGGGCCGCGCGTGCTGTACGAGGGCGAGCTCGGACGCACGATCGTCGACGCTGTTCGTGCGAGCGGCGGCATCCTCGCGGAGGAGGATCTGCGCGGCTACTCCGCGCACGAGGGCGCACCGCTCGAGACGATGTACCGCGGCCATCGCGTCGCGACATTGCCCGGGCTCTCCGGCGGCCCGACGATGGCACAGACGCTCGTGATCCTCGACGCGCTCCCGCTCACCTCGAGCGAACAGGGGAGCGCCGAGCATCTCCATCTTGTAGGCGAGGCGCTGCGTTCCGCGTTCACACAGCGCTTCTCGTCACTCGCCGATCACACGACGCATCTCAACGCGATCGATCGCGATCGGCTCATGGTGTCGCTCACGCAGACGCTCGGACAGGGATTCGGGTCGGGCTTTGTGGCGAAGGGCACGGGCGTCGTGCTGCTCGACACCATGACCTGGTTCGATCCCGTGCCGGGACACACGAACTCCATCGCGCCTGGCAAGCGGGTGCTCTGGGCCGGCGCGCCCACGCTCCTCACGCGCAATGGCGCACCGTTCCTGGCGGTCGGCGCACCTGGCGGACGGAAGATCATGAGCGCGGTCGCGCAGACCATCGTGAACGTCGTCGACTTCGGCGACGGGCCGCAGGACGCGGTGAATCGCCCGCGCGTCCACGATGAGGGGGAGGGCCTGCTCGTCGACTCGCGGATCTCCGAACGCGTGCGCCGGGAGCTCGCCGACCTGGGACACACGGTGCAACTCAAGGAAGAGACGCTGATGTCCGCGTGGTTCGCCCGTCCGCAGGCGATCCTCGTCGGCGATGACGGACAGCTGCGCGGCGGCGTCGATGCGCTGAAGCCCGCCGTCGCGATCGGCTATTAGCGATAGCGCGGCCGCACGGAACGAGCGGATAGGCTAGCCGCGCATGGCGCGATTCATCGTCGAGGGAGGGACGCCGCTGCGCGGCGAGATCACTCCCGCGGGCAACAAGAACGAGGCGCTCCCGTGCATCGCCGCCGCGCTGCTCACCGACGAGCCGGTCACGCTGCGCAACGTGCCGCGCATCCGCGATGTGCGCAACATGCTCGAGATCGCGAGCGCGCTCGGCGCGCAGATCGAGGACCTCGACCCGCACACGGTGCGCATCACGGCGAAAGAGCTGAAGAACGACGAGCTGCCCGCGGCGCTGGCAAAGGAGATCCGGCCGTCGCTCGTATTCGCGGCGCCTCTCCTCGCGCGTCGCAAGCGCGCGCGCCTCGGCCAGCCGGGCGGCGACGTCATCGGGAGACGTCGTGTCGACAGTCACTTCCTCGCGCTCGGCGAGCTCGGTGCAACGCTCGATACGAGCCACGGTTTCACGGTCACGACGGATGGTCTGAGAGGCGCTGATGTCATCCTCGACGAGGCGTCGGTGACCGCGACGGAGAATGTGCTCCTCGCAGCGTCGGTGGCGAAAGGCCGGACCGTCTTGCGTCACGCGGCAAGCGAGCCGCATGTGCAGCAGCTCGCGAAATTACTGATCGCGATGGGCGCGAAGATCGCGGGCATCGGCACGAACATGCTCACGATCGACGGTGTCGAGCGAATGCGCGGCACCGATCACACGCTGCTCGGCGACCACATGGAGATCGGCTCACTCATCGCGACGGCTGCGATGACTCACGGCGAGGTCACGATCAAGAACGTCGTGCCTGATCACCTGCGCATGACGCGGCTCGTCTTCGGCCGGCTGGGCATCGACACGGAGATCCGCGGCAACGATGTCTTCGTGCCAGCCCGCGAGCGCTACGAGATCGAGAGCGATATCGGCGGGGCCGTACCAGAGGTCAAACCGAACATCTGGCCAGGCTTCCCGACCGATCTCACAAGCATGGCGATCGCCTACGCGACGCAAGCCCACGGCGTCGTGATCGTGCACGAGTGGATGTACGACGGACGCCTCTTCTGGGTTGACACCTTCACGCGCGAAATGGGCGCGCGCATCATCCTGGCCGATCCGTATCGCGTGATCGTCCTGGGGCCGTCCGAGTTGCGACCAGCTGAAGTCCGCAGTCCCGATATTCGTGCCGGCATGGCGCTGCTCGCGGCCACGCTGTGCGCGAAGGGCAAGAGCGTCATCAACAACATCGAGCAGATCGATCGCGGTTACGAGGCGCTCGACGAGCGCCTGCGAAAGCTCGGCGCGAAGATCGAACGCGCGGCGTGACGTCCTTCGCGACGCACCTCGAGTGCGCGCGCTGCAGCGAGTACTACGAGGTCAACACGGTCCAGCAGCTCTGCTCGCGCGACGGCGGCCCGCTGCTCGTGCGATACGACCTGCGGCGCGTGCAAGATGCCGTCGAGCGCGAGGAGCTGCGGATGCGCCCCGCGACGCTGTGGCGATACGGCGAGCTCCTGCCCATCGAGCGCGACGCGAGCATCGTGTCGCTCGGCGAGCCGACGACGCCGCTGCTCGACGCGCCACGTCTTGGCGAAGCGCTGGGCGTCGAGCGCTTGCAGATAAAGGACGAGGGTCTCCTGCCGACCGGCACGTTCAAGGCGCGCGGCGCCGCCGTCGGGGTCACGCGCGCGAAGGAGCTTGGCGTCACGACGATCGCCCTCCCGACGGCCGGCAACGCCGGCGCCGCGTGGGCCGCGTACGGCGCGCGCGCCGGGATAAAGGTCGTCGTCGTCATGCCCGACACGACGCCGCAGGTCATCCAGCGCGAGACCGCCGCGTACGGCGCGGATGTGTGGCTCGTCAAAGGCTCCATCGCCGATGCGGGAGCGGTCGTCAAGCGTGCGACGGCGGAGCGCGGTTGGTTCGACGCGTCGACGCTGAAAGAGCCATACCGCATCGAGGGCAAGAAGACGATGGGCTTCGAGCTCGCGGAGCAGTTCGGCTGGACGCTGCCCGACGTGATCGTCTACCCGACGGGCGGCGGCGTCGGGCTCATCGGCATGTGGAAAGCGTTCGCCGAGCTGCGCGAGATCGGCTGGCTCCATGACGTGCGGACTCGGTTCGTCGCGGCGCAGTCGACTGGCTGCGCACCGATCGTGCGCGCGTTCGAGGAGGGTGCCGACGAGTCGCAGCCCTGGCCTGACCCAAAGACGTTCGCCGCCGGGATTCGCGTGCCGAAGGCGCTCGGTGACTTCATCGTGTTGCGCGCGCTTCGCGAATCGAACGGGATCGCGGTCGCGGTGACCGACGACGACATCGCGCAGCACATGCGTGTCGCCGGCGAACGAGAGGGGATGCTCGTGTGCCCCGAGGGCGCCGCGGCGCTCGCGGCGGTGACGAAGCTGCGGGGTGACGGCTGGATCAAGGCCGGCGAGCGCGTCGTCGTCTTCAACACAGGCAGCGGACTGAAGTACGCCGAGTCTCTGCAGGGTGCGGCGCCGCGCGCGCTCGCCGCGGGCGCGTTGCCGACGTGAGCGTTCCCTAGACTCCGCGCGATTATGCAGCCAACGCAGCGACGCCGCCCGGGAATCCTCGGTGGTTCGGTCCTCATCGCCATCGGCGTGCCGTTCCTCCTTCAAGCGATCGGCACGCCGAACGCGAGCGCGTACCTCTTCCTCGCTCTCGGGCTCGCCTTCGGGCTCGCGTGGTTCCTCGGCACGCGCCAGTACGTCTACCTCGTGCCCGGTGCGTCGCTCATCACGTTCGGACTCGGACTGGTCATCCCGTCGTGGTTCAACCTGAGCAACGAGCTCGCAGCCCCGATCTTCCTCGGCGCGCTCGCCATCGGCTTCTTCATCGTCTTCGTCGTCGAGCCGGATCGCCCCGCGCCGCTCGTGCCCGCGATCCTCCTCGCTCTCTTCGCGCTGCTCACGCTCTACGGGCGCGCCGACATCATGCCGGCATGGTTCCAGCCGATGTTCGTGCCGCTCCTCTTCATCGCGCTCGGCGTGTATCTGCTTGTGGAGCGCCGCACGAACTAACCCGCGTCTACCATTCGACCCGGCATGAAGATCGCGCCGGACGTCCTCGCGCTCATCGGCGGTACGCCTCTCGTCCGGCTTTCGCGCATCGGTCGCGGGCTGCGGCCCACGATCGTCGCGAAGATGGAGCACCTCAATCCCGGCGGCTCGGTGAAAGACCGCATCGGGCTGCGCATGATCGAGGACGCCGAGCGTCGCGGACTGCTGCGTCCGGGCGGCACGATCGTCGAACCGACGAGCGGTAACACCGGCGTCGGGCTCGCGCTCGCGGCGGCGATCAAGGGCTACCGCCTCGTGTGCACGATGGCCGACAAGCAGAGCCAGGAGAAGCGCGACCTGCTGCGCGCGTTCGGCGCGGAAGTCGTGGTGTGCCCGACCGCGGTGCCGCCGGAATCGCCGGAGTCGTACTACAAGGTCGCGGAGCGCATCGCGAAGGAGACGCCCGGCGGATTCCTCCCGAACCAGTACTACAACCCGATGAACCCAGAGGCGCACTACGAGACGACCGGGCCTGAGCTCTGGGATCAGACCGACGGCACGATCACGCACCTCGTGGTCGGCGTTGGCACGGGCGGGACGGTGACCGGAGCGGGGAAGTACCTCAAGGAGAAGAACAAGGACATCCAGATTGTCGGCGCCGATCCAGAGGGTTCGCTCTACACCGGCGGCATCCACCCTTACAAGGTCGAGGGCATCGGCGAGGACTTCTATCCCGGCACGTTCGATCCCGCGCTCGTCGACCGCTGGATGCGAGTCTCCGATCGCGACAGCTTTCTGACTGCGCGGCGCCTGACGCGCGAGGAGGGCATCCTCGTCGGCGGCTCATCGGGCACGGCGATGTTCGCCGCGCTCGAGATCGCGAAGGAGCTCGACGCAAGCGCGCTCATCGTCGTCCTCTTCGCCGACTCGGGTCGCTCATACCTCTCGAAGATCTACAACGACGAGTGGATGCGCCAGAACGGGTTCCTCGCGCGCTATCCCGTGCACGCGACGGTGCTCGACGTCGTGAAGGACCGCATGGGCACCCCGGGGCTCATCGTCGTATCGAAGAGCGAGACGGTGCGCTCGGCGATCGACATGATGCAGCGCTACGGGATCTCGCAGATCCCCGTCGTCGCGGACGGCGACGCGTCGAAGCTCGCCGACATCGTCGGCAGCGTGCAGGAGAAGACCATGCTCGACCGCGTCTTCCGCGAGCCCGCGCTCGTCGAGGAGAAGGTCGAGCGCGTCATGGAGGCACCGTTCCCGGTCGTGCAGGCGACCGAGGACGTCGAGCGCCTCTACGCCGAGCTGTCCGCCGGTGCGCCCGCGCTCCTCGCCGCGTCCGACGAGCGTCCGGTGTCGATCATCACGAAGGCCGACCTACTGGAGTTCGTCGCGCACCAGCGCCGCGCGCGGTAGCTGGGCCGCGCCGTTCAACGCGCAAGCTCCGCGCGCACGAGGCGCACGAACGCGGTCTCGCTCCGCCGCCATGTCGGGAACGAGCGTGCGCGGCGCAGCGCGCGCGATCGCAGGCGGTCGCGCAGTTGGCGGTCTTGCGTGAGCGAGCGCAGGGCGTCGGCGAGCGGACCCACGCGACCCGGTGCGACGAGCAAGGCCGCGTCACCCGCGACCTCTCGCGTCGCGGGGATGTCGCAGGCGATCGACGGCAGCCCGTACGCGAGCGCGGATGCGAGCGCCATGCCGTACGACTCGCGCACCGACGGCAGAACGAACGCGGTCGCGCTCCGGTATCGCCGCTCGAGCGCCGCACCGCCCAGGTTCCCGTGCACGCGGACACGACTCGCGAGTCCGTGACGCACGAGGAGCCGCCGCACACGCGCCGCGTAAGCGCCGTCCGCGTCGCCCACGAGATCGAGCGTCGCGCCGGGGACGCTGGCGATCGCCGAGACGAGCGTATGGATGCCCTTTGCCGGACTCCAGTTCGCGACGCAGAGAACGCGGCCCGCACTCTTGCCGCTGCTCGGGGTGCTCGCGTTCTTTCCTGGTGCGATCACCGATATCGACGCGCGTGAGATGCCTGCGGCTACCAGCTCGCGCGCCAGCGTGACGCTCGGGACGACCGTCCGGTCTGCCCGGCGCGCGAGAACCTGCGCGCCCTGCGACATGAGGACGAGCGCGATGACCCGCGTGCCGCGCGTGCGTAGCGCCCGCAGCCGCGGCGCGGCGAGGTTCGTGGCGATGGTGTCGACGATCGCGACGCGCGCGCGCTGATCCCGGAGCGAGCGCGCGCTGCGCGCATCGAGCGCGAGCGTGCGCGCGCCGATGCCGTCGCGACGCAACGCGGCGATCATGTGCCGCGCGTAGATGTTCCCGCCGGTGCGACGCCTCGGATCGCCCGCGGTGACGTAGAGGACGTCAGTCGTACGTGAGGACGACCTGGATCGTCTCGTCGGCGCGCTCATCGAGGAGTTTGTACGCCTCCGCAGCGCGCTGGAAGGGGATGCGGTGCGTGATGAGGTCGGCGAGCACAAGGTCGTCGAGCAAGTCCGTCGCGGCCGCGAGGCGCCGCCTGCGGTCCCAGCGCGGTGCGAGCGCGGGATCGATACCGCCGACCTGCGAGCTGCGGATCGTGAGCCGTCCGCGATGGAAGTTGCCGCCAAGGTCCAGCGACACGCGCTTCTCGCCGTACCACGAGCACACGATGATCCGTCCCTCGACCGCGACCGCATCGATGGCCTGCTGCAGCGCGTTCGGGTTCCCGCTCGCCTCGACCGCGAGGTCTGCGCCGCGTCCACCGGTCATCTCGCGGACGACGTCCATCTGCACGGGCGTGATCGCGACGGCACCACAGCGTCCGGACATCGCGCGACGGATCGGCGCGGGCTCGACGGCGATCACGCGGAGGCCCGCGCGGCGCAACAGCTGCGTGACGAGGAGCCCGACGACGCCCTGCCCGAAAACGACCGCGGTCTCATCCGGCCGTGTGCGCGCGTCGAGCGTGACGTTGAATGCGGTGTCCAGGTTCGCGAGGAACACGCCGGCGTCAGGTCGGGTGTCGTCGGGCAGACGATGCGCAAGCGCCGCGCTCACGACGTACTCGGTCTGGTGCGGATGCAGCGCGAAGACGAGATCGCCCTCACGGACCGCCTTGATATCGGCTCCGACAGCGGTGACGCGGCCGACGCTCGCGTACCCGAACTTCACCGGGAAGCCATATCCACCGGCGAGGGTCGGGAGATCGAGCGCGAGATCGCGGTCGACCTCGCCGCGATAGACGAGGCGCTCCGTGCCGTGACTGAGCGCTGAGACCAGCGCCCTCACGCGGATCTCGTCCGGTCCGGGATCCTGCACGCGCTCTTCGCGCAGCTCGACAGCGCGCGCGCGAGGGAACCAGACCGCGGTGGCCACGCCGCTAGGCGGCGGGGCCGTCGTCTTCGCGCGGCTCCCCGTCGTCGTGTCTTGGCTCGCCGTAGAACACGACGTCTTCGCCGCAGGCGATGAAGCGAGAGCGCTGGAACGTCATTGCCTGACGAAGGTAATCCACGTTCAGGTCACCGACGGCCGCGATGCCCTCGCCGAGCACCTTCGGCGCGATGCACACCGTGAGGCGGTCGACGAGGCCGTCGCGCAGTGCCGAGGTGATGATCCCGCGGCCGCCCTCCACGAGGACGGAGCGCACGCCACGCGCGCGCAGGCGCTTGAACAGATCGCGCAGATCGACCGTGCCGTCCTCGGCCGCGTGTGCGCGGATGATCTCCGCGCCGCGAGCGTGGATCTCGGCGGCGCGCTCGGACGACGCGTCGGGCGTCGTCGCGACGAGCGTCTTTGCAACGCCGTCGGTGAGCACGTTCGCCTCGAGCGGGATCCGCAGATGGCTATCGACGATGATCCGCAGCGGCGATGGTCCCTCGGCGAGCCGCACGGTGAGCCGCGGGTCATCTGTGAGCACGGTGCCGATCCCCACGAGCACCGCGTCGTGCTGCGCGCGCAGCTCGTGCGCGAGGCGGAGCGAGTCCTCGCCGCTCACCCAGTGCGCGTCGCCGGTGCGCGCCGCGATGCGGCCGTCGATCGTCTGCGCGTAGTGGACCGTGACGAGCGGGCGATGGAGCGGCGCGGGGATCGGGTCGAGCAGATGGCCCATGCGCTCGGCCTTCACCTTGAGGTAGCGGGTGTTCACCGGGTTCGGCGTCGTGTCGATGGGGACGCGCTCGACAACGGCGACACCGTGGCGGCGCAGCGCTTCGATCTTCGACGGGTTGTTGGTGATGAGGCGAATGCACGTGACGCCGAGCTCGTGGAGCACGGCCGCTGCCGCGGAGTAGTCGCGCGCGTCGACGGGCAGGCCGAGGGCGACGTTCGCGTCGACAGTGTCGAGGCCCTCGTCCTGCAGCGCGTACGCGCGGATCTTGTTCGCGAGGCCGATACCGCGTCCCTCATGACGGAGGTACAGGACGACGCCGCGGCCGGCGCGCGCGATGGTCTCGAGCGATTGCTGCAGCTGCTCGCCACAGTCGCAGCGGAGCGAGCCGAGGGCGTCGCCGGTGAGGCACTCCGAGTGGAGGCGGACGAGCACAGGCTGCGGCCCGCGCAGGATGCCGCGCGAGATCGCAACGACCTCGGTGCCTCTCGTCCGGAAGACCCGTATGCGGAAATCGCCCGAACGGGTCGGGAGGGAGGCCTCAGCCGGGACGTGCTGCGCTACGGCCACACACGCCTGAATGGCAGGTGACGTGCCAAGAGTGGCAAGCAAGTTGCGACGCGCTCGCTTGATGAGCGGCGCGCTCCCCGGCTGGATCACCATCCGCGGCCTGCGCTGCGACGGCCGCCAAGGCGTGGCGGCGGAGCGGCGTGCACAGAGCTCCGAGTACCTCGTCGACATCTCCTGTCACTCCGACCTCAGTCGCGCGGTGGCGCTGGACGATCTCGCGGCCGCGGTCGACATCGCGGCCATCGCCGCGACGGTGCGCCGCGAGATGGCCGCTCGTCCGCGCGCCCTTGTCGAGCGCATGACCGCGGACGTGGCGCGGGCGCTCTTCGACTCGTTCGCCGCGCTCGACGAGGTACGCGTGCGCGTCGAGAAGCCGCATCCCGACGGCCTCGGCGCGGAGGCGGAGTCGGTCGAGATCGCGCTCACGCGCGACAATGCGGCGCGTGGCCTTTCCTAAGGACGTACTCAGCCTTCTCGATCGCACGAGCGAAGTCGACATCGAGACACGCTCGTCGCAGGGCAGCGTGCATCGCGTGCCCATCTGGATCGTCGTCGCCGGCGACGATGTCTACGCGCGAAGCTGGCGTGGCTCGCAGGCGCGCTGGTATCGCGAGCTCACGGCACGCGAAGGCGCGCTCCTGGCCGGTCGTCGCCGCATCCCTGTGCGGGCGGTGCGTGCCGCCGATCCGGATTCCGTGCGCCGCACTTCAGAGGGCTATCAGACCAAGTACCGGACGAGCCGGTCGACACCCTCGATGCTGCGTGACGAGATCCTCGATACGACGATCCGCCTCGAGCCTGCCGGCTAACACGCACATCCGACGCGTACCGGATACTCGTCTCGTGCCGACCGCCCCTCGCAAGAAGCCGGGATTCGAGACGCTCGCGATCCACGCGGGGCAGGAGCCCGAAGGGCTCTACGGCGCCGTCACCGTCCCGATCTTCCAGACCTCGACGTACGCGCAGGAAGCCGTCGGCAAGCACAAGGGCTATGACTACGCGCGCACCGGCAACCCCACACGCACGGCGCTGGAGATTTGCCTCGCCGCGCTCGAGGACGGGAAGTGGGGACTCGCGTTCGGCTCGGGCATGGCCGCCACCGACGCGATCGCGCACACGCTTTCGGCCGGCGACCACGTCGTCCTCAGCGACGACGTGTACGGCGGGACCTATCGCCTGTACAAGCGGATGTACGAGCAGCTCGGCGTCGCGCTCACGCCGGTGGACATGCGCCGGCTCGACGCGGTGCGCCGCGCGATGCGCAACAGCACGAAGGTCGTGTGGATCGAGTCGCCGTCGAACCCGACGATGAAGGTCGTCGACATCGCCGCGCTCTCGGAGATCGCGCACAAGGGGAAGGCGCTCGCGGTCGTCGACAACACGTTCGCGAGCCCGTACCTACAGAACCCGCTGGCGCACGGCGCGGATCTCGTCCTGCACTCGACGACGAAGTACATCGGCGGCCACTCGGATGTCGTAGGCGGCGCGATCGCCGGCAATGACCCCGCCCTGCGCGAGCGGCTCGCGTATCTGCAGAACGCCGCGGGCGGCGTGCCCGGCCCGCTCGACGCGTGGCTCGTTTTGCGCGGCGCGAAGACGCTCGCCGTGCGGATGGAGCGCCACAGCGCCAACGGGCAGGCCGTCGCGGAATGGCTCGCCGAGCATCCGAAGGTGACGCGCGTGAACTATCCGGGCCTCACGTCGCATCCGCAGCACGCGCTCGCGCGCAAACAGATGCGCCTGTTCGGCGGGATGCTCTCGTTCGAGGTGAGGGGTGGGGAGGTCGCGGCGAAACGCCTGTCGGGTCGCACGAAGATCTTCGCGCTGGCGGAGTCGCTCGGCGGCGTCGAGTCACTCATCGAGGTGCCGCTTGCGATGACCCACGGATCCGTGAAGGGGACAAAACTGGCGCCGCCCGCGGGCCTTGTGCGCCTCTCGGTGGGCATCGAGACGGTCTCCGACCTCATCGCCGACCTCGCGCAAGCCATCGGCTGATCTTCCCCGACGACGGCACGCGTCCTGCGGCGCGTCTGCGCAGATAGATCCAGGAGGTCTTCGATGCAAGACAACGTGTGCAAGATCTGCGGCGCGCGCCTTGTGTCACGTCAGGAGCTCGACAAGCACAACGAAGAGCTGCACAGCTTCGGCAAGAAGGGCGGCGAGGAGATGCCGAAGGAGGAGCGCAAAGAGCAGCGCCCCATGTAAGTGATCTGTCCATGCTGTGGTGGCTCTCTGGTCTGCGAGAGCGAGATGGCGCAGGAGCCGCGCGGCATGCGACCAGGTGATCACTGGTGCGCGCGATGCGGGTGGGTCATCGCGCGCGAGTCGCTACTGGAAGACGCTCGGCCGCGCAAATGCCCCAAGCACGCGGCTGGCTCACGCGGCTGATGCCGAAGATCATCGACCGCCGTCAGGTGCGCGCGCTCATCGCGCGCGGTGCGCAGCTCGTCGAGGTCCTGCCGGCTGAGGACTTCGCTGAGGAGCATCTCGCGGGCGCGATCAACATCCCACTGAAGGAGCTCGATGAGCGGAGTGCCGCTCGTCTGGATCGCGCGCGACCGGTGATCGTGTACTGCCACGATCTGCAATGAGACATGTCCCCACGAGCCGCGTGGCGGCTCGAAAGCCTAGGGTTCCGCGACGTCCACGTGTACGCGGCCGGAAAAGCGGACTGGGGTGCGATGGGCCTGCCGCTCGAGGGCGCGCTCGCCGATCGGCCCACGATCGGTGCGCTGGCGCGGACGGACGTGCCGACTTGCGCGCTGACGGACAGGGTGCGCGACCTCCGCGAATGGTCGGGCGAGTGGGACACCTGTCTCGTGGTGAACGAGGCGCGCGTCGTCCTTGGACGCATCCTCACGAGTGAGCTGTCCGCGAACGGCGACGCGCGTGCGGAGGAGGTCATGCGACCGGGCCCGAGCACGTTCCGACCGAACGTGAGCGTCGCGCAGATGCTCGAGTACATGCGCGAGCATGACCTTCGTAGCGCACCCGTGACGCGCGGCGACGGAACGCTCGTCGGGCTCGTCCTCCGTTCCGAGCTCGAGGCCGCCGAGGTCACGGCGCGCGCGAGCCGCGAGAAGGACATGCGCGTCGACTAGCCGGACGTAGCCTTCTTGCGTGAACGTCGCGATCGCGTTCAGCGCGGGCATCCTCTCCTTTCTCTCACCGTGCGTATTGCCCCTCGTCCCCGCCTTCCTCGTGAACATGGCCGGCGAGGCCGCGCTCGCCGGGACGCAGCGCGGGCGGACGGTCGTGCACGCCCTCGCGTTCGTCCTCGGCTTCAGCGCGGTGTTCACGCTCCTCTGGATCGCGATCGCGCTCGTCGGCGCGCTCGCGGGCGAGATGGTCTTCTGGCTCCAGCGCCTCGGCGGCCTGCTCCTCATCGTCCTCGGGATGCACATGCTCGGCCTCATCACCGTCCCGCTCTTCTCGCGCGAGCTCGACCTTCGCCTCGAGGGCCGCACGACGGGACTGCCGCGCTCGTTTCTCATCGGTGTCGCGTTCGGCGTCGGGTTCACGCCGTGCGTCGGCCCCTACCTCGCGCTGATCCTGAACCTGATGCTCAACGTTGACGTCGCGTCGGGTGCACCGCTCCTCCTCGCGTACGCACTCGGCCTGGGCGTGCCGTTCGTCGTCATCGCCGCGGGCATCGGCGGCACGCGTCGCGTGACAGGCTGGCTGCGCCGCTCGATCCGGGCGGTGAACGCGGTCGGCGGTACGCTCGTCATCGTCATGGGACTGCTCCTCGTCTCCGGCCAGTTCGCGCGGCTGCCGCAGCTCTTCAACTTCCTGCCGCTGCTCGGATGAGCCAGGTCGCGGTCGACGACATGCGCCCGCAGCTCCCGCGCTGGATCGCGGCGATCATCATCGGCGCGATCGCGCTCGCCTCGCTCGCGGCACTGCTCTTCCCGTCGCTCCCGGTCGTGAACCTCTTCACCGGCCCCACGCAGGTGAACGTCATCCGCCGGGTCATCGACGATCCGAATGCCGCGCCGCGCATCGGCGGGACGGCGCCCGACTTCGAGTGGAACGCTCCGACCGGCAAGACCGAGAAGCTCTCGGACCTCCGCGGCAAGACGGTCGTCATCACCTTCTGGGCGACGTGGTGCGAGCCCTGCCGTGCCGAGATGCCCGCGATGCAGCGCGTCGCACGCTCGACGGACGCGGTCTTCCTCGCCGTCGACCTGCTCGAGGACGGAGCGAAGGTGCGCTCGTTCATGGACTCGCTCGCGCTCGATCGTCTCGCACCGCTGCTCGACCTCGATGGCAACGTGACGCGCAGGTACGCGGTGCTCGAGCTGCCGCAGACGTTCTTCATCGATCCGCAGGGGGTCATCCGCCACATCGAGCACGGCGAGGTGCTCGATGATGCCGCCGTGCGGAACGGCATCGACAAAGCGCGCTAGCATGGCGCCCTTCAACAGAAACCGGGGAGGGCGAGAGACATGGCCACCGAATTCACCGTCAAAGTTCCGGATCGTCCTGGTCAGCTGGGGATGCTCACGAGCGCGCTCGGCGAAGCCGGCGTCAACCTGCGCGGCATCGGTGGGAGCAAGGGCACCATCGGGATCCTCGTCGCGGACAAGGACACCGCGAAGGCCCGTCGAGCGCTGAAGAAGGCGGGCTACCGCGCGAAGGAGCAGAAGGCCGTCGAGGTCCGTATGCAGGACAAGCCGGGCTCGCTTTCCCGCAGCGCGAAGCGCTTCGGCAAGGCGAAGGTGAACATCTCGTCGGTGTACGTCCTCGCACCAGGACGCGGCAGCGTCGGCGTCGCGTACTCGGTGAAGGACGCGCGCGGCGCGAAGAGGGCGTTGGGCCGATAGTCGCGACCAGTACTGCGGTACTGATCGCGAGTCTCATCGCCGCGTAGGCCGCTCCGCTCGATGGTGCATCGCACCCGTAGAGCGGAGGTCGGCATGACGAACGTGCGGCGATTCCTTGGAGACGATGGCGCCCTCGCGACGATCGAGTACGTGATCGGCGCGGCGGTCGTGCTCGGCACTCTCGTCCTTGGCGTGTCCGCCTGGAACAACGGGCTCGTCACGCGGCTACAGCAGCTCGTCACGCAGCTCGCGGGCGTGAGGTGATCGCGCTTCGTGACGAGCGCGGACTCGCGACGGTCGAGACGACGCTCATGGTCGTCATCCTCGTCCCGCTCCTCTTCGGCGTGATCGAGTTCGGTTGGCTATTCCAGCGCTGGCTCGCCGCCGAGACGGTCGCCGCGCATGCGGCGCGCTTCGCCGGCGAGATCGGTGGCGACGACGGCAGTCTTCGTGCCTACATCGCGCGTGAGCTCACCGGTGTTGGGATCGATCCAGCGCGCGTGGAGATCGAGGTCACGCCGCAGCGCGTCGGCTGGCGAGAGCCCGTCCGCGTGAGCGTGCGTTCGCAGGAGCGCATTGACCTTCCGTTCGCGCTGTCGACCTCGGTCACTCTGTCGGCGAGCGCAGTCGCACGCGGCGAGATCAACCGATGAGCGGCCAGCAGGGCTCCGCCGCCATCACCGTGATCGTGCTCATGCCGCTGCTCATCGGCATCCTCGCTGGTGTCATCGAGCTCGGCGCGCTGCGCGTTCTCGCAGCACGAGTCTCGGCGGCGGCGGATCTTGCCACGCTCGCTGCCGCTGACGATCAGGACGCCGATGCGCTCCTGACGACCGGCAAGATCCGGCTTCCCGCGAACGCAGTGCCGGTCGCGCGTCAGTTCTTCGCCGCAAACCTCGAGCAGGTCGCGCCGCATCTCGTGCGGACGCCTGACGCCGCCGCGGCCGAGGCCGACGTCGCTGCGTTCCCTGACGTGCCCGCAATCGATCCGCTCACCGGCTGGCGCTACGACCATCCCACGGTGCGCATCGCCGCGTCGGTGCCGGTGCGGACACCCCTGTTCGGCGCAGTCCTTCTGCCTTCGGTCGTCACGATCAACGTGCGCGCCGCGAGCGCTGCGCGATGAAGCGCGGACTGCTGGTGACTCTGGTGTTGCTCGCGCTGGCGCAGCCGGCGTTCGCCTGGGATCCGTACAGGGACGAACTCGATCCCGGAGACCAGACCGAGCCCGACCCGGTCCCGCTCGTCGTGCCTGAAGGCATCTACCTCGTGACCGACGTGTATGCCGGTGACACGATCAGCCGAGACGGTCGAACCACGACGTACTCGACAGCGACCATCCGCGAGACCCCGGGCACATATGCCCGCGTTCTCGAGAGCGTCGGGACCGGATCGCAAAGTGATCACGACGGCAGTTCGTTCAACCACCGCGCGTCGTTGCCCGATGGCAGGGCCGTCGGCGGGACGTACTACGAGGACTTCGTCCTGACGCCACAGGGATTCGTGTCCGTGAACATCGTCTTCTTCCAGGATGACAGGTTGACGACCGTCGATGACGTGAGCGGACCTCGGCCTCCCGTCACGACCGCGTCGGCACCGCCGCCGCCACCACCTCCGCCGTCCGCGCCTCCGATCAGCGACGCGCCGGTGTACCGTCCCGCGAGCCAAGAGCCGTCGCACGCGACCACTCGCGAGCGAGCGATCGACGACCGTGGCGATCGCGTCGCGGACCGGCGCGTCGCAAGTGCCGGCGTGTCGCTCTCACCGAGCGGACCGATCCTTCCCTCGATCGAGGTGCTGCGCGGCCGCAGCGTCAGCCTCTGGCCTCGCGCGTTCGTCGACGGTCGCGCGGTCGCGGTGCGAACCTGGCGTATCGCGGCGGGCGCGCCCGACGTCGTGAGTATCGCCAGCGGCACGGGAGAGCAGCCCTGTGTCGCGAGCTGGCTCACGCTGGCGCGGCCCGGCGAGGTGTTCGTCGTGACATTCGAGGTGACGGCCGATGCCGTTCCCGGCCGATTCCTCCCTGCGTCCGTCACCATCGACGTCCGGTCCCCCGCGCTACTGCAGTGAGCTCGCGCCGGTGGTTCATGGCGATCGCGCTGGCGTCGGGAGCCTTGTCCGCGTTCCTCTACTACGGCGCGACGCAGCGCGTCGAGATCGTCACCGCGTCACGCGATGTCGAGGTCCCGCGGCCGCTGTCGCGTGACGATCTTGACGTTCGGCAGATCTCAGCCGACCTCGCGCCAACCGACGCGATAGTCAAGGTCGAGGACGCGGTGGGTCTTGTCCCGCGCTCGCCGCTCCTCCGCGGGCAGATCGTCATCGCGCGAGGACTGGCAAGCGGACTCAGCGACCTGCGATCGGGCATTGCCCTCGCCTCGACGCAGCGAGCGGTCGCAGTACCGGTGACCGCGGTCAACGCGGTCGGCGGCGCGATCGTTCCCGGATCGCGAGTCGATGTCCTCTCGGTGCCCGTTCTCGGTCGTGCTCCTGCCGGCCGTACCGTGGAGCTTCTCGCAAGCTCCGCTCTCGTGCTCGACGTTCGCGGCGAGTCCGGCGCGGCGTTCACGATGCGCGATCCGAAGGCCTCGCTGACCGTCGACCGCATCGCGAGTGTGGTCATCGCCATCGCCACCGCCGATGAGATGCGGTTCGCCGACCGGATCGCGACAAGCACATTCGTTCTCGTCCTGGCCACCGATCGTTGAGTCAGGTCAGGCTGCGCATCGAATTCATCGTGACGGCAGACGTCGATCGGGCGCTCTGTGACATCGGGCACGTCATGCTCGAGCGCTGTCCGGAGGGTGTCTTCGTCGAGGTCGCGGAGGACGTCGCCGGTCGCGCACGCGCGGCGCTCGGCCGCGGTGGCGTCAGCGCCGTGCCTGCGGCGCACGAGCATCCTGCGGCATCGGCCCTCCCCGGCTCGGCTCTCGACCTGGTGCCCATCTCCCTCGCGGGCATCGTCGACCGCATCTGGCTGCGAGCGATCGACCTTGCGGACGCGACGCGCCACGCGCGTCGCGGCATCCTGCGCCGCTACGACGCTCCCCGAGTGCGTCAGCTCCTGCGTGCAGAGGACCGCGCGTATGTGTGGCGTCGCGTGGTGTGGATGCCTCGCTCGATCCTGCGCGCGCGTGAGCTTCGCAACGTGCGACCGATCGTGTTCGATCGTTCGGCGCTGACCGACGGACGCGAGCGATGGGGTTTCACGCTCGCCGCGAACCTGGCCCGATGGCTCGCCGCATGAGCCGCGTTCGCTCGTGGCTCGACGCGACGCCTCTGGCCGCTGTCGCGATCGCGCTCATGCGCGAGGCGACGGGACGGACGGAGCCGCTTGAGGTCATCCGTCCGGTGCGGCCCGAGCGCCTCGACTCAGACGCGCGCATCGGGGTTTGGTCACTCTCGGCCGGCGTCGGAACGAGCACGACCGCGGCGCTCGTCGCGCAGCGGTCGGCCGCGGCCGGTCATGCACCGATCCTCATCGACGCGGACCGCTGGGCACCCTCGCTCGCGCTGCGCGCAGGAATCGAGGCCGCGACGCTGGCCGATGCTCTGCTCCAGCCCGATCGCGAACGCGAGCTGGTCTCGCGCTGGGGCGACGTCCCATTCCTGCCGGGGTCGCCGCGTATGCAGACTGAGTTCGATCCTTCGCGCGTCTCTGCGCTCGTCGAGCGCCTCGCACGTGGCCGGGCCGCCGTTATCGATCTCGGTGTGGGCGCCGACGCGTTGGATCCGGCGATGACCGAACGCCTCACGCGTTTGTGCGTCGTCGCGGGTCCCCGGTCGTCACAGCTGCAAGCGCTGTTCTGCGCGCGTGATGTGCTTCGGACCGTGCCTTGCGCGGTGGGTCTCGCGGTCGTCGGTGCGGATCGTGCGGATGCCGAGCTCATCGCATCGCGCACCCCGCTTCCACTGTGGGCGGCGATCCCGAACGATCCGTATCTCGCGCGCGACGAGTTCGCGGCGCGCGCGCCCACGATGAGGGCCATCGACGATCTCATCCGCGCGCTGTGACGTCTGACGATGTGCTCGCTCGCGTTCGCGCCGAGGTCGCCGCAGGTCTCGACCCTGGAGCGATGCTCGCGGCGTACGGTGATCCGGCGCGACGGCGCGCGCTGCGTGAGCGGGTCCGTCACGCGGCGCGCACCGACCTCACGGACGGTGAGCTCGACGATCTCGCGGCGCGCATCTTCGGCTTCGGCGTCCTGCAGCCGCTCCTCGACGACGACGCGGTGACGGACGTGCTCGTCAACGCCGCGGACGAGGTCTTCATCGAGCGCGACGGTGCGCTCGTTCGTACCGACACGCGATTCGAACGGTCAGACGAGATAACCGAGCTCGCGCATCGGATCGCGGCAGGCGTCGGTCGAGAGCTCACGCTCGAGCGTCCTTTCGTGGACGCGCGGATGCGCGACGGTAGTCGCGCGAACGCGGTGATCGCACCGATCGGCGGTCCATCGATCTCCATCCGCAAGTTCCGTCGAATGTCCCTGCCGCTCGCCGGCCGCGCGCCATCCTGGACGGCGGCAGGCGCGATCTCCGAAGGCGCCGCGCGACTGCTCGCGGACGCAGTCGCGGCGCGCGCGAACATCCTCATCGCCGGGGCGACCGGCTCAGGGAAAAGCACGCTCCTGCGCTCCCTCGCTGCCCTCATCCCCGGCGATGAGCGGCTCGTCGTCATCGAGGACACCAACGAGCTCGTGCTACCGCATCCACACGTCGTTCACCTCGAGGTCATGACCGGCCGCGAGTCCGCCGTCGGTATTGCTGATCTGGTGGCGAACGCGCTCCGCATGCGCCCCGACCGCATCCTCGTCGGCGAAGTGCGCACGCCTCTTGAGGCGTCCGCATTACTCGACGCCCTCACGACCGGACACGACGGTGCGATGACCACCGCGCACGCCGGTTCCGCATCTGGCGCGATGGTCCGCCTCGAGCTGCTGCTCGCGCGCGCGGGCGACTCGTCTCCCGGCGCGATCGAACGCCATGTGCGCTCTGCTTTCGATCTCGTCGTGCATCTTGCGCGACGCGGGCGCGCGCGGCTTGTCGACGAGATCGCTGCCATTGACGACGGTGTGCTGCGGTCGCTGTACGAGCAGCCCAACGCGACCGTCGGAGTACTTCCGACGAAGCTGCGCCGGCGTCTCGGATGATGGCGCTCGGCGCGGTCGTCTGCGCGATCGCCGTCGCCAGCGCCGCGCTGGCGCTCGGACCTGGCGAACATCGCCTGACGAACGTCACCGTCCCCTTCGCTGGCCGCTTGCGGGTAGCGCTGAGCGGGCGACGGGCTGAGGCAGCGGCCGGGCGGTGCGCGCTTCCATTGATGCAGTCGATCCACGCCGCGCTGCGCTCGGGTCTGCCGCTGGTGCGGGCGCTCCGGGTCGCGATCGCTGATCTCGATGTCGCGGCACGTACACCGTTCGAGCAGGCGCTTCACTCGTTCGATGTCGGGGCTCGACTCGACGGCGCGTTGCGTGAGGCCGCGCGGGCTTCACGCGATCGGCGGACGGCGCTCGCGCTCGAGGCGTTATCGCTCGTCGCGGACGAGCAGCTGGCGGCATCGCGTTCGGCCGCGGTGGTCGCGAGCGTCGCCGACCGGCTTGCGTTCGAGGATCGGCTCGTCGAGGAGATACACGCGCGCACGTCCGGCGTACGCGCGCAGATCATCCTGCTCGCGCTTCTCGTTCCCGCGATCGCGGCGTATCTCGCATTCACGCTTCCGGGCCTCGCCGCGACGCTGATGACGCCCCTTGGCTTGGGCGTGCTCATGCCGGGCGCGCTGGCGTTCGAGATCGCGGGCATCGTGGCGAGCAGGCGCATCGTTCGCGGCGTCCTCGCGTGATCGTCGGCGCACTCGCCTTCGGCGTCGCTGTCTGTTGTGGTGCGGTCGCCTTGCGCGTCGGATCACGAGTCGAGGCACGTCTCGCGCGCCTGGTCGTTGTCAACGAGGGCCACCGTCTCCTGCATTCGATCCGCGAGGACTCGATCTTGATCCGCATCGCGGGCGCGTTCGTCGCGGCGACGGCCGCGAGCGCCATCTCGGCGCAACTGTCACTCGGCGTCTTGCCGATACCGATCGCGTGCTACGCCGGAGCGACCATACCCAAGCTCATTCGCGAACGGCGGACCGACGACCGGCGGCGGGCCGCGGAGCGAGGCGTCGTCACGCTCGTCGAGTGGCTGCACGCGCTTGTAGCGACCGGCCGGCCGCTCGAGACCGCCATCGACACTCTCGCGAAACGCGGTGCGGGTGACCGTTTGCTCGACGCGACGCTCGCGCGGATCCGACGCGACTACACCCTCGGCATGCCAATGCATCGCGCGCTCGAAATGCACGGCCGCGCAGCACGTATCGGAGGTCTCGTCGAGATCGCTGCCCGGGTGGAACGGGCCCGTGAGATGGGCCGGGGTGCGCTGCCAGTGCTCCAAGATCTTCGCGATGAGCTGCGAGCCGCCGAACGTGCGCGGAGCCTGCACGCGGCATCGCAGGTCGAAGGCCGGCTCACCCTCGTGCTGACCCTCTGTTACCTGCCGGCGCTTGCGCTCTTGGTGATCGTCCCTCTTTTCCTGACGTTGCTCGCCGGCCTCTTCGGCTGACCGCCATACACTGTTCGAGAAGCAACGGGCGATAGCCCGAGGGAAGTGAGTAATGCCGTTCAACCTTGGCGGTCCGGAGCTGATCTTCCTCCTGATCATCGTGCTCATCGTGTTCGGCGCTGGGAAGCTGCCGGAAGTATTCGGCCAGCTCGGCAAGGGCGTGCGCACGTTCCGTGATGAAGCCAACACCGACAAGCCCGCCGCAACGACGACGACCACCACCGAGACGAAGAAGACCAACTAGAAGCGTCAGCGCCGGCCGTGAGCGACTCGTTCATCGAGCTGGTGCGGCAGTTCGTCTACGACCGCTTCGCGCTCGAGCCCACGGCGGCGACAGTCGCGGGTGTCCATCAATACGATCACCGGCTCGGTGACTTCACCGCCGCAGGATTTGCTGCGCGGCGCGCCTTCAGCGAGGAGTGGCTCGCGCGCTTCGAGGGCATCGACGAAGCGCTGTCTCCGCAGCAGGACATCGACCGCGAGCTGATCCTCTCTGACCTGCGCGGCGAGCGTGCGCTCTTTGCCTTCGAGCGGTGGCGCAGACAACCCGGGCTGTACAGCGACGTCATCACGCGCGGCGCGTACTACGCGATCCTCCGCGCGCAGGCGCCGATCGAGGAGCGCCTCGCGCTCCTCGCCGAGCGACTTGCCGAAGCGCCCGCCGCGCTCGACGCGGGGCGCGCGAACCTCGACCCCGCGCTCGTCCCCAAGGAGTGGATCGCGATCGCCGAGCGCACCGCGCCCGCGGGCGCGCGCTTCCTGCGCGAGCGCATCCCGCAGGAGATCCCCGACACCGCGCTCGGCCGCGCGGTCGGCCGCAGCCTCACCCCCGCGGCGATGGCCGCGGCCGACGCGCTCGATCGCTACGCGGCGTGGCTGCGCACCGACCTCGAGCCGCGCGCGACGGGCAGCTTCGCGATCGGCCGCGACGCCTACGAGGCGCTGCTCAAGGAGAAGGAGCTCCTGCCGTACGACGCACCGACCCTGCGCGCGTTCGGCGAGGAGCTCTTCACCGAGACCGAGGCGAAGATCGCAACAGCGGCGAAGGCGCTCGGCGACGACGACTGGCGCGACAGCGTCGCCCGCTTCCGTAAGGACCACCCCGAGGCCGACCAGCTCGTCGCGACGTATCGCGCGGAGATGGAGCGCTCACGTGCCGCGGTGTCCGCGGCGCAGCTCGCGACCGTTCCGTACGGCGAGGACCTCGTCGTCGAGACGATGCCCGACTTCCAGCGCACGACGTACCCGTACGCGGCGTACGTCGCGGCGCCGCCGTTCGAGCCGTCGCGCGTCGGCCGCTTCTGGGTCACGCTGCCGCTCGAGGGCGAGGATGACCGCACCGTGCGCGAGCGCCTCGAGGGACATCCGCGCGCCGGCATCGCGGTCATCGCCTGCCACGAGGGCTACCCGGGACACCATCTGCAGCTCACCATCGCGGCCGATCACGCCTCGCTCGCGCGGCGCGCGCTGCGCAGCAACCTCATGGTCGAGGGCTGGGGCCTGTACGTCGAGGAGCTCATGACCGAGGTCGGCTACCTCGATCAGCCGGACACCAACCTGCTGCGCCTCAAGGATCTCCTCTGGCGCGCCGCGCGCGTCGTCGTCGACGTCGGTCTCGCGACCGGCGAGATGACCTTCGATGAGGCCGTGACGTACATGGTCGAGCGGCCGAAGCTCGAGCCGCCGAACGCGCTCGCTGAGGTCCGTCGTTACACGCTCACGCCGACACAGCCCTCGTCGTACGCGCTTGGGCGGCAGGCGATCCTCGATCTTCGCGACCGCGCGCGCGATAAAGGGTGGGGGATGCGCCTCTTCCACGACCGCCTGCTCGGCGCAGGCAGCCTGCCGCCGAAGCTCCTCGCGCGCGACACCGGCCTCGACACGTGAGTGGCGATGGAGCGGGTCGCGTGAGCGGCGTCCTCGGCCCGCTCCTGCCCTATCGCCACCGCGTCCCGCGCTGGATCCCGCGCTGAGAGATTGAAGAAGATCCGCTTCGCGACCCAGTCGGGCGGCGCACCGAGCGCGGAGGAGTGGCTGGCGCGCGCAAAGCGCATCGAGGCGATGGGCTACGACACGCTCGCGATGCCCGACCACATGGTCGGTGGCGCGTGGGCCGCGATGCCCGCACTCGCCGCGCTCGCGCCGGTGACGACGACGCTGCGCCTTGGGACGCTCGTCATCGACAATGACTTCCGCAATCCGGTCGTCTTCGCGCGCGAGGTCGCGCTGCTCGACGTCCTCTCCGGCGGGCGCGTCGAGCTCGGCATCGGCGCGGGATGGCTCGACCGCGACTACCAGGGCACGGGCATCGCGTTCGACCGCGGCCGCGTGCGCGTCGCGCGGCTCGCGGAAGCGGTGACGCTCATGAAGCGGCTCTTCACCGAGGAGCAAGTCGACCTCAGCGGAACGTACTACTCGGTGACGAAGGCGGAGTGCCGTCCGAAGACGGTGCAGCAGCCGCACCCGCCGCTCATGATCGCCGGCGGCGGCACCGAGATCCTGACGCTCGCG